>C687J35504_10000831_pt1 | contig 21989 bp, 10 predicted proteins | sample RifCSPhighO2_02_FD_35504 | JGI IMG/M metagenome (IMG submission 35504) | reverse complement strand
AACTATGACTCTCTTAAGGTAGCCAAATGCCTCGTCATTTAATTTGTGACGCGCATGAATGGAACAATGAGATTCCCACTGTCCCTACCTACTGTCTAGCGAACCTACAGCCAAGGGAACGGGCTTGGGTTGGTTAGCGGGGAAAGAAGACCCTGTTGAGTTTGACTCTAGTCTGGCGTTGTAGAATAACGAAGGAGGTATAGTATAGGTGGGAGCTCCGGCGTCAATGTAATACCACTACTCCTTATTGTTATTCTACTAACTTCATAAGAGAACGAGTGTAGTGATACACTTTTCTGGTAAAAAGAATTCGAGTTCATGATCGATGGAGAACATCGCCAGGTGGGGAGTTTGGCTGGGGCGGCACATCTGTTAAAAGATAACGCAGGTGTACAAAGGTCATCACAACAAGGTCAGAAACCTTGTGTTGCGGATAAGGCCAATAGATGGCTTGACTAATACCTCCAGTAAAGGTATTAGATGCGAAAGCATGTCCCAGCGATCCTTTAGTTTCTGTGGCAACACAGGATCTCAAAGTTTGAGGCTAGAGGTGTCAGAAAAATTACCATAGGGATAACTGGCTTGTGGCCGCCAAGCGTTCATAGCGACGTGGCTTTTTGATCCTTCGATGTCGGCTCTTCCTATCATTGCGAAGCAGAATTCGCAAAGTGTTGGATTGTTCACCCACTAACAGGGAACGTGAGCTGGGTTTAGACCGTCGTGAGACAGGTTAGTTTTACCCTACTAACCAATTTCGGTGCCAGTAGTAAATCTTAGTACGAGAGGAACAGCTTTGCCATGCATTTAGTTGCAGGTCCGTTTGAAATGATGTGGCTTTTCGCCACGCATGTAGATGTATAACTGAAAGCCTCTAAGTTATGAGTCTTACTGTGATGCTGAGTTAGGTTCAGTCCCACTGAGTAAACATAAAGATTATCTCTATCTAGTGGTAGCCAAAAGGGATTGGACCGTATCAAATAAGGAGACCACTTATGACCCCTCTTTGAAGGGACCTACTGTCGTACCTGGGCGAGACAGGGCTTCTTGTCGACTCACTGACGCTCGTAAAGTCCCGAACCTGATAAAGGTTTACTTTACTTGTGTCGCGATAGTACCCAACAGGAACTTGATTTGAATGACGTGGCTTGATCACCATGTCTTCAATGATCTTCCCACATTTCAAGTATTGAATCAATGATTTGATCACTCATTGTTTCTTTATTTGACTTGTGTTTCGACTTTAGTTGAAAATTTTCAAAGTTTGATCGACTTTGTTTTTTTTCTCTTTTGTTGAAATGGGCTTGTGTTTTTTTCTTAAAATTTTGTCTCAAAACACTGATCCTGTTTTTTGACTTTTTTTTTTGACCAAGACGCATTGGGCGCCAATGGGGGGGGGGGCCCAAAATCGTTAGTTTTTAGAATGTAGACCCTTAATAGGGTACAAAAGTTGTGAATTTACTGTAGTTTGCTTTGGTAATGACCAAGGCTCGACTTGTACATTTTTTCATCTTTCGAATTTCGGTCACCCCTCCTTTAGTGAAAACCACCCGAGTGGATGTCTTGAATGACATGCTATTCGGGTTTTTTCTCTAAAAAAAAATTACTGGCTTGACTTGTATATTTTTTTATTGATAACACCCAACCAGATAGTCTGAAATGACTCTGTTTGGGTTTTTCTCTTTAAAAAATTTTGACCCGACTTGGTCATTTTTTTGAAGACCAAAAATTTACGTGCCTTTTTTCATTGACAACACCCAACCAGATAGTCTAAAATGACTCTGTTTGGGTTTTTCTCTTTAAAAAATTTTTCCTCGACTTTGCAAATTTTTTCATATGCCGATTTATTTTTTTTGATGTTAGGACTGGTCAGCCATTTTTTGAAAAAATATCATGTATTGATTTAATTTTCTGAAAACTAGGTCTTTATGGTATTTTGTAAAAGATGGTATATACTAGATTAATTTCTTGAAAACTAGAGCTAGGTGTATAATAGAGGCTTGTGGCTAGGTTTCCAAAAACCCATTGCTCCATGAGCTTTTGTAGTCAAATACCACCATATCAAATTTAACCTACCAAAAGTGTTTTTATAGTCAGTTACAAATGTACTGATTGAATGCTCTCGTCATTAAAAAAGTACATGATGTGTATACTCACTGAACAAAGCGTGATATCGGGAGGGGTTCCGACTATGAAACCACAAAACGTGAAATCTCGATAAATTATAGTCAAATTTCGATACCTCGGGAAATGGCTACAAGCAATGTATGAAATCACGTGTTGTGGTTTTGAGTCTGTAGTCATTTTGTTATGTAAATTTTGTTGTACAATGATACTTTTGTAAGTGGTGAATTTGAGGGACTTGTAAAATTCTACAAGTTCCCGGGCCTGAAAAACTAAATTTTCAAAAGCCTGCATTTGATGTATTCAATTGATAATTGATAACACCAAGGCCAAAAACAATAGGACAAGGCCAAAACTCGACAACTTTTCGGGCCCGAAAAAAAGTGTATAAAGCCTGCATTTGATATATTCAATTGATAATTGATAATATCAAGTCCAAAAACAATAGGACAAGGCCAAAACTCGACAACTTTTCGGGCCCGAAAATTTTGAAAAGTGGCCCGCGATTGGTTGTTTCATTTGTGTTCAATGAACTCATAACCAATAACATGAAGCTTTGTTCTTTATTCGTAGTATTTCAAAAATTGTCGGGCCCGAAAATTTTGAAAAGTGGCCCGCGATTGGTTGTTTCATTTGTGTTCAATGAACTCATAACCAATAACATGAAGCTTTGTTCTTCAATATCAGTATTTCAAAATTGTCGGGCCCGAAAATTTTGAAATACTGATCCTAGAGGGCCCGCGACTGTTTACTTATGGTAACTATTCTTGTGATAGAACCAATAGTATAAGAACCGGGCCGAAATAACAAGAGGAAAAAAAAAAGTCGGGCCTAAAAAATTCAAAATAATGGAGACGGTTTGAGCCAAAATGATCTTGGTGCACACCCCCCTTTCGTGCCTCTCCATAGGGCAAAAAACATCGACGGTGGGGTAGCGATTTTCGTACTTGCGAATTTTCAAAAATGATCTTGGTGCACACCCCCCTTTCGTGACTCTCCATAGGGCAAAAAACATCGACGGAGATGTCCGACATTGGCTACTTTCGATTCATCCCATTTCAAAGATGTTTTTCGTGTTGTGATTATCTTTTGTAGGGATTATTGAAAAAGTCGGACTTCAAACCGAGTTTTTAAATACAGGTCATGAAGATACTCGTACGTATTATACACGAGTGAAACTATATGGCAGTTAGTTTCAGAGTATTCGGTGATCTCTATCATCAGTATTTCCTGAAATCAGCTTCGTCATTTAAATATGGTTTACTATATATACATTGAATGGCAATAAACATGTCAAGTGGGTCTTAAAGTTTAAAACCACAAACCGATCGGGCCTAAAAGTGACTTGTTCAAAACATGTCAGAACACGCCCGCTTTGTTAACAGTGGTCATTTGTTAAATTAAACATCGGGACCTTTCAACTTGAAAATTCGAGTTCACAGAGTTAGGCCGAATTTTCAGGCCCGAACACGGAAATGAATACAAGGAATTTCGGACCGGGATGGTGTTGTCCAGTTTATAAAAAAAGAAAAGGTGTCCCAGCGACCCCTCTACTTTGGTCTGAATCGGCCTTTGAAATTCGTCATTTTTCGGAAAATCACTTGCGAATTTTCAAAAATCATCTTGGTGCACACCCCCCTTTCGTGACATTTCATTAGGTAAACAGAGCACAGGAAGGGGTCCAAAATATTAGAGGCCGAATTTTCGAAAATGATCTTGCCGCACCCCCCTATTTGACTATATGTTTGTGGTCAAAAACAATCGATCCAGGCCTCGATTTTTGGCCACTTTCGAATTTCGGGAAATCATCTTGGCCGACACCCCACTTTGAGTACATGATTTGGGGAAAATTTTCATAGTGAAATTTTAGAGACCGATTCAGGGCAAAGTACCTTCGTGGAGGGGGTTCACTTTTATAATGTTTGTAGGGAAAAACATGGTCCGCAGACAAAGTGGTTTTTTCCACTTTTTTTCCGCTGCGAATTTTCAAAAATCATCTTGCCCGACACCAGATAGAAAAGAGAAAAGGTGTAATGAACTACCCCCTACTTTGGCCTGGAAATTTTTTCGGGATTTTTGTCATTTCTGAACGGCTGCGATTCAGACAAAAGTAAGGGGGTGCTACTTCCCCAACATCTCATGGCTTACCTATTCGCAACTTTTTCGAAAATTCGAAAAATTGGAGGCATTGCCATAACATCATTCTAGGTAAATGTCACATCGGGGGTGACTAGAGAGCCCTCTAAAAAAATCAATTCGTCAAAAAGCTCCAAAAATGAAGTCGAGTTTTTGTCGATTAGAGGCCGTAACATAGCCCGCTTTGTTATTGACCAATATTTGTTGGGATATATAACAACAATGCGGGCGCGTACGATCACGTTTAAAAAAAAAATCAGGCCCGACAAGAGTTTTATAAGCGGTACCCTGGGAAGGAGTGAGGTTGAGGGGCCCGACTGACTTCGGACAAATGCCATTATGACAAAAGTCTCGGGAAAGTGCAATTTTCGGGCCTTTTTTTTGGAATCCCGTGGGATTGAAACAAAAGTACGGGGGTGCTACTTCCCCATGATTCCAAATGGTTGGCAAAAACAGGGTCGCGGGCCACCTAGCTGCCCTGGATCCCCAAAAAAAATTTACTTCGTAGATGCTCGTTTGGGGCTGCATCCGGAACCGAATTGGCAACTATTTGAAAAGTTACGGGAAACGTTAAATGTGCGATGACACCTTTTTACGAAAAACACCCTCTTATTTTTTCCTTCCGACCTTGTTTATAGGAAAGAAAAGTACCATTGCGGTTTTAATAATTTGTTTCCAGCCCGACTTTTTTTTCGATTTTGGGTCATTTTTGGCAAGGACTCAAAATCGCAAACCAACCTTGTTGCTGTTTTCCTAGTAAACTCAGAAGTTACAATGGAATCGAAAAAAAAATTGGACCATTTTTCTAGAGGGGTTTACTGAGGCGGCATTTTTGTTTTTGATGTTGCCGTTCGGGGGTTTGGTCCGAGTGCAGCATTCGCGGCCCGATCCACTAAGTAACTTTTTTTTCGGATTAGTGCGACGTTTTTGAACGGCTAGGGTCTAGTCACCGCGAGTCCTTTTCTACCAACATATGGTATAATGTTTATAGTCGGGAACATGCGTACTTTGACTTCTGATATGACGTAGCGGTAATTTTCCCTGTCGATTGAAAACATTCCGAGCGTCAGCGGACCGATGATACTATACATATAGGAACCAAATAGAATATCAGAGCTATACGTTAGGAAAGGAGACGTCTTTCGAGGACTCTTTTTACGACTTTATTTGACCCCACTTAAAACCATACACTAGGACATGAACGTTTACCCCCCCACTTACATTGTCTGGAGACCCCCAAAAAATGTCGAAAAAAAAGTCCTCCATATCCCTACCTCCGACCTTTTATTTGCCCTACCAATTTCGAAGTGCCGAAGTAGAAAGTTGAAAGATCGGTCCGCTGACGCTCGGAATTTTTTTTTTTCGAAAAAGTCGATTTGCTATAAAGTGGCAAAAGTGACGATAAGCGGATATCCGCTTTTCCCTCAACCCCCGCCAATAAAAAAAAATCCCGAAATTTCGAAAATTTTCTGAACGGCTAATCAGCGCGCCCACCGCGTGTTGTTTCTGCCTTATGAAATTCGAAAAAGGGGGGGGTCCGGGGAAGATCGGTTGGCATGATTCGGACTGCTTCGGGTACCACCAGGACGATTAAGCCAAAATTTCGGGCCCGATCCAAGACAAGTCGTTAATGCACTTTGTTATGAACCCGACTGTCACCAATGAAACAGCAAAAAATGGCCCGATTTTTTTTTAACCCGGGCCTTTGAGGTCAACATGAAGGGGTGCTACTTCCCCGACTTTTGGAGTTTCACTGCAAAAGCAATTTCAGGATGGCTCCAAACCCCCTGGAAAAAAAGTGAAAAATTTCTTGAGGTCAAATCCAGAGGGTTCGCTTAAGCCACTTTGTTTACTTATGTATCATTGTTGGGAAAATTTCGGACCGAAATATTAGGGACCGATTCAAGGGAAAATCGAAGGGTCGCTGGGACACCTTTTCTTTTTCTATAAGTCGGATTCAACATCGGGAGGGGAAAAGTTGGAAAAAAAAAAAAAATCACTTTTTTTCGGCTCCGATCCAAACGAAAGTAGAGGGGTCGCTGGGACACCTTTTCTTTTTTCTTGGGTCGGAAACAATGTCGGGAGGCTGTAAATCGAAAGTTGGATTTTTTCACTTTCTCGTAGAGGCCGTGCCATAGCCCGCTTTACCTAACATATGTTGTGAAACCACCGGTCAAAAAATTGGGTCGGACCACTTTTGTATTTAACATATGTTATAAGTCAAATACTCCAAGGGGACCCCCCCGATCACTATCGTTGTCGGGCACGAAGAAAAAAAAAAAAAAATTCCAGGATCCATGAACCCTTTCATCGATTGCACTTGGACTACCTATCATCATGAAAGTACATTATAGGTATATGCCGAGGCATTCATGGATCCTGGAATACTTTTTTTTCGAAAATGCTGTCGGACGTCCTCTTCGATGTTATTTGGTTTTGTTGTGGCATACTGTTACATAAGAACATTTTCGTTTTCCCCGTATCTGAAAAAACGTCCGAAAAATTGAATACTGCAGATAGCGGGCCCGCGACCTTTTACATAGGATCCGAAACATACATTCAAACCTATCGGACCAACGCCCGCTTCTCTAGCAACTCTATTTTCCAACCCCGACAAATTGTCGGACTTCGGAACGACTGTGATTGAAGTCATTTCGAGATTGTGCCAAAGACACCTTTTTGATTTTTCATAGGCAAATGTTCGATAGGAAGGGGGTGGCCAAAATTGACTTTTTTTCCGCTCATAATTTAAACACAACCTTGTTGCTGTTTTCCCTACAAAAGTAGAAAAGTCAATGAATCGATTTTTCGACCCTTTCAATTTGACGGTAACACACCCGTCGGATACGATAAAGAATCGGGTTATCGTCCTGAATCGGGCTCTTTGATGTAGTACGAAGAAAGTGGTCCGCGCGAACGGCTATACTTTTGTGAGCGGGGTTTTAAAATAATAGGGTCAATAATACATTCTGTACCTATCCAGAATATGGGGACCTTTTCTCACTAAGTAACTTTCGAGCAGCAACATTTCGAGTACTTTACTATCAGCCGATTTTTAACGAGAGAGAGCCAAGTCGATCCCATATTGCATTTGCCTACCATTTTATTTATCCGCTGGTGTCAGGTTTTTTTTGAAAAGTCCCGCAAAGGGCTCGGATCCACAAAAGAGTAGGAGTGGACTTAGCTAACAGTTATACATGGCATAACTGGAATTCAATTTTTGGGGTGTCGGATCGGAAACGAGACCGATTCAGGACAAGTCGTTAATGCACTTTGTTATGAAAGTATGGAAAGTCAATGAAGTAGATTTTTTATAAAAACGGCTGCGATTCAAGACAAAGTAGATTACCAACCGGTCCCCCCATTCAATTTGAAAACGAAAAACAAGGTAGAAAAAATCAAAAAATCGACCTTCGAGTTTTGGCCTTCCGACGTTGTATTTAGGAGTCTCATGTATTATAGACAATAAAGTGAGCTCCTACTATGCCCTGGAAACGCGTATTTTTTTAAACGGTGACACTTTCCAAGGCAAAGTATAATGAAAAATCATTATGAGTAATACCTTTCTTTCCATTCGGCATGTTTCCACTTTCGAATTTGACGAGCCGATCCCATAATGTGATTTGGAGATAAATGGTAATGATTCCTCTCAATGAGTCCAACTCCTTCGACCCTACCAGGTACTTGATATATCGTCCCTAACCTTGCGGACGCAAGATCCGGGGGAGAGCCCATACAGAAAGTATACTCGCCCCCCGTGTTGCCCGACGGGTCAGGTTAATACCAGGCCCCGAAGGCCGTCCCGCAGCTGGTGTGCTGCCCTAGGGCGGAAGCTGCGACCACAGCCCTCTCGTTGCCTCCGGGCGACCTGAAGGCTGGGGGGCCCATACCAACCCCTTGGGGTCGCCATAGACCCTAGGCAGCTGGTGTAGGCCGTCCGAACGGATGGCTGGCTGCTNCCNCCCCCCCCCTCGTTGCTCGCGGGCGACCAGGGGCCATGGAGGGACGCCACCCCTACCCTCTACCACCCCAGCCCGCAGCCTGACGGTTGCCCGCCCGTGGTGAGGAACCTCCAGCCAGCCAGTCGGCAGGCCAGGCCATTCGATACGGCCCGGCCCCAACCGCTGCCAGCCCTATTCGCTATGGGCTGCCCTGGAGGAACCTCCCCGCGTGCCTGTGAGGCAGACCCCGGCCCGGTCTGCCCCATAGGCTCGCAACGAGCGACCACCGTCAGTCGGCTGCACCCAGACCCTTCCACCAGCCCAGACCCTTCCACCAGCCCAGACCCTTCCAGCAGCCCCCAGCAGCCGCAGCCCTTCGGGGCTGCTACCCACCAGCCGCAGCCTTTCGAGGCTGCAGCCTTCCCAGCCCGTTCAGCCTGGATCGAGGGGAAACCCTTGGACCGGTGCCAGAGCCAGCTGTTTCAATATCGATTACCTGCGTTAAACAGGAAACCCTCGCAAGAGGAACCCCCATACCTCAGAGACCATAACGATCGAACCTTTTTAGGCTCGAATCGAGTTTTTAATGGCAATCGGACGGACGGTTAGTAGCAGGTTTTTAACCAGCGAAGGCCTGAAATCCAACCGGAGCGCAAACAAGGTAAAACTCGTTTTGCTCCAGTGATACCTGGTTGATCCTGCCAGTACTATATGCTTGTCTCAAAGCCTAAGCCATGCAAATCTAAGATCAATCATATGCGGTTTCGGCCGTGTATAATGATAGTCTGTGGAAGGCTCATTATAACAGTTATACTCCTAGCCACTGGAAAGTTTACAAGGATACCACCGTTAACTGCAGCGATAATACTTGTTCCCTTCGGGGTGGTAATAGTATTTGTGCTGAAGCCTAGCTATTGTAACCTAGTTTTTCGGGTGTGGCAACATATTCGGGGAATTAGGAATCGACCGCTAGCAGGTGCCTTCGGGCGCGGGAAAGTGAATTAACAAGGTTTTCATAAGGCCTTTCAGGTTTGCTTTTTCTAGTGGCCAGGCAGAGGAGTTTCTTACCTATCAGCTCGTTGTTTGTTTAAAGGACAAACCAGGCTTTGACGGGTACGGGGAATCAGTGTTCGATTCCGGAGAGGGAGCCTGAGAAATCGCTACCACATCTAAGGACGGCAGCAGGCGCGCAAATTACCCAATCTCAATACGAGGAGGTAGTGACAAGCTATAGTGACTCCACACTATTTAGTGGGGAGGTATTGTCTTTTGACGATTTTCCATGATTTGGGTGTAGATAACCCTTAGAGTAGCCATTGGAGGAAAAGTCTGGTGCCAGCACCCGCGGTAATTCCAGCTCCAAGAGCGTATATTAATACTGCTGTAGTTAAAACGCCCGTAGTATACCTAAGAGTGTGCGTGTAGTAATTAGTTTTGTCAGAGGACGGTCGGCGAGTGTTTATCACACTTGCTTGCTTACTTTTGGCAAACTTCAGTCGGGCTGGATCTTTGGTCCTCGTCTGACAGTTGCTGCGCGTGTACTTGTCCACGGTTCATCCGTGAGGCCCATTTGGGTTGCAACTGTAAATAAATCGTTGTGCTTAAAGCGGGCTATGATACTCTGCCAGAGCGATTTAGCATGGGACTGCAGAGTAGCTGTATTTGAGTGAAGGTTGTACTTCGGTATGGCTGGATCTTGGTACAGCGCTTGTAATGGAGCTCAGGGTGAGGCCCCGGGTACCATGAGGCTAGAGGTGAAATTCTGAGACCCTCATGTGACCAACTAAGGCGAAAGCTGTCGTGGGCCACCACAAGCTCGTCTATCAGGGACGAAAGTTGGGGGATCGAAGACGATTAGATACCGTCGTAGTCCCAACTATAAACGATACCAACCGAGTATTTGGGAAGACACTATCCCAGCGATCTTCTCAGAACTCAAGGGAAACCTTAAGTCTTTGGGTTCTGGGGGGAGTATAGTCGCAAGACCGAAACTTAAAGGAATTGACGGAAAGGCACCACCAGGAGTGGAGTCTGCGGCTTAATTCGACTCAACACGGGGAAACTCACCAGGTCAGGACACAAGTTTGATTGACAGGTTAATAGCCCTTTCTTGATTGTGTGGTGGGTAGTGCATGGCCGTTTCCAGTTCGTGGAGTGATCTGTCTTGTTAATTCAGATAACGAACGAGACCTAAGCCTTTAACTAGCCGTAGGCCTTTTCCTTCGGGGAAGGGTTAGTTTGTCGGAACTGGCTTCGGCCTTTTCCAAAACCTACGAGACTTTTGTCAGCTTCTTAAAGGGACTTCATTCGTAAACTAGGATGAGGAAGATTTAGGCCATAACAGGTCTGTGATGCTCTTAGATGTCCTGGGCTGCACGCGTACTACAATAACGGTACCAGCGAGCGCTATGGTTTTTAACCCCTTATCCTAATAGGATTGGGAAAACTTTTCAAACACCGTTATGACAGGGATCGAGGATTGGAACATCCTCGTGAACGAGGAATTCCTAGTAAGCGTGGTTCATCATACCACATTGATTACGTCCCTGCCTTTTGTACACACCGCCCGTCGCTCCTACCGATGGGACGAAGAGATGAACCTGGCGGACCAAACCGCAAGGTAAGGGAAACCAGTTAAATCTCTTCGTCTGTAGGAAGGAAAAGTCGTAACAAGGTCTTCGTAGGTGAACCTGCGTAGGGATCATTTATGGTAAAAAGGTGAAAACCTTTTTTACCCCCAAACTCTGTGCAATGGAGCACACGGCTTGTGCATCGATGAAGCCCGCGGCAAAAAGCGATATGTAATGAGATTCGTTAGCCTCGCGATTCATCAAATTGGTGAACACATACTGGACCTCTTCGGAGGTACTTGCGTTAGAGTGCTAGTTTTATATCAATTGATCCTGGTAAAAGGTGTTTGAATCGTTAGGTTCTTACGCCCTAGCCGGTGTAGCCGGATTCTCTTTGAGAAACCGGATTGTTCCTGAATCTGATGATTTAGTTGTTTGTTCTCTGCTCTACCTCCTCAATTGCGAGGCTTCGGGTACGGCGTGAAAGCTCATAACTAGATTGTTAACCTCAGGTCAATCATTTTTCATATAACTGGCCTCTAATGTGAGAGGGTACCCCCTGGATTTAAGCATATTAATAAGGGGAGGAAAAGAAATCAACAGAGATTCTCCTAGTACCTGCGAGGGAAAAGAGAAAAGCCCATCCTGAATCTAAGGTTTCGCCTTGGAGTTGTAGGGTGTGGATGCTAATCCTTAGACTGAGAGCTGTGAAATTACCTGCAAAGGTATTCACTCGTGAATCCATAGAGGGTGTTAGGCCCGTTAGCGGTTCGTTCAGTTTTGTACGGAATAGTATCTGCGAGTAGGATTGTTTGATAGTACAATCTGAATATGGGGGATAAACTTCCTCTAAGGCTAAATATAATGCACAAGACCGTTAGTAAACAAGTACCGTGAGGGAACGTTGAAAAGTACTCTGGTAAGAGGGTGAAAAGAGTGTGAAATTGCATAGATTTAAGCGTAACCAAGTATCGAAGCCTGTAGTGTACTCTATGGTGCATTAAAGGTATCCAACAACTCTGTCTTTGTTTATCAAGGATTGGGCTACACATGCTAAGAATGCCGTTGTAGATGCGCTTTAACAACGAAAATCTTGTTGCTGTGTCTTTGCTTCACGGCTTAGATGCGGTACCGGGGTCGTAGTTGTTAGGGTGTGTCGCAAACTATCGGTCTTTAGTATATTGTTGGTATGGTATTTGGGAACGTCCCGTCTTGAAACACGGACCAAGGAGTCTAGCATATCTGCAAGCCGTAGCAATTTTAATTGTGAAGGCGTAATGAAAGTGTATTGTGTTAACAGCACAAACCGGGCCTTTCGGTCTGAGTTAGAGTAAATATGCTAGTACCCGAAAGGTGATGAACTATGCCCGGACTGGTTGAAGCCAGGAGAAATCCTGGTGGAGGACCTCCCGCGGTGCTGACGTGCAAATCGCTCGTCCGAGCTGGGTATAGGAGCGAAAGACTCATCGAATCGCCTAGTAGCTGGTTCCTGCCGAAATTTCCCTCAGGATAGCGGAGATTCATAATTAATTTTGCCAGGTAAAGCTAATGATTAGAGATCTTGGAGGTGGATAACCTTCAATCTATTCTCAAACTTTAAATGGGCAATATCCGGGGCTTACTTAATGGAAGTACCGGTTTAATAAGAATCTCTAGTGGGCCGTGGTTTGGTAAGCAGATCAGGTAAAGCGGGTTCAACCGTAAACAATAAGGAAAGGCGTCCAATACCGGTTTAATACCCACTAAAGGGTGTTAATTCATGAAGACAGCGGGACGGTGGCCATGGAAGTCGGTATCCGCTAAGGAGTGTGTAACAACTCACCCGCCGAATGAATTAGCCCCGAAAATGGATGACGGCTAAGCCGGTAGCCGATCCTTAGTCCCTCTTCTAGATTTCTTGAAGAGGGGGTAGGCAGGCGTGATGGTTGCAACGAAGCTCTTGGGTGACTGGGAGTGGAGCGGCCATCAGTGCAGATCTTGGTAGTAGTAGCAACCATTCTTACGAGTTTCAACTTCCCCATGAGCAATCATGGGTTCAGAAGCTTTGAAGGTCGTAGTGGACCAGGTTTCCTTACCTCTGGCGCTCATGTAAGGGTTAGTCGGTCCTAACTCGGTGGTTAACACTAGAAATAGTCCTTAAGCAGGAATTACCGAGGAAAGGGAATCAGGTTAATATTCCTGAACCTAAGTCATGGAGGATGCCTTCGGGTGTCAAGTCTGACGCGGCGACGCGGAGTGTGGATTAGAGCCATGTGCGTGGAGCTCCGGTAGAGTTATCTCTTCTCCTTAATAGCCAACACTTGATCATGAAGCCTCGGCAGAATGGCGAGTGGCGAGTAACAAGGGAGTTGCGTGCAGCAGAGATCTTGTTATTTGCGGGTTAGAAGGGCAAGTCTTTATGGCTTGTGAGGGTCTTCGCGTGCATAAGTTAAAATCTAATTCAGCTCTGGACTCAATCCTATGACTTAGTCCGTACCGAAGTCCGCATCAGGTGTCCGAGGCTAGCAGCCTCTGACCTATTAGAGCAATGTAGGTAAGGGAAGTCGGCAAAATAGACTTGTTGCTTCGGTGGAAAGGTTGGCTCTTGTAGTGATGATTATTGGCTGCATTATGAAATCTGGCGCCGCAAGGTTACGCAAGTAGGAGTGGATGGCGCAAGCCAGTAAGCTTCTATTTGTTGTCGGACGTAGTGGTGTAGCAGGCAGAGTAAACTTGTTTACAAAGTCGCACAATGATCATTTCGTCACAATACGAGAACTCATGGAGTCTAGGGGAATCCAACTGTTTAATTAAAACAAAGCAAGGTGTCCGAATCGTAACGGTCCTGCACACCTTGTGATTTCTGCCCAGTGCTCTGAATGTCAAAGTGAAGAGATTCGATCAAGCACGGGTTAACGGCGGGAGTAACTATGACTCTCTTAAGGTAGCCAAATGCCTCGTCATTTAATTTGTGACGCGCATGAATGGAACAATGAGATTCCCACTGTCCCTACCTACTGTCTAGCGAACCTACAGCCAAGGGAACGGGCTTGGGTTGGTTAGCGGGGAAAGAAGACCCTGTTGAGTTTGACTCTAGTCTGGCGTTGTAGAATAACGAAGGAGGTATAGTATAGGTGGGAGCTCCGGCGTCAATGTAATACCACTACTCCTTATTGTTATTCTACTAACTTCATAAGAGAACGAGTGTAGTGATACACTTTTCTGGTAAAAAGAATTCGAGTTCATGATCGATGGAGAACATCGCCAGGTGGGGAGTTTGGCTGGGGCGGCACATCTGTTAAAAGATAACGCAGGTGTACAAAGGTCATCACAACAAGGTCAGAAACCTTGTGTTGCGGATAAGGCCAATAGATGGCTTGACTAATACCTCCAGTAAAGGTATTAGATGCGAAAGCATGTCCCAGCGATCCTTTAGTTTCTGTGGCAACACAGGATCTCAAAGTTTGAGGCTAGAGGTGTCAGAAAAATTACCATAGGGATAACTGGCTTGTGGCCGCCAAGCGTTCATAGCGACGTGGCTTTTTGATCCTTCGATGTCGGCTCTTCCTATCATTGCGAAGCAGAATTCGCAAAGTGTTGGATTGTTCACCCACTAACAGGGAACGTGAGCTGGGTTTAGACCGTCGTGAGACAGGTTAGTTTTACCCTACTAACCAATTTCGGTGCCAGTAGTAAATCTTAGTACGAGAGGAACAGCTTTGCCATGCATTTAGTTGCAGGTCCGTTTGAAATGATGTGGCTTTTCGCCACGCATGTAGATGTATAACTGAAAGCCTCTAAGTTATGAGTCTTACTGTGATGCTGAGTTAGGTTCAGTCCCACTGAGTAAACATAAAGATTATCTCTATCTAGTGGTAGCCAAAAGGGATTGGACCGTATCAAATAAGGAGACCACTTATGACCCCTCTTTGAAGGGACCTACTGTCGTACCTGGGCGAGACAGGGCTTCTTGTCGACTCACTGACGCTCGTAAAGTCCCGAACCTGATAAAGGTTTACTTTACTTGTGTCGCGATAGTACCCAACAGGAACTTGATTTGAATGACGTGGCTTGATCACCATGTCTTCAATGATCTTCCCACATTTCAAGTATTGAATCAATGATTTGATCACTCATTGTTTCTTTATTTGACTTGTGTTTCGACTTTAGTTGAAAATTTTCAAAGTTTGATCGACTTTGTTTTTTTTCTCTTTTGTTGAAATGGGCTTGTGTTTTTTTCTTAAAATTTTGTCTCAAAACACTGATCCTGTTTTTTGACTTTTTTTTTTGACCAAGACGCATTGGGCGCCAATGGGGGGGGGGGCCCAAAATCGTTAGTTTTTAGAATGTAGACCCTTAATAGGGTACAAAAGTTGTGAATTTACTGTAGTTTGCTTTGGTAATGACCAAGGCTCGACTTGTACATTTTTTCATCTTTCGAATTTCGGTCACCCCTCCTTTAGTGAAAACCACCCGAGTGGATGTCTTGAATGACATGCTATTCGGGTTTTTTCTCTAAAAAAAAATTACTGGCTTGACTTGTATATTTTTTTATTGATAACACCCAACCAGATAGTCTGAAATGACTCTGTTTGGGTTTTTCTCTTTAAAAAATTTTGACCCGACTTGGTCATTTTTTTGAAGACCAAAAATTTACGTGCCTTTTTTCATTGACAACACCCAACCAGATAGTCTAAAATGACTCTGTTTGGGTTTTTCTCTTTAAAAAATTTTTCCTCGACTTTGCAAATTTTTTCATATGCCGATTTATTTTTTTTGATGTTAGGACTGGTCAGCCATTTTTTGAAAAAATATCATGTATTGATTTAATTTTCTGAAAACTAGGTCTTTATGGTATTTTGTAAAAGATGGTATATACTAGATTAATTTCTTGAAAACTAGAGCTAGGTGTATAATAGAGGCTTGTGGCTAGGTTTCCAAAAACCCATTGCTCCATGAGCTTTTGTAGTCAAATACCACCATATCAAATTTAACCTACCAAAAGTGTTTTTATAGTCAGTTACAAATGTACTGATTGAATGCTCTCGTCATTAAAAAAGTACATGATGTGTATACTCACTGAACAAAGCGTGATATCGGGAGGGGTTCCGACTATGAAACCACAAAACGTGAAATCTCGATAAATTATAGTCAAATTTCGATACCTCGGGAAATGGCTACAAGCAATGTATGAAATCACGTGTTGTGGTTTTGAGTCTGTAGTCATTTTGTTATGTAAATTTTGTTGTACAATGATACTTTTGTAAGTGGTGAATTTGAGGGACTTGTAAAATTCTACAAGTTCCCGGGCCTGAAAAACTAAATTTTCAAAAGCCTGCATTTGATGTATTCAATTGATAATTGATAACACCAAGGCCAAAAACAATAGGACAAGGCCAAAACTCGACAACTTTTCGGGCCCGAAAAAAAGTGTATAAAGCCTGCATTTGATATATTCAATTGATAATTGATAATATCAAGTCCAAAAACAATAGGACAAGGCCAAAACTCGACAACTTTTCGGGCCCGAAAATTTTGAAAAGTGGCCCGCGATTGGTTGTTTCATTTGTGTTCAATGAACTCATAACCAATAACATGAAGCTTTGTTCTTTATTCGTAGTATTTCAAAAATTGTCGGGCCCGAAAATTTTGAAAAGTGGCCCGCGATTGGTTGTTTCATTTGTGTTCAATGAACTCATAACCAATAACATGAAGCTTTGTTCTTCAATATCAGTATTTCAAAATTGTCGGGCCCGAAAATTTTGAAATACTGATCCTAGAGGGCCCGCGACTGTTTACTTATGGTAACTATTCTTGTGATAGAACCAATAGTATAAGAACCGGGCCGAAATAACAAGAGGAAAAAAAAAAGTCGGGCCTAAAAAATTCAAAATAATGGAGACGGTTTGAGCCAAAATGATCTTGGTGCACACCCCCCTTTCGTGCCTCTCCATAGGGCAAAAAACATCGACGGTGGGGTAGCGATTTTCGTACTTGCGAATTTTCAAAAATGATCTTGGTGCACACCCCCCTTTCGTGACTCTCCATAGGGCAAAAAACATCGACGGAGATGTCCGACATTGGCTACTTTCGATTCATCCCATTTCAAAGATGTTTTTCGTGTTGTGATTATCTTTTGTAGGGATTATTGAAAAAGTCGGACTTCAAACCGAGTTTTTAAATACAGGTCATGAAGATACTCGTACGTATTATACACGAGTGAAACTATATGGCAGTTAGTTTCAGAGTATTCGGTGATCTCTATCATCAGTATTTCCTGAAATCAGCTTCGTCATTTAAATATGGTTTACTATATATACATTGAATGGCAATAAACATGTCAAGTGGGTCTTAAAGTTTAAAACCACAAACCGATCGGGCCTAAAAGTGACTTGTTCAAAACATGTCAGAACACGCCCGCTTTGTTAACAGTGGTCATTTGTTAAATTAAACATCGGGACCTTTCAACTTGAAAATTCGAGTTCACAGAGTTAGGCCGAATTTTCAGGCCCGAACACGGAAATGAATACAAGGAATTTCGGACCGGGATGGTGTTGTCCAGTTTATAAAAAAAGAAAAGGTGTCCCAGCGACCCCTCTACTTTGGTCTGAATCGGCCTTTGAAATTCGTCATTTTTCGGAAAATCACTTGCGAATTTTCAAAAATCATCTTGGTGCACACCCCCCTTTCGTGACATTTCATTAGGTAAACAGAGCACAGGAAGGGGTCCAAAATATTAGAGGCCGAATTTTCGAAAATGATCTTGCCGCACCCCCCTATTTGACTATATGTTTGTGGTCAAAAACAATCGATCCAGGCCTCGATTTTTGGCCACTTTCGAATTTCGGGAAATCATCTTGGCCGACACCCCACTTTGAGTACATGATTTGGGGAAAATTTTCATAGTGAAATTTTAGAGACCGATTCAGGGCAAAGTACCTTCGTGGAGGGGGTTCACTTTTATAATGTTTGTAGGGAAAAACATGGTCCGCAGACAAAGTGGTTTTTTCCACTTTTTTTCCGCTGCGAATTTTCAAAAATCATCTTGCCCGACACCAGATAGAAAAGAGAAAAGGTGTAATGAACTACCCCCTACTTTGGCCTGGAAATTTTTTCGGGATTTTTGTCATTTCTGAACGGCTGCGATTCAGACAAAAGTAAGGGGGTGCTACTTCCCCAACATCTCATGGCTTACCTATTCGCAACTTTTTCGAAAATTCGAAAAATTGGAGGCATTGCCATAACATCATTCTAGGTAAATGTCACATCGGGGGTGACTAGAGAGCCCTCTAAAAAAATCAATTCGTCAAAAAGCTCCAAAAATGAAGTCGAGTTTTTGTCGATTAGAGGCCGTAACATAGCCCGCTTTGTTATTGACCAATATTTGTTGGGATATATAACAACAATGCGGGCGCGTACGATCACGTTTAAAAAAAAAATCAGGCCCGACAAGAGTTTTATAAGCGGTACCCTGGGAAGGAGTGAGGTTGAGGGGCCCGACTGACTTCGGACAAATGCCATTATGACAAAAGTCTCGGGAAAGTGCAATTTTCGGGCCTTTTTTTTGGAATCCCGTGGGATTGAAACAAAAGTACGGGGGTGCTACTTCCCCATGATTCCAAATGGTTGGCAAAAACAGGGTCGCGGGCCACCTAGCTGCCCTGGATCCCCAAAAAAAATTTACTTCGTAGATGCTCGTTTGGGGCTGCATCCGGAACCGAATTGGCAACTATTTGAAAAGTTACGGGAAACGTTAAATGTGCGATGACACCTTTTTACGAAAAACACCCTCTTATTTTTTCCTTCCGACCTTGTTTATAGGAAAGAAAAGTACCATTGCGGTTTTAATAATTTGTTTCCAGCCCGACTTTTTTTTCGATTTTGGGTCATTTTTGGCAAGGACTCAAAATCGCAAACCAACCTTGTTGCTGTTTTCCTAGTAAACTCAGAAGTTACAATGGAATCGAAAAAAAAATTGGACCATTTTTCTAGAGGGGTTTACTGAGGCGGCATTTTTGTTTTTGATGTTGCCGTTCGGGGGTTTGGTCCGAGTGCAGCATTCGCGGCCCGATCCACTAAGTAACTTTTTTTTCGGATTAGTGCGACGTTTTTGAACGGCTAGGGTCTAGTCACCGCGAGTCCTTTTCTACCAACATATGGTATAATGTTTATAGTCGGGAACATGCGTACTTTGACTTCTGATATGACGTAGCGGTAATTTTCCCTGTCGATTGAAAACATTCCGAGCGTCAGCGGACCGATGATACTATACATATAGGAACCAAATAGAATATCAGAGCTATACGTTAGGAAAGGAGACGTCTTTCGAGGACTCTTTTTACGACTTTATTTGACCCCACTTAAAACCATACACTAGGACATGAACGTTTACCCCCCCACTTACATTGTCTGGAGACCCCCAAAAAATGTCGAAAAAAAAGTCCTCCATATCCCTACCTCCGACCTTTTATTTGCCCTACCAATTTCGAAGTGCCGAAGTAGAAAGTTGAAAGATCGGTCCGCTGACGCTCGGAATTTTTTTTTTTCGAAAAAGTCGATTTGCTATAAAGTGGCAAAAGTGACGATAAGCGGATATCCGCTTTTCCCTCAACCCCCGCCAATAAAAAAAAATCCCGAAATTTCGAAAATTTTCTGAACGGCTAATCAGCGCGCCCACCGCGTGTTGTTTCTGCCTTATGAAATTCGAAAAAGGGGGGGGTCCGGGGAAGATCGGTTGGCATGATTCGGACTGCTTCGGGTACCACCAGGACGATTAAGCCAAAATTTCGGGCCCGATCCAAGACAAGTCGTTAATGCACTTTGTTATGAACCCGACTGTCACCAATGAAACAGCAAAAAATGGCCCGATTTTTTTTTAACCCGGGCCTTTGAGGTCAACATGAAGGGGTGCTACTTCCCCGACTTTTGGAGTTTCACTGCAAAAGCAATTTCAGGATGGCTCCAAACCCCCTGGAAAAAAAGTGAAAAATTTCTTGAGGTCAAATCCAGAGGGTTCGCTTAAGCCACTTTGTTTACTTATGTATCATTGTTGGGAAAATTTCGGACCGAAATATTAGGGACCGATTCAAGGGAAAATCGAAGGGTCGCTGGGACACCTTTTCTTTTTCTATAAGTCGGATTCAACATCGGGAGGGGAAAAGTTGGAAAAAAAAAAAAAATCACTTTTTTTCGGCTCCGATCCAAACGAAAGTAGAGGGGTCGCTGGGACACCTTTTCTTTTTTCTTGGGTCGGAAACAATGTCGGGAGGCTGTAAATCGAAAGTTGGATTTTTTCACTTTCTCGTAGAGGCCGTGCCATAGCCCGCTTTACCTAACATATGTTGTGAAACCACCGGTCAAAAAATTGGGTCGGACCACTTTTGTATTTAACATATGTTATAAGTCAAATACTCCAAGGGGACCCCCCCGATCACTATCGTTGTCGGGCACGAAGAAAAAAAAAAAAAAATTCCAGGATCCATGAACCCTTTCATCGATTGCACTTGGACTACCTATCATCATGAAAGTACATTATAGGTATATGCCGAGGCATTCATGGATCCTGGAATACTTTTTTTTCGAAAATGCTGTCGGACGTCCTCTTCGATGTTATTTGGTTTTGTTGTGGCATACTGTTACATAAGAACATTTTCGTTTTCCCCGTATCTGAAAAAACGTCCGAAAAATTGAATACTGCAGATAGCGGGCCCGCGACCTTTTACATAGGATCCGAAACATACATTCAAACCTATCGGACCAACGCCCGCTTCTCTAGCAACTCTATTTTCCAACCCCGACAAATTGTCGGACTTCGGAACGACTGTGATTGAAGTCATTTCGAGATTGTGCCAAAGACACCTTTTTGATTTTTCATAGGCAAATGTTCGATAGGAAGGGGGTGGCCAAAATTGACTTTTTTTCCGCTCATAATTTAAACACAACCTTGTTGCTGTTTTCCCTACAAAAGTAGAAAAGTCAATGAATCGATTTTTCGACCCTTTCAATTTGACGGTAACACACCCGTCGGATACGATAAAGAATCGGGTTATCGTCCTGAATCGGGCTCTTTGATGTAGTACGAAGAAAGTGGTCCGCGCGAACGGCTATACTTTTGTGAGCGGGGTTTTAAAATAATAGGGTCAATAATACATTCTGTACCTATCCAGAATATGGGGACCTTTTCTCACTAAGTAACTTTCGAGCAGCAACATTTCGAGTACTTTACTATCAGCCGATTTTTAACGAGAGAGAGCCAAGTCGATCCCATATTGCATTTGCCTACCATTTTATTTATCCGCTGGTGTCAGGTTTTTTTTGAAAAGTCCCGCAAAGGGCTCGGATCCACAAAAGAGTAGGAGTGGACTTAGCTAACAGTTATACATGGCATAACTGGAATTCAATTTTTGGGGTGTCGGATCGGAAACGAGACCGATTCAGGACAAGTCGTTAATGCACTTTGTTATGAAAGTATGGAAAGTCAATGAAGTAGATTTTTTATAAAAACGGCTGCGATTCAAGACAAAGTAGATTACCAACCGGTCCCCCCATTCAATTTGAAAACGAAAAACAAGGTAGAAAAAATCAAAAAATCGACCTTCGAGTTTTGGCCTTCCGACGTTGTATTTAGGAGTCTCATGTATTATAGACAATAAAGTGAGCTCCTACTATGCCCTGGAAACGCGTATTTTTTTAAACGGTGACACTTTCCAAGGCAAAGTATAATGAAAAATCATTATGAGTAATACCTTTCTTTCCATTCGGCATGTTTCCACTTTCGAATTTGACGAGCCGATCCCATAATGTGATTTGGAGATAAATGGTAATGATTCCTCTCAATGAGTCCAACTCCTTCGACCCTACCAGGTACTTGATATATCGTCCCTAACCTTGCGGACGCAAGATCCGGGGGAGAGCCCATACAGAAAGTATACTCGCCCCCCGTGTTGCCCGACGGGTCAGGTTAATACCAGGCCCCGAAGGCCGTCCCGCAGCTGGTGTGCTGCCCTAGGGCGGAAGCTGCGACCACAGCCCTCTCGTTGCCTCCGGGCGACCTGAAGGCTGGGGGGCCCATACCAACCCCTTGGGGTCGCCATAGACCCTAGGCAGCTGGTGTAGGCCGTCCGAACGGATGGCTGGCTGCTACCTCCCCCCCCCTCGTTGCTCGCGGGCGACCAGGGGCCATGGAGGGACGCCACCCCTACCCTCTACCACCCCAGCCCGCAGCCTGACGGTTGCCCGCCCG
>C687J35504_10000817_pt1 | contig 22159 bp, 25 predicted proteins | sample RifCSPhighO2_02_FD_35504 | JGI IMG/M metagenome (IMG submission 35504) | reverse complement strand
ACCGTTGAACAAGACGTAGTGCAGACTTCCCGTTCTTTGCCATTAATCTCTTCAATAACACAGTTGGGCAAACATTGTTCTGAACAACTTTCAATAGTTTCGTTCACGCAAGCTGCATCGCATTTCTGCACGGTTTCATTTACACAATGAGTAGTGGTTTGATTTACACAAGTGATTTCCTCATGGCAATTTCCAACGGGAATTCCGATTACCGCCCCGGTAAGAGAATTATCGCTGCGGTAGTGGCCTAATTTTTCCAGGAAGGCCAGGAATCTATCGGTGATGGAAAAATTTGGAGCATTGGAAGTATCTGCTGTTTCAACAATAAATTCTGGTGCTACACCAGCATCATAGTAGTGTAGCCCATATTGCACTAGCAATCCAGCAAATGCCAGAGAGAAGATCAGCAATACTGCTATTCCCTTCATCCTGGTCTTTGCCTGTTTTTGCTTTTCCTGTTCCAGCAAAATCATCTTCACTGCAATCTCCCGCAGCTCTGCCTTCGCTCGGTCTAATTCTCTGGTTTCATATTCCAGCAAGACCCGCAGCTGCTTGATGGCGGCAGATTTTCGTTTCTCTTTTTCGATATTATACAAGTAACGAGTTTTTTCCAGTTTCAGCGTTACCACTTTCGCAGCTCTCTCTACTGCTCTCTTCCTCAAGTTCAATGCTTCTAAATTATAATCTGGCTTCATGTTTATCCCTAGCTCGTTTCAGTAACACCGCAATCGTGTTCGGAGTTTTGCGCAGCAGCTTGGCAATTTCTTTATTGGAAAGATGGTAGGCTGAATTCAGATAGAAGATGATGCTCTCCAAAAAACTGTAGGAACGGTTATTGAAAACCGAAAGCGGCAGAAGATATTTTTCTTCTTTCACAGGAAATTTTTGTTTTCTTCTTTCCTGCGCTCTCTGATATGTCGCCCAAATGCTTTTCCGATCTCTTTTCATCGTTTGCGCTATTCTTTGAAAAGAGAACCCTTCATTCTCTTTGAGGAATTTGTAGAGCGCCTCTGCCGGCTCTAGCGAATGAGAAAAAATCGACAAGGGCAGCAGCGCTTCCTGCTTTGCTTCTTGAAACGTTTTAATCAACTCTGGAAGCTGCAAATTATGTTCCTGCTGAAGTTTTTGCAATACTGCTTTCAACAATTGCTGAGAACTTAACGTAGTTAGGATAGTATCAAACAGTACCCCATCTTTTCCCTCTTTTTTCAAATGAGCAGGTAGGGCTAAAATTGTTTATAAATCTTTCTTTAAAAATTAATATTTATTAATAAAAAGAGATTTATAATCTTAAAATGTTTATTTAAATCTTTATTTATTTAGATTTAGTCTATTTTTGTTAATTTTAATCTGGTTATATTAATGGGATTCAAACTGGTCTACCCTGCAGAGATTAATGGCAAAGATGCGAAAGAAATGAGGTTAGTTCATTTTCTGAATATCTCCCCCATAATACCCTACAATAAAACCACCAAAAGATTTATATATCTACGGTATTATTTATCATACGTATGTATAACAAACTTAGAATAACCGAGAACAGCTTACAAGTCTTATCCCTATTTACCAATGATTTTAGGAGAGAGTACTACATTAGGGAAGTTGAGAGATTGTTAAAAATAAGCCCCAGAACCGCACAGCTTATTCTTGAAGATTTAGAAGATAAAGGGATTATAGAATCAAAAACTAAAGGAAAAATCAAGACTTATAAAATAAATCCCAGTGAGTTTACTAAGAGGTATCTTGTTTTGGTAGAACAATACAAGGTAATCGCCTTTTTAGAAAAAAGACTTTTGATTAAGGAGATCATAGAGAAAATAACCACCCATATCAAAGGAATTGCCATTATCTTTGGAAGTTATGTTAAAGGATTAGAAAAAGAAGGTTCTGATTTGGATATTTTTGTCGCTGGTAATTATAACCAAGATGAGATAACAAAAGTTTCAAAAAATTTAGGCATAGAAATAAGTGTAAAGTGCTATCCCCTAAAAACTTTTGAGAAAAATTTGACCAAAGACATTCTTCTGAAAGAAGTTTTAAAAAACCACGTGGTTTTTGTTAATGTAGAGCAATTTATACGGGTGGTTTTCAAGGATGGATAAGATAAAATGGTGCGCAGGGAAGAAAGAAGGATTAAGTTTAATTGAGCCGAATTCAGATCTTGCCAATGCCTACATTAAGAAAGCTGAAGAAGCTCTTGAGTCAATGCGAGTGAACATTATTAAAGATTGGAAGATTTCAACCGCATATTACACCATCTACTTTTCGCTTTATGCTATTTTGATGAAGATCGGCATAAAATGTGAAATTCATTCTTGTACTATTGAATTCGCAAAAAGATTTCTTAAGGACTATTTTCAAGAACTAGAAATAGATTTTATGGAAAAATCTTTGAAAGCAAGGGTTGATTCCCAGTATTACATTGATAGGACTGTTCCAGACGAACAATACCATAAGATGATTCAGAAAACTCCAGAATTTCTAGTTAAGTGTAAGTCAATTATTATCAAATTAAACGAGAAGAGAATTAATGAGATAAGAGATACATTCCAGAAGTGGTTATGAGATTGACAATAATAATCCTCATTTTTTGGATATCTTCTTCCAATCCTCCTTATAATATTTAACAAAGGTGATCACTGCAGCGCTCCTTCATTGTATCCCTCCAAGCGCTGACCTACTTTTTCTACAGATCCAATTTTTCCAAAATCTTTATAAATAAGCTCAGTCCCCAACACTCAAACCAATAATACCACTGGCTCGGTCCAAAGTAAAAGGCGCCGAATTCTGCTTAGTGGGAGGTTGTTATGAACAAAGAACAAATCCAAAAAGCACTAGAAGAATTACAGAAACAGCCTAAACGCAAGTTTGTCCAATCCTATGATTTAGTTATCAACCTTAAAGATCATGATGTCAAACAACATCCAGTTGATTTATTTGTCACTCTTCATTATCCTCGAGGAAAAAAGATCAAGACTGCTGCTTTTGTAGATCAGCAATTAGTTGAGCAAGCCAGCAAATTCTGCGATCTCGCTATCCGTGAAACTGATTTTGAAAAATATAAAGACAAAAAGGAAGTCAAAAGCCTAGCCCAGAATTATGATTATTTTATTGCTCAAGCTACTCTTATGCCAAAACTAGCTGCTATTTTCGGTAAAGCTCTCGGTGCGCGAGGGAAAATGCCTAACCCTAAGTTAGGATGTGTTATTCCTCCCAACGCTAACCTTGAACCATTGGTAAAAAAACTTGCTACCACTGTACGTCTTAGCGCGAAGAAAGGAACCAATGTACAATGCCATGTTGGAAAAGAAGACCAGCCAGAAGATCAAATCATCGATAATATTTTGACTGTTTACCAAGCTACTATCAAACAGTTGCCTAATGAAGCGCAGAATATTAAGAACGTCATGTTAAAGCTGAGTATGGGAAAACCAGTAAAGGTATAGGATAAGAAATAGAGAATAAACTAAAAAATATAAACAATGGTCAGCCAACAAAAAAAACAGCTTGTACAACAGTTGATTAAAGACATTGACCAATATCCTATTGTCGGGGTACTTAATTTACAGAATTTACCTGCTCAGCAGTTACAAGCCATGCGCGCTATGCTTAAACAAAAAGGCGTTAAGCTAAGCATGACCAAGAAGAAATTATTGGAACTTGCTCTTGACCAATCAAAAAAAGAAAATCTGCAGCAATTAAAACAAAAAATCAAGGGAATGCCCGCTTTACTCTTTACCAAGGACAATCCTTTTGCTCTTAATGTGCTTATCGAGAGAAACAAATCTGAAGCTCCGGCAAAAGCAGGCCAGACTGCGCCTCGAGACATAGTTGTAAAAGCAGGACCTACTAGTTTTGCTCCAGGACCGATAATTTCAGAATTAGCTGCAGTAGGAATTAAAACCAAAGTAAATGCGGGAAAACTGGAAGTGATCCAGGACACCACTGTCGCTAAAGAAGGAGATATTATTTCTCCAAAAGTTGCAGAAACCTTAAAGCGTCTTGATATCAAACCCATGGAAGTTGGTTTGAATTTAGTTGCAGTTTGGGAGGAAGGATTAGTATTTGATGCTAAACAACTACATATTGATGAAAAAGAATTTGTTCAAAATGTCACTCAAGCTGCCAGTTGGGCTATGAATTTAGCGGTAGAAGCAGCCTATCTAACTACAGAAACGACAGAAATATTATTACAGAAAGCCTTCCGCGAAGCGAAAGTCGTGGGAGTCGAGTATGCGATAATGAATAAAGAAACCAGCGATGAAATACTTGCACGTTCAGAAAGGCAAGCTCTCTCCTTAAAGAGGGAAGCCAATCTATAGCATTAAAAAATTTAAACATTAAATTAAACTATTGGAGGAACTGAGAAATCAAAGATTTCTGGTTCCATCCAAAAAATATTTGGAGGAAACAAAAAATGGAATACATTTACGCCGCAATGTTGCTACACAAAGCAGGTAAGCAAATTACCACTGATGCTGTTAAGGCAGTCTTAAGCGCAGCCGGAGTTCATGTTGACGAAGCGAGAGTAAAAGCTCTAGTAGCTGCTCTTGAAGGTGTCAATATCGAAGAAGCAGTCCAGAAAGCCGCTACTGTTACCGCAGTTGCCGCTGCACCAGCTGCTGCTAGTGCTGCTCCTGCTAGTGAAGGCAAGAAAGAAGAAAAGAAGAAAGATGATAAGAAAGCTGAAGAATCTGCAGCAGCAGGTTTAGGCGCACTCTTCGGTTAAGACTTATTCTTTCTTTTTCTTTTATTTTTTATTATTGTTTTATCTCTATAGGATATGGAAACCAACCCCCACCACGTATCTGAACTGCGGACCGAATTTCGGGAGAAGAAAAAAGAATTTTCTATGCTGCGTTCGCAACTTGCTTCTATACACGCTGAGAAAGAAGAATATTTTCGCCAGCTTCGTTCTGTGAAAGAATCAATCAAATCTGCTTTAGCTGAAATTAACTCAATTAAGCAGGAACGAGATAATTTAACTAAAAAAGTGCAGGAATTAAAACAGGAAAGGAATAAATTGAATGTCACCGTACAAGAGAAATTTACTCATAAAAAAGAAGTTGGCCAAAAGAAAAAAGAATTGACAGAAAAAGCAGAACTTAAAGGAAATCCCTCTAGAATCAAGGCGATCATCGTGCAATTAGAACAGCGGCTGGAAACGGAAGTCATGCCTTTTCCTGAAGAAGAGAAAATCAGGAAAAAAATAAAATTGCTCCAGGTAGATTATAAGAGATTAACACAGCTGGGAGAAATTTCCAAAGACATTCACAACGCGGCTGTCGAGGCAGCAGAACAGCGCCGCAAAGCGCAACAATCCCATCAAGAAGTGCAGGATACCGCAATTCTGTCGCAAAACAAGCATGAACAACTTACTGCCCTCTATCAAGAACTAAAACAATTGCGGGAAAAAGAAAAATCTCTAGCTCAAAAGTATTTTGAACTGAAAAATCAACATGAACAGATAAAAAAGCCCTTGGAGGAAGCTTTTTCCAGAGTTAGAGAACTTGGCAAGATCTTTAACGATGAAGAAAAGAAATCCTTCAGCCAGCAGATTAAAGAAAAAACTGCTGAAATTCAGGAAAAGATAAAGAAAAGGCAGAAACTGAAAACAGAAGATATTCTCGCTTTTCAGGCTTTGGATGAGAACTGATTCACAGATATACCCATTTATTTAAGCTATTATAGGAAATAACTTTAATTTTCGTAGTTTTACGAAAAGCTTTACTACAGTTATTTCCTAATAAGAAAATCACTTTAGCTTAGATAATCTTACGATTATTAAAGTGATTTTCTATAAATAAACGCTTTCCGTAGTAAATCCGCCTTGGTGATAATCTCTACTAGGGTGCCTTTCTCTTTTACTAAGACCAGAGAGTAATGTTTTAATAAATTTGAAACCACTGAAATGCTGGTGGTCAGGGGAACAATTGGCGGAGCTTCATCCATTATTTCTACCGCCGTACAATTCTTTAGAAAATTTTGAAAAACTATTCAAAATTATCTTAGAGACTTTGAAATGGTCGAGATTTTGCCCATNAACNAGTAACAAAATTGGCAAAATCCCTATTTTTCAAAGTTCTCTATAGATGAAAAAACCAAAAGAGCATTCTTTCACTAACTTTATTAATTCCAAATTTAAATAAACCATGAGGTGGATTTTATGAATAATACTAATTATTTTTTTACATCTGAAAGTGTTACCGAAGGCCATCCAGATAAAATGATGGACCAGGTTTCTGACGCAATCCTTGATGCAATTTTAGAACAGGATCCGTTCGGAAGGGTGGCAGTAGAATGCCTTACTAAGACCGGCTTTGTAGTCGTAGCAGGCGAAGTTACAACGTCAGCAATAATCGACGTACAGAAAATTGTCCGCGAGACAGTAAAGAGTATTGGATACAACAAACCAGAATTAGGTTTTGACGGAGAAACCTGCGGAGTGTTAGTTGCTCTTTCTGAACAATCACCAGACATTGCTCAAGGTGTTGATGAAAATACAGGCTTATACCAAGAACAAGGAGCAGGCGATCAGGGATTAATGTTTGGATATGCTAGCAATGAAACTCCAGAGTATATGCCATTGCCGATCATGCTTGCGCATAAGTTGACCCAGCGATTGGCAAGCGCGAGAAAACGCGGTGAACTCTGGTATCTACGTCCTGATGGAAAATCGCAGGTTACTGTTGAATACCAAGAAGGTATTCCAAGAAGGGTTGACACTGTGGTCCTTTCTACCCAGCATCATCCTGATGTGAGCTGGGAAAATCTTCGCCGAGATGTAATTGAAAAAATAATCAAACCTATCTGCTATGAATGGATCGATGAGAATACAAAATATTTTATCAATCCTACTGGCTCTTTTATCATCGGTGGCCCTGTTGGAGATGCCGGGGTAACTGGTAGGAAAATTATCGTTGATACGTATGGCGGCTATGGCCGTCATGGCGGCGGGGCTTTCTCTGGCAAAGATCCCACCAAAGTAGACCGCTCCGCAGCATATTATGCTCGCTATGTAGCAAAAAATATTGTTGCTGCGGGATTGGCTGATCGTTGTGAACTTCAGGTTTCTTATGCTATTGGTATGGCTGCACCAGTAAGTATCTTCGTGCATACCTTTGGAACCAATAAAATTCCGGAAGAGAAAATAGTAGAAGCCGTGAAGAAGCACTTTGATTTCCGTCCAAAAGCGATTATTGAACAATTACACTTGCGGCGACCGATTTATCGAAAAACTGCTGCATATGGACACTTTGGCCGGAATGATCCGGACTTTGCTTGGGAAAAAACTGACAAAGCTGAGCTGTTGAAAAAGGAAGCGGTGATAGGACTGACTTCAGTTCGTAATGCCTGATGAATCCAATGATTGCTGAGCCACAACAAAATATATAAACGCTCTAAAGCTTCTATCTTAGATGGAGGAGGCTAATGATAAAGTTCTTATGACTTTACGTCATTCACGAAAAGCCTTTCTAGTTGAATATACTTGTGGGCTTTTTCTGCTTGCGCTTCTGCTTATAGGTTTGATAAAACAAATTGACCTGCCAGCAGAAATAACCTACTTGCTTTCTGGACTAGGATTTATCGCTCTGGCTGGAACAGAATTACGGCGATATTTTGGTGATCGATATAAAATCATGCCCACAAAATTGTCAGTCATCAATGGAGTGTTAAGAGTTCGCAAGAAGAATGTCTATTATCAACCTTTAGGATTCATTCCTGATCTTAACGTCAGGCAAGGAGCTATCCAACGGCTTCTCGGTTTTGGAACAGTGCATTTACAAATAGGCCGCAGTATTCTTGAGCTTAAAGATGTTGACAGCCCTCACCAAGTATTAGAAATGTTAGAAAATTTAATCGAAGAAACACGAAGAGCCAATCTAGTGAGTCAAACCATGCGCCAGTAATTTTTTTAAATCTATTTTTGGTTTTTTACTCTTTCCAATTCTCTCAGCCAAAGCAGACCGATTTTAATCATAAGTCTGTTAAACCTATCAGAAAGCTTATATGTTTTTTTGAATAGATCATATTCTATCAATCCCATTCCCCGCATAGGGGTAAGAATCCGATCATAAAACTGCCTCTTATTATAAGACATTCGCGATTCTTGCTGTAATGGCGATTTGCCTTTTTCCTTAATAATCACTTTTCCTTCATGAAGATTGCTGGCAAATAAACCCATCTCGGTCTTTCCTATTTCCCCATCATTTTCTGCCATATATTTGATGAGCATCCTAGCTACGATCTCTTGTTGTTCAGTAGCAAAAATCACTTTGTAGATGTCTTCAGGCAGATTCTGTTGGTCAATGAGAATAACCATAGTCAATTAATAGTATGTTAATATATAAATATTACTTATCAGTATACTGGTTTATTTAAACCAATGGACCAAGGTTTTCTTAATACTTTCGCCTCTTCCTTCTTTTATATCTTCGTCAGTGAATGAAACACAGCGTATCTTTGCTTCCAGCGAAGGCCTTGTTTCTGTTAGATTCTGCAGTAGATCGCTATAATTACCGCCCATCTCAAATCCTCCAAAGCTAATCCTTCCACCGTAATAAGCTCCTGCTTCACAGACAAAAAGGGCGCTGCAGCGGGGAATAAGAAAATCAGTAAGTGGATTTCCTGCTTCAGGAGCTTCAAATCCATCCTCTAAATCAGGATGTTGTTCTTTCCAGTCTTGATATTGTTGGACATATTCTTCACTGACCTCTATCCCGTAACAATCGCCATCAGTAAAATGGATCACATAGAGATTATACTCTGACTCTGGGAAATCACTTTTGGCAATTTTTTTTGCCAGAGAAAGTCCAGCGCGCATATCGGTTCCGCCACCGGCCTGGACAGAATAGAAATTTTCAGCCGTAACTTCTTGGGCCACGGAATCATACTGCACATAGCGGTGGACAACACTGTCGTAATGTTTTTTGATCCAGGCATCAGCCCACCAGCCGACATTCTGTAGAAAATCAATCACATTATACATTGATCCAGAATAATCCAGGAGGTAGATCACCGCCGCCTTTGTAGTGGGCTTGGTTGCTTCCTTCGCTGATCTGTATCTTTTATCACCATGAATTGGAATTATAAGTGGATCATCTGGATTATAATCACCGGTAATAATGCCTCGCAGAAGACCTTGGCGAAAAGTTCTCTTACCATGACGCAGTGCTTCTGGTCCGACTCGCTGTATGCTGGTATATCGGTTATAGGATTTTGCTCCTACTTTCCCTTCAAATTTATCTAAAAGATTCGGTAATTCCAGTTCCTCCCCCAACATCTCCGCTGCTTCTTCTAGAGTTAGCTCAGTAAAATCATGTTCACCTCTACCAGAACCATGTCCTGGTCCAACTCCTTGATCGGGGTCCATCCCTGGTATGGGGTCGCCCACTTCTCCATCGCCTTGAGCTACACCGCCGCTATCATCTAAGCCGAAACGGAACCGGGGAATCTGTAAATTACGAATAGGCACTTGGAGTTTTTTTCCATGCGGCCGTGGTACAATAATTGATTCAGAACTGAAATACTTCTGGAGCCCCTCCTTTTTTAACTTCTTCAATTTTCGGTCGAACTGGGCCTGGTCCTGTTTTATGCTCATTTTTCTCTTAAAATAAGTTCTCTTACTTAAACTTTTCACATACTCGGCGGCATTTCTACTAAGCCAGAACCTTAGAAAAATTTATAAATAGCTTCCTTCCCTAACTGTAATATGGGAAGAATTAAAACCACTATGATCAAGCGGAAAACGAAAGAGCTCTTAAATCTTCACGGTCAAAAGTTTACCACTGATTTCGAGCAGAATAAGACCTTGACTAACCAATATACTCGCGGCGGCAGTAAGAAGATCCGTAATATCATCGCTGGATACATGACTCGGCTTAAGAAACAAGAAGCGTAAATTTTCTCTATCATATTTATCTATCATAATGCTGACTTAGATGTGGGATTTTTTTTACTAACCACTTCTAGCAAAACTCTTATATACTATTTTTCCTTAGTATAGCAAAAAGAGGTAGATCTAATTGCTTCCGGTTAAGGACATCAAACGGCTCCAAGAGATAATCGCTATTTTCGTTGAAGAGGGTTTAGGGTATTATATCAGCAAAACTCCGCTGCAAACGAACTTGCCCTGGCATAAACGCCTTAAACCTACTTTGCCGCTTTCTAACAAACAACGTCAAGCGGTCAGACTGCGCAGGGCTTTTGAACGGTTGGGGCCGACCTTCGTCAAGTTCGGCCAATTACTTTCTCTGCGTCCAGACTTAGTTCCTAAAGAATATTCTGAAGAATTTGAAAAACTTCAGGATCATGTCCCGCCATTTTCCTACAGCCAGGCTAAAAGAATTGTTGAGGAAGACCTTAAGAAACCAATAGAGAAAATTTTCAAATCCTTTGACAAAAAGCCTTTAGCCTCAGCATCGGTTTCCCAAGTGCATAAAGCAATTCTTAAGTCGGGAAAAAAGGTAGTAGTAAAAGTACAACGGCCGAACCTCCGCGAAATTATCGATACGGACTTAGATATTCTCTTTCATCTTGCCCACACCCTGGAGAAACATTTTCCTAAAATTAAAAATTATCACCCGGTTGATGTGGTTAAGGAATTTACTCTCTGGACCAGAAAAGAATTAAATTTTGAAATTGAAGGACATAATGCAACTATCTTGAGAGGGAAATTAAAAAATAATCATCGCCTATTTATTCCCAAGATATATCCGGCTTTTTCTTCTAAACGGGTTTTAACCATGGATTTTGTAGACGGTGTGAAGATAAATGATTATGCTGCTCTGGAGAAATATCATATTAATCGTAAAAGCCTGGTTATGACTTATTTCACTTCTATTTTAGAACAAGCTCTCCTGCATGGGTTGTTTCATGCTGATCCACATCCGGCAAATATTTTTGTGCAAAAAAATGGCAAGCTGGCCTACATTGATTACGGTATCGTCGGAGAATTAAATCCTACTGACCGAAAAAAAGTAATTCGCTTTATCACCTCTGTGAATGATAAGGATCCCAGTAAGAGCATAGATATCATCGTTTCCTTAGCTAAGGATACCAGCAAAGCTGACTTGCCAGCATTCAAGAATGAAACCAGATCAATATTGGAAGAAGTCTACAAAAGTTCCATTAGTGAGAAGAGCATCGGTAAAGCATTGTATGAAATTATTGGAAGAGGAGCCCAACACGGCGTTATTTTTGATTCCAACCATGTCTTAATGGCTAAATCGCTCTTCCAGGCGGAAGGCTTAGCAGCAAGTTTGTATCCGCAGTTTAAAGTTTCTGAAGGATTGGATGAATTTACGGAAAAATATTTACAGGAAACCTATACTCCGACTAGAGTAGCTAAAAAGATAGCCGGAACATTATGGAGCCAAAAAGAATTGTTAGAAGATCTTCCTGAACACTTGGTTAGAATTATGCAGAAACTGGAAGAACCGGAACGGCCTACCCAGATTGATATCTCTCAATTGAAAGAATTAGAACAGGAATTTGAATATGTTAACCGGAAAAGAGTTATCGGCATCATTATTTCTGCTCTTATCATCTCTTCGGCTTTACTTTTCTATCTTGAAGGTAGAACTGTAATCTGGGGTATTCCCGTAAGCTCGGTGATGTTTGTGACTGCTTTACTGCTTTTGTTTTATTTTATTATCACCACTAAAAAGGAGGCTTGAGAAAATGGAAAAAAAAATAAAAATGATCGTAAAAACCGGCTACGGTTTAGGTCTGTTGAGTCTGGGCGAGGCCAGAAAAGTTGCTTCTAAAGTGAAGACAGAATTAAAACTCAACGATGAAGAGAGTCTTAAATTAGCGCGGCAGCTCATGGCTAATTCTGAAAAAGTTAGTCAAGAAGTAAAGGGTACAGTTGAAAAGTATTTTGAATCCGCGCTGACAAAATCCGGCGTGGCCAGCAAAGGAGAAATAAAAACTGTACACAATCTCTTGAAGAAGAGAGCAGCACGGGTAAAAAGCGCCATGAAAGATAATTTGAAACATTTTAGGAAGAAGAGGAAGTAATTATTTTATTTCTTCATATTTATCCTTTTCTTTCAGATCTTGCCGCTCAAACACCCCCTAAACTTTATAAAGAAACTACCTTTTTAGCTTTCTTAATGCCCGCAAAAAAAAAATCAGACAGTGCTGAGACTAAAAAGACTTCAAAGACTGTTAAAAGCAAAAAAGAATCGCCAGTTTCACTTTCTTCTTCTATCCCTAAGACNGTCCAGCCAGAACTCAACATCGCTTTAGTCGGCCATGTTGATCATGGTAAAACAACTCTTACTGAAAGACTCAGTGGAAAATGGACCGACACTCACTCTGAGGAGCTAAAAAGAGGAATCACTATCCGTCTTGGTTATGCTGATTTTTGCATTTATTTCTGTGAAAATTGTCATTATTATACCGCCAAATTGAAATGTCCTAAATGCAATAGCGAACCGCTATTTCAACGAAAAATATCCTTAGTCGATGCTCCTGGGCACGAATCGTTGATGGCTACGATGCTGTCAGGAGCAGCTATTGTTGACGGAGCTTTACTGCTGGTTGCCGCCAATGAAAAATGTCCTCAGCCGCAAACCAAAGAACATTTAATGGCTTTACATATCAGCGGCATAAAAAATATTATCGTGGTCCAAAACAAGATTGATTTGGTTTCCTATGAAGAAGCTCTTGCTAATTACAAAGAGATAAAAGATTTTTTATCCTCGACAGAATACAAGAATGTTCCTATCGTCCCTATCTCTGCACGAGGAAATGTAAATATTGATGTTTTATTGAAAGCAATCCAGGAACAGATCCCTACTCCCAAACGAGATGTAGAGAAAGAACCAGTAATGTTAGTAGCCCGCTCTTTTGATATCAACAAACCAGGAGTGCGACCGGAAAAATTGGTCGGCGGGGTTTTAGGTGGAACAGTCAAACAAGGCCGATTTAAGGTAGGCGACGAAATCGAAGTTTCCCCAGGTTACATGGTCGAAGAAAAAAATAAAAAAATAGCCAAGCCATTACGTACAAGAATAATCAAGATTTTTTCTGGCGGAGAACCGGTAGAAGAAATTCTTCCCGGGGGAAGTATGGCTATCGGGACAACCCTAGACCCTTCTGTTGTAAAATCAGATTCTCTTACCGGTTCAGTAGTTGGTCTGCCCGGCAAGTTGCCAGCAATCCATTATCAAGTCAATTTAGAAACCTTCTTGTTGGAACGCATAGTTGGAGCAAAGGAAGAAGCAGAGGTAAAGCCCTTAGCAAAAGGCGAGGTTTTGATGCTTAATTGTAATTCCGCTGCCACTGTGGGAGTAGTAGTTGATCCATCTAAGAAAAACACCCTCTGCGTGCTCAAAAAACCAATCTGCGCAAAACCGGGGGATAGGATTACGATTTCTCGAAGAGTCGGCGATAGATTTAGGTTGATAGGTTACGGAATTTTAAAGTAGTTCTTTATTCTTTTACGATCTCTTGATAGGAACGCCGATAAAAATCTGAGTTTTCTTTGTTGATCCCCGCGTAGTAGCCATTTAATCTCTTAAACTCTTTCTCTCCTCCAGCCCCGCTGATGCGGAGACACGTTATGAGGCTATCTAAGGCAGTTTCTATCCTCGGCTCTGAAGTGATGTTATTGTCAATGATATCATTGATATCTTCCCTTATGTAGGCCAAACTTTCTCGTGCTGCACATCTGGCTTTGACAAATGCTTTATCAAGCCATTTAAGATTTGTTCTGGCCATTTTGATGATGGTAACTTCCCTAAGGTACTCAATAACAATTATAAACTTTCTTTACTTGTTGAACATCTATGGTCAAGTTAATAACCTATAACATCGAGTACTGTGAAGGCATGGAAGGATTATGGTACCAATATCTGCAGTTCTGGAAAATATTTTTTCCGCCTAAAAATCTTGAAAGAAGGATGGTTACTGCGCTTCATAAGCTAAATCCTGACATATTAGCCTTGATAGAAGTAGATATCGGTTCTTTACGGAGCAGAGGAGAGGACGAGGTCCGTTTTTTAGAAGAAAAACTAGGTCTTACTAATTTTGTAGAAAAAGTGAAATATCCTCTCAAAGGCTGGTTAAAGCTTTTTCATCATATTCCTATCCTAAACAAACAAGCCAATGCATTAGTCTCTAGATTCCCTTTTACAAAAGTGCGATATCACGTTTTTCATGAAGGGACCAAACGCATGGTGATTGAAGCGACCGTAAAATGCCCTAAAGCTGTAACCTTGATTGCCGCTCATCTTGCTTTAGGAAAAAAAGCGCGCTTCAAACAAATAAAAGAACTGATTAATATCGTCAATAGAATAAAAAATCCCGTTATCCTGATGGGAGACTTTAATACTTTTAACGGAGAGAAGGAAATCAAAGAATTATTAAAGAAAACTCATCTGAAAGACCTTATCAGCATGGATAAAAAATCTATTCCACTCACTGAACCGGCCTGGCACCCAACTAGGAGATTAGATTATATTCTTACTTCTCCACAAGTAAAGGTTAAGAAATATTCCGTTTTGAAATTTCATTTTTCTGATCATCTTCCTCTGATGATTGATTTTGAGTTTAGGAAAAATCATAAAAAATGAAAGTTAACCAGGTAGCAACCTATATAAATTCCAAAATAATCATTCTGACATGAATAAAATTGCTCTGGCGGTCTTGTTAGCTGGCTTCGGTGCGCAACTGCTAAAGTTAATTATCTTGTATTTCCGGCATAAATCACTGACCTGGCACGATCTTGTGGTCACCGGAGGCATGCCTTCTTCCCATTCTGCATTTGTGGTGTCGTTAGCGACAATAATTTACCTTGTAGAAAGCATTTCAACTGCGTTTGTCATAAGTTTGGTCTTAGCATTGGTAGTGTTGAGAGACGCTTTTGGAGTTCGCAGAACGGTGGGCATGGAAGGAAAACAGATAGAAAAGTTATTGAAGCTCCATAAGTTGAAGTCAAAATTCCATTATTCTATGGGCCATACTCCTTTAGAAGTGGTGGTTGGATCCTCGATAGGCTTCGGTATAGCTCTATTAGTGTTTTACTGGTTATAGCTTTTCGAGCACGATCTTTAATAAATTACCGAAAGGTTTATAAACTCAAGATTCGAAATATATTTAAATTAATGCTTAAGCCGTTGTTTCTGAGATGGCAGGTGCATAAACCATGATGCGGAAAAATTTAAAGGAATGCCCTGAATGCGCCAGTAAGAATATTTTTCGTGATGTTGAAAAAGGTGAAACTATCTGCCGTGACTGCGGTTTAGTTATCGAAGACCGCATGGTTGATTTCTCTCAGGAATGGCGTAGTTTTGAAGATGATGGCGGCCAAGACAGTAAACGAAGAACTGGCGCACCCTCCAGCGCCACTCAATTTGACCAAGGTTTAGGAACAGAAGTAGGTACCACTGCTGATTTTTACAAATTAGGATCAGATAAAGAAAGAGATCGCTTCTTCCGCCTGCGAAAATGGAACATCCGTATCAGCACCGCTATTGAACGAAACCTGAAAGTCGCTCTAGCCGAATTGAAAAGAGTAAGTTCTTATTTGCGATTACCTAAATCAGTAGAAGAAGAAGCTGCTCGTATCTATCGTTCTGCAGTTCAAAAAGGATTAGTACGGGGAAGGTCTATGGAATCCGTGGTTGCTGGAGCATTATACGCAGCTTGCAGGCGCCATGAAATCCCGCGAACCCTTGATGAAATGGGTGAAGCTTCCGGTATTGAGAAAAAAGAAATTGGCCGAACCTACCGTTTCGTAACCAGAGAATTAGAGATAAGCATCCGCCCTAGCAATCCTGCTGATTACATTCCTCGGTTTGCTTCAGCATTAAAATTAAGTCCGGAAACGCAATCAAAAGCAGTTGAAATATTGGAGCAAGCTCGGGACATTGAACTTACCTCTGGAAGAGGGCCGACCGGCATTGCTGCCGCTGCATTATATGTAGCATCCTTAATTCACGGTGAAAAGCGTACGCAAAGAGAAGTTGCTGATGTTGCCGGCGTAACTGAAGTAACTATCAGAAATCGCTATAAAGAACTAATTAAGAAACTTAAATTGAATAAGCAAGTCGAGAAGACTAAGAAGAAGTAATTTCTCGTTTTTATAAAATGGTTAAAGCAATTGTGTTCGATTTTGATGGAGTGCTGGTGGATAGTTTTAGTGCCTGCTATATCCCGGCCAGTATGAAATATGAAGACCTATCTCCAGAAGAATATAAAAGCTGGTTTCTAGGAAATATCTACGAAAAGAAAACCACAAAAAAAATTAAAAATGAAAATTTTGATTTCTTAACCACTTATTCTACTATTTTGTCTACCATCACCCCGAATCAAGGGGTTATTGATCTTTTGAAAGAATTGAGTAAAACCCATACCTTATTCATCAATTCTTCTTCTCCTCAAAAGTTCATTCATGATTATTTAAAAAAATATGATTTAGATAAATCCTTCGTGGAAATACTTGGTTTTGAAGTTTCGACTTCCAAGGTAGAGAAATTTGAATATCTCTTTAATAAATATAACTTAAAGAGCGACGATTTTGTATTTATAACCGACACTGTAGGAGATATTCTGGAAGCAAACAAAGTGAAAGTTAAAACCATTGCCGTAGAATTTGGATTCCATGGAAGAGAAAAACTTGAGCAAGGAAATCCGTTTAAAATAATCTCAAACTTTCAGGAGTTGACCCCCTTATTAATGGATCTAAATCCTTGAATAATCTATAAACATGAATCTCTCACCAGAAATAAAACAACAATTAGCCGAACAAAAAAAGCAATGTATTTTCTGTAAACTTATTTCCGGAGAAATACCGAATGCGAAGAAAGTTTTTGAAGACGATAAAACCATTGCACTGCTTGACATTTATCCTGCGGTAAAAGGACATACTCTCTTCATGCTGAAAGAACATTATCCTATGCCTGCATACGTATCGCCAGAAGATTTCACCCATAAATTCAGTCTTCTTCCTGGCTTGAGTCAAGCAATAAAAGCCGCGATAGTACGTACCGGCATGAGTGTATTTATGGCTATGGGTGGAGCAGCTGGACAGCAATCGTACCATTTTATGGTTCACCTTCTTCCTAGAGAACCGGAAGATAAGTTCTTCAATTTTCTGCTCAAGAAAAATAGTAAGCCCAGCGAAGAAGATACAAAGCTTATTTCGGATTTAATGCAGAAAGTTTTGCTTCCTTCCAGTAAGGGTGAGATCCCTTCTTTTCTAGCTCCTATAGCTGCAAATTCTACTATCCTTTACCAAGATGAAAAGCTTCTCTGCGTCCTCCCTATAGCAGCAAGTGCGAAAGGACAGGTAAGCATCTACAGTAAAACCGAAGAGAAATATATTGAAAAAATCTCTCAGCAAGATTGCGCTCACCTCTTTTATGTTGCTTCCCAAGTAAGCAAAGTTGTTTTTGAAGCTCTACGAGCACAGGGAACGAATATCCTGCTCTTCTCTGGAGAATCTGATGACAATACTTCTGGGACATTAGCTATCCATATTTTACCACGATGGCAAGATGATAATTTATCCGGATTGTTATGGGAGCCGAAAAAAGCAGCGTATGATTTAGATGACGTTGCTTCTAAGATCAAAGACAAAACCTGGAACATTAAAATTGAGAAAAGATCTCTTAAGGAAATAAAGACAGAATTGCTTCCAGCAAAATCAGATCAAGTAAAACTGGTTAAGATTAATGCAGAGAAGGAATTAATAAACGCTATTGCGCTTATCAGGGGAAAATGAAACTATATCTCCAGCCCGTAATCATATCGTATCTGCTCCAGGAAAGAATTTTTTAGTAGTGCCTTTTGTTAAAAGTTTAGGCGGTGGCGGCGATGAACATAGAAATAGCGGGGGCTTTACCCTAGATTACGATGTTACTTCCGCAAACTATGCTTCGGTCAAAGAGATGATTGTTTCAGAATTAGAGAAATATCTTCAGAGCAATCCCGCATAATTGTTAGCTAATTCAAAATACTTTTTAGCGTCATTGATAGTCTTTTCTTTTTCTGCTGCAGTCAAATTTAAATCTTCAGAAGTGAAACAATTGATTTTTCCTCTGATATAGGCCCTATAGCATTTGTAGAAATCAAGAAGTTTGAGAATATCTTCATCTCGGCTTAATCTTTGATATTCTTTTACAAACACTTCAGCTAATTCTTTTTTTCCATGAAAATCCAGATCCATGGCCATGAAGGCAATTTCGGCGATGACATCGGAACAAGGGAAGCGCTTGTTGAATACAATACCATCAAATATGTAAATTTCTGTTGGCGTTATAAATACATTACCAGAATGAAAATCACCGTGACAGTGCTTGACTTTTCCTTCCACAACACGTTTTGCAAGCAATTCTTTATTTTTAGCGATGAAGCTGTTGATCTTTTGTTGCATGAAAGAGAAATTGTTTTCCGGAATAACGATGTTTTTATATCTTTCCGTCTGCTTGAAATTTTCATCCCAATTAAATTGCACCATCTCTACAGAACCAAAAGAAGAAGTTTCTTCGTCAGTCAAGGCTCTTTGATGAAATTGATAAATTTTAACCGCTAATTCCTTGGTATGTTCCGGAGTGATCTTGTTTTCTTTCAGGAGTTCTGACATAATCAAAGCTGGATCCAACTGCTTCATTTTTACTGCATATTCGATTATTTCTCCTGGGCCATCAATAGAGATATTCCCCTCCCCATCTTTGTTGATTGTAGAAACGCCCAAATACAGATCTGGCGAAATGATTCTATTAAAAGAAACTTCATCCTCACAGGCTTTCTTACGCTGTTCAAGTGTTGAGAAATCTAAAAAGCCAAAATCAACTGGTTTACAAAGTTTATAAGCATATTTTCCAGTAAGAAAGACCTTTGAAATTGCAGTAGTTATTACCTTTACTTTTTCTATTTCGTGAGGGTATACTTCTTTTTTCTGAAGTTCGTGAAATACATTAAAAGGACGATAGCTCCGCACTAAAGTGCGGAGTATCAGCCCTTTTATGTCACAAAGTGCGGGGATTAGAAAGCGTCTCTTTTTCAAGCCTCGCCTTTTAAGGCGAGGTGAGACGCTTTCCCGTACTTTCATGACTTCTAACATGGTCTTATATCGTTAGTACCTATAGTGGTCGGGTTTGTACGGGCCTTCTTTTTGTAAGTTTAAGTATGCTGCTTGTTTGCCAGTCAATTCATCTATTTCTACCCCTATCTTTTTAAGATGCAGGCGTGCAACTTCTTCGTCCAGCAGTTTTGGTAAGACATAAACTCCTACTTCATAGTTCTTAGTCCATAAATCAATCTGTGCAAGAACTTGGTTGGTAAAAGAGTTACTCATCACAAAACTAGGATGTCCAGTTGCGCATCCAAGATTTACTAAGCGCCCTTCAGCCAGCAAATATATCTCTTTACCATTAGGAAAAATATATTTATCGTACTGCGGTTTAATTTGTTCCTTTACAGCACCAGATGCAGAATTTAGCCAAGCCATATCGATTTCATTATCAAAGTGGCCAATATTGCAGACAATAGCTTGATCCTTCATTGCTAAAAAATGCCGGCTGACAATAATCTCGGTGTTGCCGGTAGTGGTAATGAAAATATCTCCTTCTTTAACAGCATTATCCATTTTTTTTACTTCGTACCCTTCCATGGCTGCTTGTAAGGCATTTATGGGATCTATTTCCGTAATTATGACTCGGCAACCGTATCCTCGTAAAGATTGGGCACAACCTTTGCCAACATCCCCATAACCAGCGATAACCGCAACTTTTCCTGCTAACATTACATCTGTCGCTCTTTTAATACCGTCCACTAATGATTCACGGCAACCGTATAAGTTATCGAACTTTGACTTTGTAACTGAATCATTAACATTAATAGCGGGGAACAACAATTTTCCCTCTTTCATCATTTGGTAGAGCCGGTGCACCCCGGTGGTTGTTTCTTCAGAAACTCCTTTAACTTTCTTTGCCGCTTGCTGCCATTTGTTTTTATTTGTGGAGTAGGCTTCTTTAAGGCACATGATTAACTCTCGAAAATCTTCTCCTTCGTAGCTGTAATCTTTTTCTAAAAGAGCAGGATTCTGTTCTATTTCTACTCCTTTATGAATCATGATGGTTGCATCTCCGCCATCATCGACAATTAAGTCTGGTCCGGAGCCATCCGGGAAAGTTAATGACTGCAATGTGCACCACCAGTATTCTTTGAGATTTTCTCCTTTCCAAGCAAAGACAGGAACGCCTGCTTTTGCAATTGCTGCAGCAGCATGATCTTGTGTGGAAAAAATATTACAAGAAGCCCAGCGTACTTTTGCGCCAAGAACACAGAGAGTTTCGATCAAAACAGCGGTCTGGATAGTCATATGTAATGAACCGGAAATCTTGACTCCCGCAAGCGGTTTTTGATCCTCATATTTCTCGCGAAGGCTCATCAACCCCGGCATTTCTTTTTCAGCAACAGTAATCTCTTTTCTCCCCCATTCTGCTAAAGAAATATCCTTTACTCTATAATCAAAGTTTCCATCACTTTTTTTTTCCATTTCGCTTTGCTGAAGAATAGTATCCATAAAAATCCCTCCATTTTTTGGTATATTCCCTTAATTCGACAACGCAACCTATATAAATCTTAAGAAATTATTTTCCTTTTATGGCTCAAGCAGGCGATAGAGTAAAAATCATAACTAAACGAGGCGCTGAGGAAGGTATTCTTATGCCTAGTCCAGATAAAACTATTATTCTCAAATTAGACAGCGGTTATAATGTCGGCTTTGATAAAAAAGAAGTTTCTAAAATAACAGTTTTAACCAAGGCAGCGGCAAAAAAGAAAACGGCTGCAAAAATCACTAAAAATCCTCATCTTCCGACCATCGCTATCCTTCATACGGGAGGAACAATTGCTTCCAAAGTTGATTATCGTACCGGGGNTGTGGCAACCGATTTCAGCCCGGAAGAATTGCTGGCACTTTTTCCTGAACTTCAGGATATCGCAAATGTAGAATCAGAACTTATTGCTCAGATGTGGAGTGATGATCTGCGCTTTGCTCACTTTTCATTAATCGCAAAAGCTATCGAACGCCAGGTTAAGAAAGGAGTGAAAGGGATCATCATTGGCATGGGCACAGACAATCTTGCCGTAGCTTCTGCTGCTCTATCATTCATTGTGGAACAATCGCCAGTTCCCATCCTATTCGTGGGTGCGCAACGTTCTTCAGATCGTGGAAGTAATGACGCTGCTATGAATCTAATTTGCGCAGCTGAATTTATAGCCAAAACTGATTTTGGAGGAGCTGCAATATGCATGCATGAATCAGCGAGCGACAAAAATTGTTTCATTTTACCCGCAGCAAAGACCTACAAACTCCATTCTTCCAGAAGGGATGCTTTCAAAGCGATTAATGATGGTCCTCTTGCCAGAATTGATTATAAAAATCGTGAAATAAAATATCTCCGTAATGATTATTCTAAACGCGCCGGAAAATTGGTGTTAAAACCAAAAATGGAAGAAAAGATCGGATTGTTAAAAATTCATATCAATATGTTCCCAGAGCAATTTTCTTTCTTTAAAGGATACAAGGGCTTGATTATAGAAGGGACTGGGTTAGGGCATACTCCCGGCCAATCTTCAAATAAAGAAAGCGCTATCCATAAAAGAATATATCCAGCTATTAAAAAACTGGTTGACTCTGGATGCGTTGTAGTTATGGCAACTCAATGTTTATTTGGCGGAGTTAATATGAACGTCTATGATAAAGGGCGAGATTTACTGGATCTAGGAGTAATCCCCGGAAAAGATATGCTTGCTAACACTGCCTTAGTAAAATTATCTTGGCTGTTAGGCAATTATTCTCGTGAAGAATCTAAAAAATTAATGACTCAAAATATTCGCGGAGAGATTAATGGGCGATTGGTTTATGAAGAGGATTTCCTCAGTGAGGTGAAGTAGATGAAAAAAAAAATAGTAATTATGTTAGTGATAATAATTTCTGTGTTTTTTATTTCCTGCACTCCTAATGCAGAGCAATGCTCTGTTGATAGTGATTGTGTACCTGCACAATGCTGCCATCCTTTTAGTGCGGTGAATAAAGAATCTGCTCCTGATTGCAGTGAAGCTTTCTGTACCGCAGTTTGTGAGCCTGGAACATTAGATTGCGGACAAGGAGAGATTAAGTGCATAGCGAGCCGATGCA
>C687J35504_10000810_pt1 | contig 22275 bp, 21 predicted proteins | sample RifCSPhighO2_02_FD_35504 | JGI IMG/M metagenome (IMG submission 35504) | reverse complement strand
CGCCTTTCGGCATACGCTCCTGAAGCGTACGTGTCTGCCGTTTCACCACCTGCCCTCGATTAAATTTCCCTATATAAATTTTTGATTGTTAATAATTTTTCGTATTTTTCCGGATGCGCGAGCCAGTCCAGTTTTTTAGCCGGAATATCTGAAATTGGGCGCGAGGCGTCATTATAAATGCCCAGCTCAGGAATATCTCGGAGTTTTAATTTTTTAATTTCTGGGACTGACTTATAATTTAAGTTCTTCTTGAATTCTATAGATTCTCCCGCATCCAGAACATAATAGCAAGCGCCTCTTAAATTTTTGAAAGGATCATAATCACGAATTACCGACCCAACCCAATTCGCAAGTTTTAGCTCATCATCTCCAATATTTATACTCACGTGTCCAAATCCTGGCGGAACAATTATCTTCCAGCCTATTTCAGCTTCTATTATGTATGCCTCTTTTATGTTATTCGGAGTATGTTCATATCTTTGAATCAATGAATAAGCATAACCCGAGAGAGCCTCGTATAATTCCGGCAAAATTAATTTTGAATGATAATGCCCGAATGTTTTTGCAAACTCCATGCCAATTTTTATCGGTTTGATGGTCGTGAGGTCATAACTTAATTCCTCAGTATTTTTTACGCCTCTTTCTACTAAATACATATCAGCGTCGCTTTCTATAGATTCCCGATTTTTAAAAACCGGTTTCATTTCAAAAATTGTTCTTTTGGATAGTTCCATAATTTACTTAAATATTTTCCAGACATATGTTCTTTCTAAATACCAATCGTAAATTGTCGCGAATCTGTCTGAGCCGGTATCCACCGTTTTAATGTCCGCGCCACCCAGATTTTGCGGCACTGCGTAAAGATACGAAGGCGTAAAGAGGAAAATTGCCGGCAGATCTTTTTTGATTTCATTTTGAATTTGATTATAGAGGCTCGCGCGCTTGGTATCGTCCTGCTCCACCCGGACCTGCTCCAATAATTTGTCCACCCTAGAATTGGCGTAAAGCGCGATGTTATATCCGGGATAATTTCTTTGGCTGGAATGCCAGAAAGCGAACGGGTCGGGATTTTTTCCGACCACTTCCTGGCCGTAAAGAAAAATATCGTATCTTCTTGGACCGATTACGCTTTGTTCTAAGTCCGCAACCTGGAAAGTTTTTATATCAACCTTAAACCCCGCACCCTCCCACATATTTTTTAATTCTTCGGCTATTTCCATAAGTTCCGCGGTTTGGCCTGTGGTTAAAGTGAATCTGATTTCTTTTTTACTTTTGGCCACGATACCTTTAGCGGTTTCCGGATCGTATATTTCGGTTTGGGCCGGCCAGGGGAGCGGCCCATCAATTGTTTTGCCATAACCGCCAAGCACTTTTTCAACCAGCGCTTTTTTATTCACTGCCAAATTAAGTGCTTTGCGCATATCGTACGAAGCCAGAGATTTTTGCGCACCTTGATTAATGAAAGCGGCTATGGTGCGCTCTAAAGATATTTGTTGAATTTTTACGCGCTCTCCCAGCTCGGCTATGTTTTTGGAAGAAATCGCCCCGTAAGAATCAATAAATCCGCTTCCGAGATCTTTCAAAGCAGAATCTTCATTGGGATAAAATTTCAACGAGATTGTTTGTATGTGCGGCCTACCCAAAGCGAAATATTTATTGGTGGCGAGATTCGCGGCCACGATTGACCCCAGAGAATCATGAGTTAAAGAGTTTAATTTATAAGGGCCGGAGCCCACGGGTGCGGTGTTTAATTCCGCCAAAGCGATTTGAGAAGCGGGAATTTTTTCCCAGACATGTTTTGGCAGAATCCCCAGCGTTAGATTATCTAAAAACGGCGCGTAAGCTTTTTTGAGGCGGAAGCGGATTGTCAGGTCGTCAACTTTTTCCGCGCCCACTCCTTCCCAGTTGGCCCGCTTGGGGCTTTGGGCCAGAGGATTTTTTGCCAGAGAAATTGTAAATAAAATATCGTCGGCGTTAAGTTTTTTACCGTCCGACCAGTAAAGTTTATTTTTTAAAGTAACGGTGTAAGCAAGGCCGTTTTCCGAAACCTCGTATTTTTCGGCGAGCGCCGGCTGCGGTTCGCCGTTTTTGTCATAACGCATGAGGCCCGTGTAAACCAAAGAAACCATGTCGCGGTCGGCGTCCGATTGGGCTAGAAGCGGATTTATAAAACGGGGGTTGCCTAAAATGCCTTCGCGTAGCGTCCCCCCAAAAGCCGGAGTTTCCACACCGTATTTTTTATTCAGTTCCGTAAGTATGCCCAGAAACGATACCAGCGCGATGAGCACGAGCACGATGAGCACGAGAATTTCAGCTCGCATAAGAATTATTTATTTAATAATGAGGTTGAATAAAGCTATTGCAACGAATAAAATCGTGAGAATAATAGTGCCGATAAATAAGCTTTTTTCCACGCCCCTTTTTGAGCGGTAAATCTGGCCGGAGCCGCCGAAAGCAGCGCCCAGGCCCGCGCCTTTTTGCTGAAGCAAAATAGCCGTAACCAATAGCACGGAAACCGCAATCTGTATCCACAGGAGTAAATTACGCATTCCAGGTAGTAGAATTTCGCATTATTTTATAATTTAAACTATATTTATTTTTAGCAAACAATATCACGTTTGAGAGCATTGCCAAAGTAGCTACTTAACGGCTTCGCCGTGATGCGAAATTTCACTACCTGGCATTATTTACTAAGGTTAGCATGGGGCAAGGGATTATGTCAACAGATGCTTTCTGTGTGATTTTCTATAATGGGAAATCGCGAATCGGTGGGCCCCGCACTAAAGCATAGCTTAATGCGGGGTAAACTTCGTCGTCAGCAAACTTTTTCTATGTAATCTGCGGTAATGATTTATCGCAAACTTATGTGCTTCATTATTTAAGTGTAAAATAAAATTTTTGAGCGGTTCGGGAAGTTGGTTTAAGGAAATTGGTTCCCGGTGATTTTGGATAAAAACATGGTCGCCGATATGTTTTTTATTTTTAGTGAGGGCGATTATTTTAATGTCTAATTTCAAATTTCTAATTTCTAACCCCGCCGCATTCAATTGCGCCCTACCTCCGTCAATTAAAATCACTTGCGGATACGGCCACTCGCGGTGTTTTAATCTGCGTAATAAAACTTCTTTAATCATCGCCGGATCGTCTGATTTTTTAACGGTTTTAATTTTGAAAATACGGTAAGAATCTTTGTCAATTTTTCCATTCGCGAATACAACCATTGAGCCATAGGCGAATTTTCCCTGGATATTCGCGATATCATACGCTTCTATTCTATTGATGCCGGATACGCCCAAAATTGATTCTAAAACCCGCAGGGCTTTGGAAAATTCCGCCGGCAGGTCATGTTTAATTACTCCCCGGTGTTCAAAAATTTTTTCCAGCGCGTAAATTTGGTCCCTGATTTTTCCGGCATCTTCGTATTTTTTGGCGTCTGAAAGCCGACACATTTCTTTTTTAAAAGCTTTAGTAAGCGATCGATTTTTTCCGGAAAGAATTTGTTTGACGGCGCGGATATTTTTTTTGTAAAAACGAAAATTAGCAGATTTTTGAGACGCGTCGGAGCCCCCCGAGCTTCGAGGGAGGGTTAAGCGCGAAAAAATTTGCTGATTTTCGTCTTGTAAACAGCAAAATCCCAAACATCTCCCAATTCTCGCGTTGAGGCATAATCGCTTGTGGGATTTCCGACATGTGCAATATGGAAACGCTTGGCGCAAAGTTTTAAGAACAGATCGCAACGCTCCGCCTTCGATAAATGAGCCGATGTAATCGGCTTTTTCTTTTCGTTGGTGCGTGATAAAGATTTTGGGATATTTTTCTCTAGTAAATCCCACATAAAAATATTGCTTGTCGTCCCTCATCAGAATATTATATTTTGGCCGGTATTTTTTTATCAATTCAGCTTCTCGTATCAGCGCCTCCACCTCGGAATTCAACACTTCCCAAGAAATAGATTTGGTTTTTTTGGGTAGTATACGTGATCGTAGTCGGGCGTGTAGATTCGCCGCCTTTCCTATATATAGTGTTTTGCCGCGATTATCTTTAAAAAAATAGACCCCCGGCGATTGCGGTATTTTCCGATAAAACAGCTTCAAAGCCATATTCCTTATCTTATGACCTTGATTTTGCTTGACAAGGGGTGTAAGATTACTCATTCATGCTAAAAAATGGGCCATACATTAAAATCCGCGGAGCGAGAACGCATAATCTAAAGAGTATTGATTTAGATATTCCTAAAAATAAGCTCGTGGTGATAACCGGCCTTTCCGGCTCCGGTAAATCTTCTTTGGCTTTTGACACGATTTACGCTGAAGCCGAAAGAAGGTTTGTGGAATCTCTTTCTACCTATGCCCGCCAATTTCTGGGCGTCAAAGAAAAGCCGGACGTAGATTCCATTTCGGGGCTTTCTCCTTCTATCGCCATTGACCAAAAAAGCGTGGCAAAAAATCCGCGCTCCACGGTTGGAACAATCACGGAGATTTATGATTATTTGAGAATTTTATTTTCCCGCGCCGGAGTGGCGCATTGCCCGGAGTGCGGTAAAAAAATCGGCAAGCAAAATGTTGATGAAATTTTGCGCGCGATTTTGAAGACCGCACCATCCTCCTCGAAGTCCGGCTTCAAATCCCCAAAGAAGTCGGACTTCTTCCCGGCTGGCGTAGTTACTATCTTGGCGCCGATAGTTCGCGGGAAAAAAGGCGAGCATCGGTCGGTTTTGGAGGAAATCCGCCGCGGCGGATTTATAAGAGTGCGGATTGACGGAGAAGCCGTTCGCATTGAGGAGGCAGAAGGAAAAGTTTTGAACCCAAAAAAAACCCACACCATTGAAGTTATTGTTGACAGGCTTTTGGTGGATAAAGAATTGGATAGGCCGCGGCTTCGCGAATCTTTGGAAACCGCTTTAAAAATTGGCAAGGGCTTGGTTTTGGTTAACGATAATTTATTTTCGGAGCACTTTGCCTGCCCCGATTGCGGCGTATCACTTCCGGAAATTGAACCGAGATTATTCTCGTTTAATTCTCCATACGGCGCCTGCCCGCATTGCACCGGCTTGGGAAGCACTTTGGAAGTTGACCCGAAACTAATCGTGCCAAATGAAAAACTGACTCTAGCCGAAGGTGCCATCCGCCCCTGGGCGCCAGCCTCGACTAGATCGAGTCTAGGCGGGACGGCTTCGCATAAGGCAGGAAGACCCGCCTTGCCTGACGCAAGTCGAGGCAGGCAGTCGTGGTATTGGTGGATACTTTCCGATTTAGCGGAGAGGCATAAGTTTTCACTAAATACTCCGTATGCTAAGCTTCCGGAAAAAATCAAAAAAATAATTTTATACGGCGAAGATAAAAATAGTGAAAAGAAATTCGAGGGCGTGATTGAAAACTTAAAACGCAGGTGGAAAGAAACCGCGTCGGAGTGGACGAGGGAAGAGATTGAAAAATACATGAAAGTGGAAATTTGTCCGGCTTGTTTGGGGCGCCGCCTAAAACCGGAAGCGCTCTCTGTGAAATTTTTTGATAAAAATATTTCAGAGGTCGCGGAGCTTTCCGTATCCGGCGCAAAAGAATTTTTTTCCGCCCCGAAGGGGCGAGATCTCGCCTCGGGCGGAGAAAAAGAAATTTCAATAGCTAAACCTATAGAGCCCTTGATTAAGGAAATAAAACATCGTTTAGAATTTTTGCTGGAAGTGGGGTTAGATTACCTGACTTTGGACAGGGAATCAACGACTTTGGCGGGCGGTGAGGCCCAGCGCGTGAGATTGGCCACGCAAATAGGTTCGGCTTTAACCGGCGTGATTTATGTTTTGGATGAGCCTTCAATCGGCCTCCATCCAAGAGATCATGCCCGGCTTATAAAAACTTTAAAAGAACTTCGCAATTTGGGAAATACCGTGCTGGTGGTTGAGCATGATGCCGAGACGATGAAAGAAGCAGATTGGATTATTGATTTGGGTCCGGGCGCCGGCAAACACGGAGGCAAAGTAATTTTTGAGGGAGAGTATCGCGAATTATTGAAAGCTAAAACATTGACGGGAGAATATTTGAGCGGAAAGAAAGAAGTGAAAAGCCGCCCCGCTCCTCAAAGTCCGACTTTGGATCTGCAAAAAAGTCGGACTTTTTCCCGCGGGGCGGCTCTCGTTATCAAGGGCGCATCCGAGCACAATCTAAAAAACATTGATGTTAAAATTCCACTGGGCAAGCTGGTTGTTATCTCCGGCGTTTCCGGGTCGGGGAAATCATCGCTCATCTCCGACATTTTGGCGAAAGCGCTTTTAAAATATTTTTATGGCTCAAAAGAAGAGCCGGGGAAGCACAAAAAAATTGAAGGATTAGAAAATATTGATAAAGCCGTGTTGGTGGACCAATCGCCGATAGGGCGCACCCCGCGCTCCAACCCCGCCACTTACACCGGAGTGTTTTCGTTCGTCCGCGAAATTTACGCGAGCACTGTTGAGGCGCGCGCTAGGGGATACAAAACCGGCCGGTTTAGTTTTAACGTAAAAGGCGGAAGGTGCGAGGATTGCGAAGGGCAGGGAGTGAAAAAAATAGAAATGTATTTTTTGCCGGATATTTACGTGGAATGCGAGGAATGCCATGGCAAGCGGTACAATAAAGAGGCTCTGGAAATTTTATATCAGAATAAAAACATCGCTGATGTTTTGGATTTATCAATAGAAGAGGCGCATAATTTTTTTAAAGACATTCCGCAGATTGACCAGCGCCTGAAAACTTTAGTGGATGTCGGCTTGGGGTATATGAAATTGGGACAGCCCGCCACGACCCTTTCCGGAGGAGAAGCGCAGAGGGTAAAACTTGCTTTTGAACTTTCCAAAAAAGCCACGGGCAAGACGCTTTATATTTTAGACGAGCCGACAACCGGCCTGCATTTTGATGACATTCAAAAACTTTTAAATATTCTCTCCGCGCTGGTGGAAAAAGGAAACAGCGTGGTGGTCATTGAGCACAATTTAGACATCCTAAAAAACGCCGATTGGATTATAGATATGGGCTCCGAGGGCGGCTCCGGCGGCGGCGAAATTATTACCTGCGGAACGCCAAAAGAAATCGCTTCGCATAAAAAATCATACACCGGCCAGTGGCTCCGCCGCGCTATTTAAATTTTTAGATAGACGACACTTTATCACGATCGTACAAAAGTGTCGCATAACAAATCCAGTAAAAACAGAGCTATTGATTTTTGGGCAGAAAGAGTATAATTGGGTTATTGGAATGAAACATCAAAACGGATTTATTCAAATGCCGCTTCTTGCCGCAATCATCGCGGGCGTTTTAATTTTGGGCGGCGGAGGATATTTTGGAATAAGACAATATCAAAATTATCAAGCAGAAAAAATTAAAAGCAAAGCGCAACAAAAAACCGATACAGACCAAAATCTAGAAGATATCGAAATTTTGAAAAAGAAAATCGAAGGACTAGAAAAGCAACAACAATCTCAATCTAAGAAAATAGATAATAAACTACCAAGCACCTCGGAGATAAATGCATCTGAAATAGATCCTTATCTAACAGGAGTAGGAGAAATCAGTTGTTCTAATGCCGGCCAAGATGTTGGAGGGAGTGCTTCTTTATGGAATCTTGGAGGAAAAATAGGATATGTTGCGCTGACTAATTACCATGTCATATCAGGAGAAGGAAATTGTAATTTACTGATTGGGGATAGCTCTACTGATACCAAGCACAGCGGTTTTTATAGGTTAGACAAGGCCTCTATATCTGCATGGAATTCTGATGTAGATATTTCTGCTTTAAAAATCACCGCGTTGGCTGGGGCGATAGATTATTCGAAACCCATACCATATTTAAATTATCGCATTTCATCATTAAGAAAATGTTCTGTTCGTATGCAATTAGGATCTCCTGTAGTGATATTGGGTTATCCAGCTTTTTCAAAGAAAAACATTGATTACGAGGGCACTCAAGGCAATCAGTCATTTAGAACGATTACTAACGGAATCATAAGTGCACACGACACGTCAGTGGTAATGCCGCTTGGCGCTTTGCCGTACTCAAATTATTATGTCTCTGCAAAAATTGACGGTGGTAATTCTGGTGGAATAGCCTTCTCAAAAGACAATAATGGTCTTTGCGTTTTGGGTGTACCAACATGGCTTGCGCTTGGCCAATACGAAACTCAAGGCATTGTGCAAAATATTCACAATGTATTTTATAAACAATGAGTGTAGAGAAGGATCGTAGCATTAATCAAATTTCAAATTGGCGTGATTTTGCCCTTGGTTATATTGGCGCAACTTGTGTATGTGCGGATGCTTATTTAAAACGCGATCCAAAAGATCCGGGCTTTCCGTATGAAGCTGTTGCGTTCATACCTGCATTTTGGAATTTCAAACACGCACTGGAACTTGGAATAAAGTCCTTATTTCCTTTCACGAAAAATAAGCTTTGGGAACACGATTTAATTAATAATCTTGAAAAATACAAGGAAGAAAAGGGGTTGAATGATAAAGAATGCAGAGAACTGAAAATAATGTGTGAAAAATACGGCAAATTAGAACCGTTGCAAAAATTAGATGACGTTAAGAGTAAAAACTTTATACCTCCAGTCGATTTTGAAAATCAATTTTTTCATTATCCGGAAGGAAATAAATCTCATAACATAATCTATGATGCAAATAATAACTTTGCTTATTATTTATTTCGAACTGGCAACAATGAAAAAATCATGCATAAATTAATGGAAGAACTAAAAGAAGACGCTTACTCTTTCGCACAAATACTTGGTAAGCATATAGGTATATAAATTGACGCCCGTTTCGTGGACGAATAGTCATTTTTAAATCCATAGCGGGTTTAGAATTAGAAACCTTGACCCCGCACCTTTTGCTTTTTAAAGCTAAAAATGCTATAATGGTCGCATGTATAATTGGTCAACAAACACAAAAGAACTTAAAAAAAATCGAGAGGCTTATGAAATCTGGAGGCTCGAGCAAAAAATAAATTTCGGTCTAAACGGCACAAAACTTAATGCCAAGACGCTTAAAAAATATTGGAGCAAGTTAACTCTAGACCCGGCGCGCAAAAAATTTCTAAGTCTCATTTTCCATGTCAAAAACTAGCATTCTTGATAAATATCAAATTCGGCTTCTGGATGCGGTTGCCCAAAATAAATTTCTGGGAGAAAATTTTTATCTCACCGGAGGAACTGCTCTTGCCGAGTTTTATCTTCACCATCGCTATTCCGAAGATTTAGATTTCTTTTCGGAGATTGAAATTGATACTCTAAACTTAGACATTGCGCTCAAGAAAATAAAAGACAACGTAGGCGCGGCTAAAATGGATTTTCAACAAAGTTTCAATAGAAATTTGATTTTTTTTCACATTTCCAATAAAATAATCAAAACGGAATTTACTTATTTCCCATTCCCGCGCATAGAAAAAGGGGTTTTGGCGCGCAGAATCAGTGTGGATAGCCTTATTGATATTGCGGTCAATAAATTATTTACAATTTATCAGCGCACAAATGCCAGAGATTATATAGACCTATTCTGCATTTGCGCAAAAAACCGCTTTAAAATTCAAGATCTTATCAAAAAAGCCAAGGCCAAATTTGACTGGAACATAGACCCTTTGCAATTGGGCATGCGGTTTATGAAAGCAAAAAAAGCAAAAGATTACCCTCGAATGATTCAAAAAATAGCTCCTGCAAAATGGCAAAAATTTTTTGTTCATGAGGCCCGTAAATTAAAGAAAGATATTATTGAATAAACGTTTTTGTTTGTAACCTTGACACGGAAAGGGGAGTTTTGATAGTATCGCTATTAGCAGTCTTTAGTCGAGAGTGCTAACTTAGAAGCCAAAATATACTTATGTTGAACATTAAACCACTAGGCGACAGGGTTTTGATTGAGCCATTGTCGGAAGACGAAAAGGCGAAAACTTCAAAAGGCGGGATTTTGATACCAGACACCGCGGACAAGGAGAAGCCCATGGAAGGCAAAGTTATTGCCGTTGGGGAAGGCAAAAGATTGGAAAATGGGACATTGCAACCGCTTTCCGTGAAAGTGGGCGATAAAGTTTTATTTTCCAAATACGGGCCGACGGAGATTAAAATAGATGACAAAGAATATTTAATCGCCAAAGAGGAAGATATTTTAGGAATAATTCAATAAAAATATGTCAGCAAAACAAATTTTATTTAATGAAAATGCCAGAGAGGCGATGAAAAAAGGCATAGACAAATTGGCCGAAGCCGTGCGAATGACCTTGGGGCCTCGTGGTCGCGCCGCCGTGATAGAAAAAAGTTACGGCGCTCCGCAAGTGACTTTTGACGGAGTAACTGTCGCCAAAGAAATTGAGCTTCAGGATAAATATGAAAATCTCGGCGCGGAGTTTATAAAACAAGCCGCCGACAAAACCAACGATAAAGTGGGGGACGGCACTTCAACCGCCGTTGTTTTGGCGCACGCTATGATTGAAGAAGGCGAGCGAGCTATTAAAGAAAAAGGTTTTAACGTCATACAGCTTGCCGAGGAATTAAAAAAAGGAAGCGAAGCGGTGCTCAAAGCACTGGAAGCGCAAAAAGAGGAAATTAACGACAATAAAAAAATTCATGAGGTGGCCACGCTTTCCGCCAAAGACAGCGATATAGGCAAACTCATCGCCGATGTTATGGCCAAGGTAGGTAAAGAGGGCGTTGTGACGATTGAAGATTCCAACACTATTGGCAACGCTTACGATTTGGTTGAAGGCATGCAATTTGATAGGGGCTTCATTTCTCCTTACATGATTTCCGACCAGGAAAAAATGGAAGCGGTTTTGGAAGACCCTTATATTTTAGTGACGGATAAAAAAATCTCGGCGATTTCCGATTTTATAAAACTTTTGGAGGAAGTCGTGCAAACCGGAAAAAAAGAGCTGGTAATTATCGCGGATGAAGTGGACGGAGAAGCTCTGGCGACTTTGGTGGTAAATAAAATCCGCGGCGTATTTAATATTTTGGCGGTAAAAGCGCCAGGTTTCGGGGACAGGCGGAAGGAAATGCTTCAGGACATCGCGATGGTGGCGGGAGCCAATTTTATTTCGGAGGATCTCGGTAAAAAATTAGAAAATGTCCATGTGGCGGATTTAGGGCGGGCGCATCGCGTAATCGCGGATAAAGACAACACCACGATAGTCGGCGGCAAGGGCGCCAAAAAAGCCATTGAAGAAAGGGTTGCCCAAATCAAAGCGCAAATTCAAAAAACCGATTCGGAATATGAAAAGAAAAATTTAAAAGAACGCGTTGGAAAACTTGCCGGAGGCGTTGCCGTGATTAAAGTTGGAGCTCCGACAGAATCTGCCCAAAAAGAATTAAAGCAACGCGTAGAAGACGCTGTTTCGGCAACCCGCGCCGCAATGGAGGAAGGGATTGTTCCGGGCGGGGGAATGGCGTTATTTAATGTAAGCATTTCCAGCGCCGGAGCAAAAGAAAATGAGCAGGCGGTTGTGAAAGCATCCTGGGCGATTTTAAAGCGCGCCTTGGAAGCGCCGGTTTCGGCTATTGTCGCAAATAGCGGCGAGCCCATAAAAGTCGTTGAGGAATTGCGTTTTGCAAAGTCCGACGCGCAGAAAAACTGGACGGGCTTTAACGCCATCACAAATAAAATTGGCGACTTAAAAGAAGCAGGAATTATTGACCCCTTAAAAGTTACCAAGACGGCGTTCATAAATGCCATCTCTGTCGCGGCAAATTATCTCACCATCGGCGCCGCGATCACCGAAATTCCGGCAAAAAAAGAAACGCCTGCAGGCGGGGGCATGGGTGGAGGACATATGGATTATTAATATTTTTCTTATTTTTTTGCTATAATTTAAGTTATGAACGTTTTATATTGGGTTTTGGGGGTAGCGGTTTTAATCGCGCTTTGGGTTATTTTGGCCTACAACCGGCTGGTTTCTTTGATGTATAGAGCTAAAGAGGCGCTCTCGGATATTGATGTCCAGCTTAAGCGCCGGTACGATTTGATTCCAAATTTGGTGGAAACCGTAAAAGGTTATATGCAGCACGAAAGGCAGGTTTTTGAAAATGTTACTATGGCGCGCGCTAAAGCAATTTCCGGAAGTGGATCGCTTAACGAAAAAGCTCAAGCGGAAGACGCGCTATCGCTAAATCTCAAAACTCTTTTCGCGGTTGCCGAAAATTATCCGGATTTAAAAGCCAACGCCAATTTTTTGGATTTACAGAGGGAATTGGCCGACACCGAAAATAAAATTCAAGCCGCCCGCAGGTTCTACAACGGCAACGTGATGGAGTTAAACACCAAAATAGATACTTTCCCCACGAATATTCTCGCGTCTTCTTTTGGATTCTCTAAAATGGAATTTTTCGGCGTGGACTCGCAAGCCGAGAAAGAGCCAATAAAAGTAAAATTTTAAATGATTTGGCGATTCGTAAGATTTTTGGCGCTGTTTAACATACTCCTGATTTTGGGGGTGATTGTTTTTTTGCATTACGGAATCGCGCAAATCAACCTTGCGGATCCCACCAACACCTCCGCCTGGCTGGAAATGGCAAGCTGGTCAATGGAGCTCGTATTATTTTTGTTTTATCTGCTCTTGGCGTCACTGGTGGTCATTTTCTTTATATATCTTAGGCGAAGCAGAAAATAAAAAAATATGGCGACAATTTACACTTATCGCGATTCTAATATCCGGAAAACTTGGGCGCTTTTCTCCGTTTTTTTGATTGTGGTTATTGGTTTGGGCTGGATTTTTTCGCAAATCTACGGCAATCCAGGCATTTTATTTTTTGCCGTGATTTTCAGTATTTTTATGAGTTTTATTTCTTACTGGTATTCCGATAAAATTGTTTTGGCGATGACAGGCGCGAAAGCGATTCAAAAAAAGGACGCGCCGGAACTCTATAATATCGTGGAAAATCTCACAATCGCCGCGGGGCTTCCAATGCCAAGGATTTTTTTGGTGACCGATAGGGCTCCGAACGCTTTCGCCACTGGCCGCGACCCCGAGCACGCTGTGGTCGCCGTAACTTCCGGCATTTTGGATATTTTGGATAGAACAGAGTTGGAGGGCGTTTTGGCGCATGAGCTTTCGCATATTGGAAACCGCGATATGCTGCTTTCAACCGTAGCCGTGGTGCTGGCCGGTTTTGTTTCTTTGCTCGCCGATTTTTTTATGAGAAGTTTATGGTGGGGAAGAGGCCGGAATGATAATAGGGAAGGCGGAGGACTTTTTATTTTAATCGGCGTGGTACTTTCAATTTTGGCGCCGATAGCGACAACTTTAATACAGCTCGCAATTTCCAGAAAACGCGAATTTTTGGCGGACGCTTCCGGCGCTTTGCTTACCAGATATCCCGAAGGGTTGGCCAGCGCTTTGGAGAAAATTTCAAAAGTTCCGATTCCAACGGCTCACGCCACTCCCACAACTGCCCATCTTTGGTTCGCGGACCCGCTTCGCAAGCGAAGCGAGGCGAGCCCGTTTAAAAAGAAAGCGATGCGCCTTTTTATGACCCATCCTCCGATAGAGGAGAGAATTAAACGACTCCGTGAGATGAGCGCTTGATAAAATAAAGCTATGATGAAAACTAATCACCATTTACAGTACGGCTCTCTCGCTAATATCTATGGCGCTTTTTTGACCCTTTCCGGTTTTAAACGAGGAGTTGAGAGTTTTCTTGACCGGATTGACTTTAATTTTTCTCCCGGCGCGAAAATTTTTGACGGCGGGTGCGGAACCGGTCTTTTTGCCCTTTATTTTGCGAGGCGTTTTCCGGAATCCGATATATACGCTTCGGATATAGAACCGCGGATGCTTCGGGAGCTGGAGGATGTTATTGTAAAAGACGGCATCAGCAATATTTCTGTTTTCAGGAACGATTTAAATTTTCCCGAGGAGCTTTTTGATTTTCGAAGCGGAAGAAAAATTTCAATCCAGCAAAATTTTTTTGACTCTATTTTATTGAGCGGCGCCCTGGAGCATGTTGACGCCGAGAAGACAATCCAGCGCCTCTCCCTTATTCTGAAGCCGGGCGGAAGCTTTTTGAACCTCGGCGTGAAGCAAAGCCCAGCCGGCGCGGTTTTAGGTATGGTTTACAAATTCAAGCCCCACAGTCTAGCCGAGCTTAGCGAGATATGCCGCGGGGCGGGATTTGAAGATATCCATTCTCTCCCGCTTGAGCCGAAGGATTTTCCGGCGAACTTATCGCGCGTCGCGATTCTTGCTAGAAAGAAAATTTAGAGATATAATTTCAGCGCTGGAAGGGTGGCTGAGTGGTCTAAGGCACTCGCTTGGAGAGCGAGCATCCCGGAAACGGGATCGCGAGTTCGAATCTCGCCCCTTCCGAAAATGAAAAATTTATTTTTTTAAATTTGATTTCCGCAAAATAGAGAGCGTGTGGGGGTTGACGGTGGCAGGGGGTTTGTTAGCATTGTTTTATGAGCTTGCTTAATAAACATTTTTGGAAATTTTTTGCCGGGCTTTTGGCGATTGTGGTTTTGGGATTTTTGGTGATTTATGGGGCGGATTTTTATAATAATCCGCGGATATTGCGCGATTGGTTGGAGGCGAGGAAAACGCAAAAGCAGTATGAGGATTTAAAAAAACTTTATGAGGCCGATACTTACGGCGGAAAAACGCCGGAGGAAACCTTGGCGCTTTTTATTGACGCTCTGAAAAAAGGGGATACTGACTTGGCAGCGAAATACGTTTTTATAGACGATCAAGAAAATGTGCGCGCGGATTTATTACAAGCCAAAACCACAGGAAATTTAAATAAAGTCATTGAAAGATTTCTTTCTTTAAGAAAATCTAAATTAAACGAGGATGAAGCTTGGTTTGTTATTACTGATGAAAATAGAGTGATAAAATACGAAATTCTACTAGGAAAAAATCAAAAAGGCTTATGGAAAATTTTAGAACTCTGAAAATACTGAAAATAATAATCATGGGGACGCTGGCACTGTCCCCAATTTTTTCATCAGCTTACGAACCAGAAACAACGCATAAGGCATTAACGCAGGAGATAATCAAAACTTTTAATGCTTACTATCCAAAGCTTAAATTGGGGGCAATTGAATCTGCCGCAGTTGAAGTAGGGAGTATTGGAGAAGATGACGGAGTAAGGGCGCTCCATCATTTTTATGATCCTGTTTATAACCGAGGTTTATTCGGCCAGCTCTCGGCGAAAAATTGGGCGCAAAATACTTTAGCGCAGGCCGGCGCTTTCCGGCCGCTTGCCGGAGCAATTACCGGAATTTTTGGCGCGCCAACGGATTACTCTTGGGATCGCGCTGTTTATGATTATGTTTGGGTGGATAAATCGCGCGGGCTGGATGGCTTGGGGCATCTTCTGCATTTGATTGAAGATATGTCCGTGCCGGACCATACCAGGAACGACGCGCACCCGCCCTACGGAGATAAACTTTTTCACCAAGCGAGCCCTTACGAGCATTGGGCTGATAAATGGAATACCGAAACCATATCTGGGCTATCTACTATGATATATCATAGTGATTCGCAACCGGCGCATTTTTCTTCACTTGCGGGATATTTTGATTCAATAGCGAGTTATTCTAATAATAATTTTTTCAGTAAGGATACAACGCCAGATAAAAGCCAAATTTATTTTCAACCACTGGAGGGGAAGACTATAAAACAAACACTATCTACTGGTGATGTTGCGGAATTTATTTTAAGTGTTGGCTTAGATAAATATAAACTCGCGAAGATAAAGACAAATATCATTACTGATTCTAGGCTTTATTTTATTGAAGACCAAGACAAGCTTGTCCTCACCGACTACTGGTCTCATCTTTCCAAACAAGCTGTTTTGCATGGGACGGGCGTTGTGAGATTATTTTTTGAGGAAGTTGAAAAGGAGAGGAAGGAAAAGAAATTATTCGCTAAAAATAAATCTGTTTTAGATAGGTTGGCCAGCGTTGTTGGGATAAGCCAGCCGGAGCCGACACCTCTGGTTTCGGAAATTCCCGACAATGCTTTCCAAATCAACTTGGCGGTTAAACCGCCAAGTGAAGAGATTGTGGGCGCAAAATCGGACTTAGACGTCGGACGTCTAAGTGAAATATCTCGCTCCTCAACACTCGGTGTTTCTCCGGGCGGAGTTGAGGAGGAAAATCATTCCAACATTCTTGAGAATGTTGGAATGTCGCAAGTGGGTGGGAATACGGAAAGTGGGTCTTTGCCGCCCTTTCTGCAACTGCAAGCCATTGGCGGGGGCTCGGCTGGCTTTGGCGGTGGCGGATCGCCAACTCCATCTGTTCAAATTCTCACGACGTCCTCCGAGGTTCAGTCGCTTGGCGGGACTGAAACTTCGGAGCCGCCGGACACAACCCCGCCCGATATTTCGCTTTCGGTGAGCGAATGTTCTAGCTCGCTTTCTTCAGACGGATGCCTGCTCGCGTCGTCCACGGTTTCTTTAGTTTGGTCTTCAACGGCGAACGATCTAAATCATTATATAATTGAGTGTGAAAAATCCAGTCCGCCAGTTGGCGGATGCTCTGGATTTAATTTTGCGAGCACCACCGCCACTTCTACTATTTATTCTTTGCCGACAGACGACTCAATTTATATTTTCAAAGCCAAAGCGGTTGACGGCGCCGGCAACGAAAGCGCGCAGACGACAAAAACCGCGGAGCTCTCCCTGCGTCCGGTAGTCATTAACGAAGTGGCGTGGGCCGGGACGTCCGCGCCTTTCGCGAACGACGAATGGATTGAACTTTATAATAGAAGTTCGCAAAGCGTGAATCTCGCGAATTGGGTTTTATACGCGAGCGACGGCGCCCCATACATTAATCTTTTGGGGGCTGTTTCAGCAAGAGGATATTATTTAATAGAAAGGACGAATGATAATACTGTAAGTGATGTCGCGGCTGATTTGATTGTGCCTTTCTCTGGCTTGAGCTCTGGCTCCGGGCTTGGAAATTCAGGAGAAATTTTAATTCTTTCTAAAGCTTCAACTACCATTGACCAAACCGCTCTTTGTCCCGGAAGATGGTGCGGGGGCGCCGCGGGCGGAGTTTATTCCACAATGGAAAGAATTGACCCCGATATCGCTGGCACGGATACAACAAACTGGAGCACTTCCAATTCCGGCGCCTCCAACAGTTTTATTAAAAACGGAAAAGACGCGGTTGGAGCAAATCTTACCGCGACTCCGCGCGCCAGGAATTCTTTGCATTATTTAATTTCCCAAAATTCCACATTATCGGCTGACCGCGTTCTCAAAAAATCTTGGGGCACTTACATCATAAGGCCAAGCGAGAATTTTACGGTGCCCGCTGGAAAAACCTTGACGATTGAACCGGGAGTTACGGTAAAAATGGGCGACACGGCGGATTTGATTGTGAACGGCACTCTAAAATCCGACGGCACTGCGGAGAACAATATTTTATTTACCAGCTTATCCTCGCCGCCATTCTCGGGCAGTTGGAGAAATGTGCGGATTACCTCAAGCAGTCAAAATTCCAGCGTGAGTTATACCCGTTTTAAATACGGCGGCGGATTTACCAGCAATATTCCTTTGGAACGCAGGGCGCTTTTCAGCGTAATTGATAATTCCGTAACGATTTCCAATTCAATTTTTGAGAGTTCCTTTTCTGTGGGAATGAGATTAATAACTTCCAATTCCACGGTTCAAAACAGCATTTTCTCCGTTGGCACAACAACGACGGACAACGTAGGCCTTTACATCATCGGCGGCTCGCCGACAGTTTCCGGAAATACTTTTTTGGAAAATTATTACGGATTTAAAGCGGAGGGCGGGTCCGCGTCCGTTTCGGATAATGTTTTTACCAACAATATTTCTTACGCGGCTTATTCTATAAACGGCGCCAGTACTTTTTCTGGAAATTCCGGCGCGGGAAACGGCAAAAATGGCATCGCGCTTTCGGGAACAATTTCTACGGCCTCCGGCACTACTACAATTTACGCTAACGCCATTCCTTATTTAATCGGCGAATATCCTTACGAAAATCCAAAAGTCGCGGCTGGATCCGCGGCGATTATTGAGACAGGCGCTGTTTGGAAAGGACTTACGCCTTATTCTCGATTTGTGGTTAACGGCGCTTTAAAACTTGAAGGCGCGAACAAAGATAGCATAATTTTCACTTCCGTGGCGGATTCCGCTCCGGCACAGTGGTACGGAATGGAGGTGAACGCCGGAGGATATCTTTACGGCGGGGGTTTTACTTTGCGCTACGGCGGAAGAGGCGATGGAGGCAACCCCAACGCGATAGCGGGCATCGGAGTTTTTGGCGGGAGCGTTAATTTATCGGACGGGCGGATTGAAAATAATTATCTTGCCGGAATGCGGCTTTATGACCGCGCCACTTCCACGCTCACTAACTTTGAATTTAATAATCATACTGCTCCGACCGGTAATTCCACCGCTTTTATTTCCGCAAATTCAACGATTCAGGCGACGAACGTGACTTTCAGCGGGAATACTACTGACAAGTCCCCAGCGAACGCTTTTTAAATTGATATGTTAGAATAATTTAATTAATGAAAACAAAAGAAGGATTATGGAAATTAAGCCCGAGCGGACTTTACGGGTACACCGAGTGCCGAAGCTGTTTTTGGGCGGACAATCATTATAAAAAAGCGCCGATGTTGCCGTTGCTTTTAAATTCGGCGATGGACAGCATTTTGAAAGCCAGGTATGACAAATACCGGGCGGATGGCGCGTTCCCGCCCGAAGCGAAAGAGCTTGAAAAAGAGGGCATCAAGCCATTTGAAGATATTGATACGCTTAACGAATGGCGGGCGAAGACGGGGGCGCTGAAAGTGGTTGACGAAGGCGCTGGTTATGAACTCACGGGCAAAATTGACGATGTGCTGGTGGAGGCCGACGGCCGTTTGATACCGGCGGATTATAAATCTTCCGGCAACGCGCCGAAGGAAGACAAACAAAAATATTACCGCGACCAATTAGCGGCCTACGGATTTATGTTTAAAAAACACGGGCGCAAAGTTTCTGACAGGGCATATCTTCTGCATTATTTTGTGAAAGACAAAAGCAATCCATCAATCGAAGTGAAGTTCGCGAGCCACGTGGACCTCGTGAAAATTGATTTAGGCGCGATTGAACAAAAACTCGCGGATATGGCGAAGCTCTTAAACAAATCATATCCGGGGCATAACGAGGATTGCGGAAAATGTTCGTATCACAACGGACGAGGCGGGATATTTGATATTACATAACAAAAGAGTTATTTTAGTAGCATGCAAATAAAAAATATCGCGATCTGGATTGCCGCGGGGGCGGCGATAATCGTCGGCGGGGCTTGGTTTTTAATGAAAGCCGATAGCAGCCCCTCCAAATACGATGATTTCACCAAATGCTTGAAAGACAAGGGCGCGATTTTTTACGGCGCTTTTTGGTGTCCTCACTGCCAGAACCAAAAAAAGATGTTTGGAAGTTCCGAGAAATTTTTGCCATATGTGGAATGCTCAACGCCGGATGGCCGGAGCCAATTGCCCTTGTGCAACGATAAAAAAATATCCGGCTATCCAACATGGGAGTTTGCCGATGGAAGCAGGGAAAGCGGAGAAGTGCCGCTAGAAACATTGTCTAAAAAAACAAGCTGCCCGCTTCGCCAAAGCGAAAGCGAAGTGAGCCCCTTGCCCAAATAATATGCTTTTGGAATATGTAAATAAAATCTCCGCGATATTCACGCTTTTCGCCCAAATTTTTTTGGTGTGGGCGTTGGTTTTAATGTTTTTCCCCAAAACAAGAAATTATATTTTAAATTTTTTCGGACGGCATGGAATGCTTTTAGCATTTCTGGCGGCAACGGCTTCCCTAATCTTGAGCCTTTTTTATTCGGACTACGCCGGATATGAACCCTGCAAGCTTTGCTGGCTTCAGCGGATTTTTATTTACCCTCAAGTAATTCTTTTGGGGATGGCGCTTTATAGAAAAGATTATAAAATTATTGATTACGCTTTGGCTCTGCTTTTTGTCGGAACCGTTGTTTCGCTTTACCATAATTATCTCTCTTTCGGGGGCTCGCCGTTTTTTAATTGCGATGCTCTCCAGTTAAGCGTCTCTTGCGCTAAACGTTATGTTTTTGAGCTGGGATATATCACTATTCCTATAATGTCTCTTACTTCATTTTTGCTGATGATATTTTTTTTAAAAATTCAAAAATTATACAACAAATGATTTTAAAATTCGCGCTTGCTGTGTTTTTGATTTTGGCGCCTTCGGGCGCCTACGCGAAAACCGCCACGCCGCCTCTGGAAATATCCGGCTGGATTCCATATTGGCGGACGGCCACGGGGACGGCCGACGCTTTGGCGCACATTGATTCTTTTAAAGAAATAAATCCATTCGGCTACACGGTCAAAAATGAAGGGACGCTTTTTGACGCTATGAAAATAGACGAGGAGCCGTGGACGACGCTTATCGCCGAAGCAAAAAAACGAAAGATTCGCATTATTCCCACCGTAATGTGGAGCAACACCGAAGCAATTCACCGTATTCTTTCAAATCAAAAAACACGCATTGCTCTTGAGGACGAGATTGCCTTGTTGGTTAAAGAAAAAGGGTTTGACGGCATTGATATTGATTTTGAAGGCAAAAAAGCGGAAACGAAAAATTATTTTTCAACGTTCCTTAAAGGCCTTTACCAGCGCATGGGAAAAAAGTGGGTGATGTGCACTATTGAGGCGCGCACACCGCTTGATTCTAGGTATGACACTATTCCCAAAGATATCCGATACGCCAATGATTTTGTCGCGATCAATAAATATTGCGACCGCGTGAGGTTGATGACTTACGATCAGGGTACGATAGATTTGCGCTTGAACAAATCGGCTTTGGGCCCCTATATTCCGATTGCCGATGCGAAGTGGGTTGAAAAAGTAGTGAATCTTGCCGCAAAAAATATTTCAAAAAAGAAGCTTATTATAGGCGTGGCGACTTACGGCTATGAATTTGACGTTAAACCTCTTGCGGAAGAAGGTTTTAGATATAATTTAATTTCGGCGTTTAATCCGAGATACGCTTTGGATTTAGCCAAGGACTTAGGGGTTTTTCCTCAAAGAAACATAGCTGGAGAATTAAGCTTTATGTACATATCCACCACAACAGAATCTTCGTCGCTTAAATTACTTTGGTGGAGCGACGCGGTTGCCATAAAAGATAAAATTAATCTTGCCAAAAAACTTGGGGTGCGAGGAATCGCGATATTCAAAATAGACGGCGGAGAAGACCCGGCCATCTGGGATATTTTGAAATAAAAAGTAATATGATATAATTATTCCACATTATGTCTTCTCAAATTGATGAAATCAAAAACCGCTTGGATATTGCGGAGCTAGTGGGCTCCTATATCAGGCTCCAAAAAGCTGGCGTGAATTTTAAGGCGCTTTGTCCATTTCACAACGAGCGGACGCCTTCATTTAATGTTTCTCCCGCGCGGCAGATTTGGCATTGTTTCGGCTGCGGAAAGGGAGGTGATATGTTTGAATTCATCCAACAAATTGAAGGAGTTGAATTTGGCGACGCGCTTAAAACTCTGGCCGACCGCGCCGGAGTGGAATTAAAAAGAGAGGACCCTCGTTTGAAAAGCGAACGAACCCGGCAGTTCGCGCTTTTGGAGGAAGCTTGCAAGTTTTTTGAATCCAACTTGGCGGTTAAACCGCCACTTGGCGGTTTAACCGCACTGGATTATCTCAAAAAGCGCGGCTTGCAAGATGAAACCATAAAAACTTTTCGTTTGGGGTACGCGTCGGACGAATGGCGCGCGCTCGGCGCGCATCTCAAGCAAAAAAATTTTTCCGAAAAAGATTTGGAAAATTCGGGCCTCGTGGTAAAAAGCGGGCAGGGTTATTACGACCGGTTTCGCGGCCGGATTATGTTTCCGATTTTTGATTACAGCGGGAGAGTTGTGGCTTTTGGAGGAAGAATATTGGAAGCTCCGACGAGCCAAGCTGTCGGAGCGACTGAAGCAGTCGCAAAATATGTTAATTCTCCGGAAACTTCGCTTTATCAAAAAAGCAAAATTCTTTACGGACTAAATTTCGCCAAAAGCGAAATTTTACGCGCGTCCGAATGCGTTTTAGTTGAGGGTTATATGGACGTGATAATGTCATGGCAGGGGGGCGTAAAAAACGTGGTAGCCGCTTCCGGAACGGCTTTAACCCACGACCAATTGAAAACAATAAGACGGCTTGCCGAAAAACTTATTGTGGCTTTTGATATGGACTCGGCTGGCGAAGGCGCTTCCAAACGCGGCATTGATTTGGCTTTGGCTGGCGGATTCGACGTCCGAGTCG
>C687J35504_10000782_pt1 | contig 22621 bp, 29 predicted proteins | sample RifCSPhighO2_02_FD_35504 | JGI IMG/M metagenome (IMG submission 35504) | reverse complement strand
TAGAATTTAATATGACAGGATTATAGATTCGGTATGGCTTGGAAGAAAATTGCTGAAAAAGGAGAGATTGCAGCAGGCAAAGGGAAGGCTTTTAAAATTGACAATAAACAAATTGCAATATTTAATCAAGATGGATATCATGCAATAGATGATCTGTGTGTTCATCAAGATGGATCAATTGCNCCAGGAAAACTCGAAGGNGATATTGTAGAATGCCCATTACATTTTTGGCATTACAATATCAAAACAGGTGAATTGAAAGACTATCTTAAAGACGTAAAATTAGCAACATATCCTGTTGAAGCAAGAAATGACGGAATTTATGTAGATATCTAGACAATTCAAGTAAACATGATTTATCATGTTTTGAAGATAGTTTAAACTCATGNAATCATAACTAAAATAACCATTTGACAATATGTCTGTCATTTAAAGATAAAACACTCACTTTTTAGGCATGGTTGCAGTCATATTTTAAAAAGACAGATCATACTATCATATAATATGAATAATTCCCAATTACGGGATATTTGCGATTATCTTTTATGTATAAAAATCAATAATTATCATTGCAACAAAAAATAGTAGTATTGTCGATTTTATTTGGAGTTATCATGATTGGAAATTATGCTTATGCGGAGGAGTTGGATGAATACATTAGAATTGATTTAGAGAAGTTTGTAAAACCAGAATCAGCAAGAGACTATCAAGAGATAACAATCACAGGACATGTAAATGGATACACACGTGGAGACAATATTGTAATAACAATCATATCTCCAGACAAATCTGAAGAAGAAATTTCTACGTATGCATCAAGAGATGGAGATGTATATACATTGTTGCACATGACAGAAGAGTCTCAAATAGGAAATTATAAAATGATTTTAAAATATGACGGCACAGAAAGAGCATCTACAGAATTTGAAATAATGGAGCCATAATACAACTGAAAAAATAACGTGAATAAACAGTTGTTTGTATTCCTATAGATAAAATTCAAAGAATAACATCTTCGGTGTACCGAGAGTATGTTGTGCGCTGATTACCTTTGATAATTCAACATAAAAATGACCATATCAAACAAGGCGTAGTCAAAATGAACCAATTCAGATTTGATACTTGGAACAACTTTTATTCTGACGATTTCTGAAAATAATCTGTTGAATCAAAAGATTTTAGATGAGATAATTAATCAAGATTATGCCGCCATTACAAACACTATCGAGGAGTTTCTAGTAAANCAGATTGAAAAAAATAAAGCAAAAGGATTGATTCTTGGTCTAAGTGGAGGGATAGATTCTGCAGTGTTGGCACATATTTGTAAAAGAGCACTCAAAGGAAAAACACTTGCAGTCATAATGCCAGATACGCAGATCACACCAAGTATAGAGACAGAAGATGCAATGAAAATGATAGCACTTACGGGATTAGAATACAAATTAATGGACATCAAACCAATTGTAAATGAGTATTCAAAGTATCTTGAACCAAATGAATGGGCCAGAGGAAACCTCAGAGCACGGATAAGAGCAAATGTTTTGTATTATTACGCAAATGCAAAAAACTATCTGGTGTTAGGTTCAAGTGANAAAAGTGAGTATTTGATTGGATATTTTACAAAATATGGAGATGGTGCATCAGATTTAGTCCCAATAATTTCATTATACAAATTACAAGTAAGGGAGATTGCAAAATTTTTAGGTGTACCTCAAAGTGTCATTGAAAAAAAGAGCAGTCCTCACCTATGGAAAGAACACGAAGCTGAAAAGGAACTAGGAATGTCATATGAAGACATAGATTCCATACTTTATTGTATTTTTGATAAAAAACTTTCAGTTGAAAAAACTGCCGAAACATTACAAATTGAANAACAAATTGTTGAAAAAGTCTATCAGTTGNATCTCAACAGCATACACAAAAGAGAAACACAACAAAAACCATTTGAGGATGAGCAATGAAACTGCAAGATACCCTTAGCAACTCAGAGCAAATGCTAGATATTTCAAAAAAGGTGAGAATTTACTTGTGTGGTGTTACAGTTTATGACGAATCACACATAGGACATGCAAGGACAATAATTGTTTTTGATGTTCTAAGAAAATACTTGGAGAACAAGGGGATTATGGTGGACTTTATTCAAAATTTTACAGATGTGGATGATAAAATAATAAATCGTGCAAAATCAGAAAATACAACTGCAGAGCAAATTAGTTCAAGGTACATTCAAAATTATTTTACTGATTTTGATGGGTTAAACGTAAAGCGTGCAACAAACTACCCAAAGGCAACTGAGCACATAGANGATATTGAAAATTTTATCAAAAAGTTAATTGAAAAAGACATAGCATATGTGTCAAAGAACGGAGTGTATTTCTCAGTATCAAAATTTCCGCAATATGGCAAATTATCAAAAAAAAAAATAGATGAATTGCAATCAGGTGCAAGAATTGAAGTGGATGAGGCAAAAAAAGATCCNNTAGATTTTGCATTGTGGAAATTTTCAGATATTGACCCACTCTGGGATAGCCCATGGGGCAAAGGCAGACCAGGATGGCACATTGAATGCTCTGCAATGAGCATAAGATACCTTGGAGAAAATTTTGACATACATGGTGGTGGAAGAGATTTGATATTTCCTCACCATGAAAATGAAATTGCACAGTCAGAGTCCTTTACGTCAAAGCAGTTTGCAAAAATTTGGATGCATGTAGGAATGGTTACAATTAATGGCGAAAAAATGTCAAAATCACTTGGAAACATCAAATCAATAAAACATGTACTGAATAACTGGGGACCAAACATAATCAGATTGTTTTGTTTATCAGGGCATTATTCAAAACCAATAGACTACTCTGAAGAATTATTAAAAGAAAACCTTACGAAATGGCGTCAAGCTGAGATATGTTATTATGAATTGATTCATGCAAACAAGGAAAACCATAGCAGTGAAATCAAGTCAGTAATTGAAGAGGCAAGAAATGAATTCGATAATGCGTTAGAATCGGATTTTAATACACATCTTGCACTTTTATCATTTTTCAACCTAGTAAAGGAAGTAAATTACTTGGCTGCTGAAGAAAAGTTGGGCTCAAATGACACTAAAATAATCATTCCAGAATTTGAAAGAATGCTTGAGATTTTAGGTTTAATCATCCCTAAAATAACTGCAGATGAAAAACAAGAAATAGATAATTTGATCACAGTCAGAGAGCAATTAAGAAAAGAAAAGAAATTTCAGGATGCAGACAAAATCAGAGACAAACTCAATGAAATGAACATTGAGTTAATTGATCACAAAGAAAAAACAATCTGGATGCGAAAAGAAAAGATCAAAGCAGACATCCAATAACACATCCAAACAACAGAAAATCATGCAAATTAAAAAATTAGTCCAGTCTAATTAGTTACATCTAATTTTCACATTGTTTAATAATTGTCAAAAATAAAAATATTCATGAATGTGTGGAACAAGTTTTGGAATTGGTATGAAAACAAAATTCTGGGCAGCGTAATCATAATTGCAATAATACAATTTATCCAAATTCCACATATGATTTGGAATGCAGATATGATGTTAGAAACAGGAATGATATCCAGAGTGCATCCAATAATAGACTGGCTATTGTATGGAGTTGATTTGATTGAAATCATTTCAATCATCAATGTTGGAATGATCATGTTCAGTTTAATTAAAAAAAGAAGGACAGAACAGATCATAGGCAGTATAAAGCAAGATTAGATTAACACCGGTACAAATAGAGGAAGAAACAGAATGAAACATGTCGTTATTTTGTGAAAAGTGCAACAGCAGAAGACTGCCAAAATGGATAAAGGAAGAAAACAAGACACATTGGCTTTGTGAAACTTGTGGCAATTACGTCGATGATAAAAACAACATCATTGTCAAAGCATAAAAGAATTTTAAAAACACTGATAAAAACAGACTATTTCTTTGATGTACTAACCAGAGACACTACATCCCTATCACGTAGTTGATAGTCGACGGGCAATCTCAAATTATATCTCAAATCTTTTCCATAAAGCAATCCCTTGGTAAGGTCGGTATGAATCTCCTTTGCAAGATCAGCAATTGTCGCTCCAGCCTTAAGCAAGATCAAGTCAGGCAGTACACGTCCTTTTTTATCTGCAAGGTGTTTCTCATCAGCTACAGGATAAATGGAATTCATCTTTAGAAGTTTGAATACTGCAACATTTATCGCAAATTGCACACCAGTTCGCATGTATTCACCCATTATTCCTTTTTTTATGAAATCCAATGCATTGATTTGTTTTTCATTAAGCTCTTCAGATTTTATTATTTCAAATTGTTCTGAGCCAGGAGAATATTTGATCAACCCCTTTTGTTCAGCCCTTCTTAGACTAAATTCACTGTCGCCACTGACAGGAATTACAATAGAATCATTATAGCGTTCTCGTAGTCTAGCAAAATTTTTATCCGCACCTTCAACATCTATTTTGTTTGCAACGATCAATGTAGGTTTTGAGATTTTTCTAATATACGCAGCAAGTTTTTTACTGTCAACCATGTCAAAATCATCAAATTCCTTCTCTTCTAGTCCAAGTGCGACTAGTGCGTCTTTGACATGTATTTTATTGACACCTATGCCACGATACAAATCAGTAATGGCATCAACAATGCCAGAACCAGTTCGAATTAACTTTGAAACCTTGTCTCTATTTCCTTCTAAAATCTTATGATACCACATGATCAATTCCTCTTCAATATCTGCAAAATCAGATATAGGGTCACCGCTTCCAACCTCACTGATTTTTCCAGAAGAATCTATACCACCAGATGCATCAACTACATGAAGCAAAGCATCAGATTGTGCAGCAATTGAGAGAAATTGATTTCCCAATCCTTTTCCTTTCCATGCATCCTTGATAAGGCCAGGCAAATCAATTAATTCTACTGGGATATATCTCCAACCTTCNACACATTTTGAATTGTTTGGATTATCTTGTATTTTGAATTCNGGATGAACACATAATGTAATTGCGTGNGCTGTTCCAGAAACAGGTTTTTTTGTTGTAAATGGATAAGAAGAGATTTCTTCAGAAGATAAAGTTGCAGCATTATAGAAAGTAGTTTTACCAGTATTTGTTTTGCCNATCAGTCCAAGTTTAATGGGCATGATTTGATTGCAATCTAAGAATATTTATCTCTGCCTAGATATCAGAGTCGTTAATTTTCTCGGTTAGCTTTTCGAGGGATTGTTTTAATTCCTTTATGGACCACTCGATGTCACTTGCATCTTTTTTTGAAAGTTCATGTTTCCACTTCTCTAAAACAATATTTGCTATTTCTGAGCAGTTGTAAAGCAGATTCCAATACGGGTGGTGTTCTGCTGTTGCATATGCAAGTTCAGTCACATCATTTAATCCATTTTTAGCTCTTGCCAGAGATGTAATGTTTTCACCAAAAACTTTTACAATATTACTTTCTAGATCTTTTTCAACTTTTAACGGAGTGTTGTTTTTTTCATGTTTATTGACTAGTTCAAGTAAATCATTGTAAAAAGCATCAAAAGAAGTCATGTTTAGAATAATCTCTGATGTTCTGCCAACATGCATCTATTGAATACAACTTTGATGCCTTTTTTTCTTGCCATTTCTTCGGCTTTAGGATTGTGAATTCCTTCTTGAAGCCAAATTACTTTGGGATTTTTCTTTATAGCTTCCTCTACAACAGGAAGTACAAGATCAGATGGTCTAAACACATCAACAATGTCAATATCACCATCAACATCAGAAATACTACTGTAACATTTTTTGCCTAAAATCTCATCAGTGGTAGGATTTACCGGAATTATGTCAAACCCATTTTCAGATAGATATTTTGGCACGTAGTGTGCTGCCTTGTTGTCATTTTTAGACATGCCAATTACTGCAACATGTTTTAAAGAAAGAATGTCTCTTATTTCATCATCAGTGTAAGAATCATGCTCCATGAGAAATCTAAAACATGGTTGAATATAATTTTTGAAGTAAACAAGTGCNTTTANAACATCAAAGAATTACCAACTAGAAATTCATTACAAATACAGTAATAACACAATAAGATCAAAGAAATAATGAAGGAATCTATTCTAGTTACGGGTGCTACTGGGTTCATAGGATCCAGATTGGTCAATTCCCTCGTTGAAAAAGAATACAACGTCTCATCACTGATTCGCAAAGGAAAAAGGGGACATGTTAAATCAAAAAACATAGTAGGGGATTTGACAGATTCCAGACTAGACGTTCCAGATACAGAATTTGACTGTGTCTTTCATTTGGCATCACATACGCCACTTGAAAAAAACAAAAAAGTTTTAGAAAAAGTGAATTTAGGAGGGACAAAAAATCTTTTTGAACATATCAAAGACAAAACAAAGGCAATTACATACATTTCAGGGCTAGGAGTTTATGGAGAAACGCAAGACAGTATTGTTGACGAGTCTTTTCCATACAATCCAAATACAGATTTTGTAAAAATAAGATTAGAAGCTCAGAAATTTCTTGAAAAAAAGTGCAAAGAACTAGGAATTGATTTTACAGTCATACATTTTGGTGACGTATATGGTTCAGGCGGATGGTTTTATGAGGTACTAGTCAAACGTCTGTTAAAAAATACATTTAGACTCCCAAAAGGAGGGGACTATTACAAAGCATTTGTGCACGTAGATGATGCAGTAGGTAGCATGATATCCATTTTGGAAAAAAATTCAATAAATGAAACATACATCGTAGCAGATCACACATCGATAAAATTCAAAGAGTTTGTAGATTTCACTGCAGACAGTATAGGGGCAGCTCATCCAGGAGCCATACCCATATTTGTAGCAAAAGCAGTTCTTGGAGGGGATTTGATAAAATTACTCACCACATCAATGAAAGTATCAAATAAGAAAATAGCTCAAATATATGAATTCAAATTTCCATCATACCTACAAGGAATACCAAATGTAATTTCTGAATTAAAAACCAAAGAATTACTGAAATAAACAATATAAAAAAAGCAAAATCGCATGGTATTTTAATAATAACAAAAATCGGATTGTATGGAACCAACTCCAGAAGAGCCAAAAGATGTAATTGTTCTTGGGGCAATTAAAAAAGGAGCCAAAAAATTTGAAAAGATACAAAATGTGGCTCAAGTAGATGCTGAGGAATTAAATTCAATTCTTGAAAAACTTGAGAAAAGAGAACTAATCACAGTTGAAGAAAAAAAGAGTTGGTTCGGTAAAAAAATAGAGATCAAAATCACAGAAAAAGGATCAAAAGAAGTAGAAGAGAGAATTCATGAATTACAAGGCAAGTGGGACCAAATGTCATTATTGTACAAAAGTGGAGACAAGCAAAAACTAAAGCAATACATGGATGATAACAAATCGATCCTTCCTATGATGATGTTCTTTGGAGTAATGGACATGATCATGTTTTCAATGATGTTTAGCATGATGGGCATGATGATGACAGACTATGTACCAACAGAAAGTATTCCAAGTGATGCGGGAGACAGCTCATCAGACGGTGGGTCGGACGGTGGTTCCGATGGGGGCGGTTCTGATGGGGGTGGATTTGACTTTGATGTAGGATTCTAAGTTAAAGTTGATATTTTATACTTGAAGTAAAGAACACATACAGTTGATTTATAGCTCGTATGACAATCCAGGGTTAGTCAAAGTATTATCATTTCTAAAATCACATGNTACAGAATATCTTTCAGGTCAAGATTTGAGCGATGTCTTAAGAATAAGCAGAGTTGCAGTGTGGAAGCATATTAAAAAAATCAGAGAGTTGGGGTATAAAATAGAATCAAAACAAAAGCTAGGATACAGACTAGAATCCAGCACAGATATGTTGCTACCATGGGAAATCACATCAGGATTAAAGACCAAAATATTTGGAAAGAATGCATATTATTTTGATACAATTGATTCTACTCAAAATCAAGCAATGAAGATGGCTTCAGATGAAGCAAACAATGGAACAGTGATAATTGCGGAAAAACAAACCTGCGGAAAAGGGAGATTAGGTAGAAAATGGATTTCACCTAAAGGAGGCATATGGCTTTCAATAATTCTGCATCCAAAATTTGACATATCAGTAATCACATTATTTCCAATAGCTTCTGCACTAGCATTATCAAATGCAATAGAAAAAACATTAAACATTAAATCAGAGTTGAAATGGCCAAATGACATAACAATCAAAGGCAAAAAAGTTGCAGGAATGTTAGTTGATGCGTCATTAGAGTCAAATAAAATAGAAAATCTGATTTTAGGTGTTGGAATAAATTTTGATGTAGACGTTAAGCAAATTGAAAAGATCTTAAAAGACACACCAAATTTTTATGGAGTCGCATCACTAAGTGAACAAAATAAAACAATAAAGCCAATTTTACTAGTACAATCATTGTTGATGGAATTAGAACATATTTACAATTTATTGAATGCTGGCGATACTGAAAAAATTATCAGAGACTGGACAAAAAAATCATCAACTATAGGTCAAAACATAGAACTAACCACAGAAGATGGAAAAATNAAAGGCAAGGCAATTAAATTAGATGATGATGGAGCACTAGTCATATCAGAAAATAAGAAAAACAGACGAATTACTTCAGGAGACATAACACATCTTACAAAATGAAATAAATAGAATGTACATTATTTTTTTGAAGATTTTCGTTTCATTCTCTTGTTTTTGGATACGGATGACTTTCTAGGAGATTTTCCATCTGAAATGAGTTTGGATTGCACCTTTAAGAGGTTTTTAAGATCATTTTGGATATCAAAAACCACTGCAATCATGTCTTCTAGTGCCTTAGAATATTGATTATACACAGATAGCAGTTCAGACTGCTTTTTAGATACTTTAGCAAGGTATTCGTTTGAGCGCAAAAGATTAGCAGCAGTAATTAGTTCAGGCATGTCTGAAATTGGACCTCCCAACTCATCTACTTCTAACTGAATATCTTGAATCTTCTTACGAAGTTCATAGATAATTTCACCTACACTAATCTCGCTCAATCTAAAAAATTGTATTTGTTAAAAGATTAAAGATTTACTAAGAGAATTAAATGGAGTTTTAAACTAAAAATGATAGTAAATGTCAAGAGATGTAATTTATAACAAAACAGAAATAAAATATATCTGAAATCAAAATATCAAACATATTGATGCGTGTTTTTCTAGGGGTAATTTTACTACTCTCTAGTTTCATTTCAGTTCCGGGGTTTGCTCAAACTTCAGATGATGCACAGATAATGTTCAAACAAGCCAACGAACACTTTGTAAAAGGAGAATACAATCAAGCGATTGTAATCTATGACGATATTTTAGAAATATCTCCGAATAACATATCCACATTAAAAATGAAGGCTATCGCTCTAAGTAATTCAGGGTATCACGAAAAATCATTAAAAGAATTCTTCAAGATCATTCAGTATAGACCAGATGACATCACAGCACTTACTGGGATGGGCATTGGATTTGGAAATTTGGGAGAGTATCAAGAAGCCAAGTACTATTTTGAGAAAGCCGTCAAGAGAAAACCAGATAGTGTTATGATCAATAATTATAAAGAATTTACAGACAAGGTGATTGCAAAATATCCATATATTGCAACAGAGAAACCAGATGGTCTACAAAAAGAAGAAATAATAAAAATTCCAAGTTGGGTCAAACCAATTGCAAAATGGTGGTCAGAAGGACAAATAGAAGATTCAGAATTTGCATCAGCGTTGTTATTTATGATAGAAAATAAAATTATACAAATTCCACCAGTAGAAACAAAATCAGAAACAGGAGATAAAATACCAGACTGGATACGAAACAATGCCGCTTGGTGGGCAGAAAATACGATAAACGATAAGGATTTTGTTTCAGGCATCCAATACATGATGGAAAAAGGAATCATAATTGTAAATATCAAAAAATCGCAAGAAGATGGTCATAAAGAAAAAGATGATGAGTTTTATTTGTTTGAAAAATATCTACGCAGTATTTCAAAAAACGTTTCAGATGAAAAAAGGTACATAGAAGATCCAAATCCGAGTCAAGAAGTAATAAAAAAATTCCTCAGAGACTACATAAAATGGAATTTTGAAGAAGAGGCAAAAACAGCATCCAGTAACTTTCCAGACCCCACATACGAAGTGATAGATGATGTGTATGTTATTCATTACAAAGTTTTTGTAAATGAACAGCCAACAGGACTGCCATTGAATCATGTCAGTACATTGCAAAATTCATTTTTGTTTTGGGAAAATCAAGAATTAAGCACCAATGGACAAAAAGCCAGAATGGTATTTGAGATTACCAATCAGAAACAAGAAGCAAATGTTTGGGTTACATGGGTAGTACGAGATATAGGGCAGGGGGTACTCGGTCATGCACATTTAGGAAAAGGGGTAGTAGAAGTCACATTAGGCGATTACAACTGTGATGGAATCTTTCAGCTGTATGATGTAAAAACTGTGGAAAAAATAATGACGCATGAGTTGGGTCACTCAATAGGACTTGAACATGCATCTGATCCAAACAGCATAATGTATACTTCGTTAAAACCAAGTTATGCATATTGTCTACTAGGATAATTTCTCAAATTAAAAAGAGGTAAAAAATTAGTTGCTCCTAATTGTTAATCATGATTATTCTGATTCCATAAAATTAGAATAAGCATTAGCTTAACCTACACACAATTAACCTGCAGAAGTTATGTAAAATGAATAATAAGCTAAATGCAGAATTTGCAATTATTATGCTTAAAAGTACAATTGTCTCAGGACCAAAATGTCCTTCATGTGGTGATAAAAAAATGGTAACAGATGAAACCACTGGNGAATTGTTTTGTGGAAGATGTGGCTTTGTAGTTTCAGATAAAATTTCAGAGACAGGNGCAGAATGGCGTTCCTTTGCAAATGACGATNCAAACAGAACTAGAGTTGGAGCAGGAACATCATTGACAATGCACGACATGGGATTATCAACTGTTATCGGCGCTGCAAACAAGGATTCTACGGGAAAACCACTTACATCATCAATGAAGAGCTCAATTGAGAGATTAAGAACATGGGACAGTAGAACACAGGCGCATTCTTCTGCAGACAGAAATCTAAGGCAAGCACTAAATGAAATGGATAAATTAAAAGACAAACTTGCACTAACAGATGCAGTAATTGAAAAAGCTGCGTACATTTACAGAAAAGCCATGGAGAAAAAACTCGTAAGAGGTCGTTCTATTCAAGGTCTAGTTGCAGCATGTCTTTATGCTTCATGCAGAAATACGGAAACTCCCAGAACTTTGGACGATGTTGCCAAAGGGATTAACATTAGAAGAAAGGATGTTGCAAGATGTTATAGATTAATTTTTAGAGAATTGGAATTAAAAATGCCAGTAGTAGATCCTGTGAAAGGAGTGTCCAGAATTGCAAGCATCGCAGAATTAAGTGAAAAAAGCAAACGAAAAGCAGTTGCAATATTAGAACAAGCAAAAAAAATAGGCATGGTTGCTGGAAAAGACCCTATGGGAATAGCAGCAGCTGCATTGTATTTGGCATGCATTAGCACAGGGGAAGTAAAATCACAAAAAGACATCTCAATTGCATCTGGTGTCACAGAAGTAACAATAAGAAACAGATGTGCAGGTTTGAGAAAGATGCTTCAAAACTAGTGAGAAATAATGCTAAACAATGAAAATGCATGGTCAGATTGGCTAGACTTTAATGAAGAAACTATTTCAAAAATACCACAATCNCCAGGAGTCTATATGATGCATGCATCCATGAAAATTTTATTCATCGGTGGTTCTGAAAATATNAAAACAAGCATTCAAGACAAAGATGNAGAGCCGTGTATCTCAAGAGCGACAAGAGTAAGATACATGCAAACTTTATCTTANGAACAAATCACGGACGATTTGATTAAAGATTATCAAGATAGACACGAGGGAAAACGCCCTCAATGTATGTAAGCATTTAAAAAAATTGAACATGCGTGCAGTTTTGAAAATTACAATGCAAAATCTTTGAGTCGACGATATTCCATCTTATCCCACGGATATACAATGTATTCATTGCCTTTTGTTTTTTGAGCATATACTAGTTGTTTCGGGTATTTTTTGCCTTGTCTTGCAAATAATGTTGCATACACAAAATTTGAAGGATCAGTTACTTTTGGGATTATTTTTTTAAATGTGTCACCAGAATCATAAATATCATCAACAAAAAGAGAATCAGGAGGAATTTTATTTTTATCGACAAGTATCGTGTCTATTCCCATGTGATCAGCCAATAGTCTTGCTGGAACTAGACCTCCACGGCTAATTGTAGAAATGCTTGAAAAATCTTTTGACAGGGTAGAAACTTTCTTTGAAAGTAATTTAGTGATTCTCTCAATGTCAGTCCACGTCACATTTTGAGAATCAGTTTTCATAAGTATCATTCACTTTACTAGAATCAAATTGTGTCATGAATCAAAAAGTTCCCAGAATAGATTTTTTGTATGGTGCAACAAGTTTAAGAATTTTAAAAGCAATTTTACCAAAATCTACTTCTTTTTCAGAAGAGACTAGCAAAACATCATCATTTGCCAAAGGAAAACTCATGACAATCACCTTATCTCTATAAGACATGGAAAAATGAACTTCACCAAATTCCTTGTCAAATTCGTGTCTCATACGAACTCTAAGTGCAAGTTCCATGAACATCATTTCGTCTTGTTTTTGGGATTCCAATGACAGCAGTCCCTGCTTCATACCACCTGCAACAAGATGACCTCTACTATTGATAATTCGAGCAGACCTCATCTTGGGGTCTAGATTTGTAATTTTTTGACATACTTTTTCAAGGTCTTCAGCATTAGTCATTTGTCTAATTAAACAAGCGATCTATTTATTGAGATCTATGGGGATAGTAAGCCGTGGAATCACAATCACCAAAAGACATTACAGATTATTACAAACATCTTTCCTTGTTCTGGACAGATATAATCCATCTAATGGCAAGCAAACCACAGGCCTTAACTTCGATGGGTCCTATGCGCGCATTTGCTTCAAATTCTAAGAAAATCTCAACTGAATTAATCCAAATTAATGAGAATTTAATGGAGTTTAACAAATTTGTAACAGAGTATTATAAGCAGTTATCAGAAACTTGGAGTGAAGCGCAAAAGAAAGTAAATGTGAAAGCACCTGATGTGCCACATGATGTAGAACAAATGGAGTCATTTAAGAGAATATGGATAGATATTTTTGATAATGATTTTACAGAATTATTTGATTCAGAAAAGTTTGGAGAGAATTATGGAAAGCTAGTTTCAAAAGAGCTTGAACTTACAAAACATTGGAATAACATCTCAAATGTTATTTTACAGTCAGTAAACTTGCCAAGTAAAGAAGAAATTGATGAGGTGTACAAAGAAATACACTCTCTTAAAAAAAGAGTGACAAAATTAGAAATTGAATTAAAAAAGAAAAAAGAGACAAAAAATGAAGGTAGTGTAAAAAATGAAAAGTGAGTCAAAATTTGACCCTAAGCTCATAGAAGAGTTGATAAAATTCGGCAAAAATATTATTGATGCACCTAAATTAGTTTCAGCCCCCGATGAAATTAGTCTAGAGGTAACTCCACATGACATAGTGCAAGAGATAGACAAAACAAGATTATTGCATTATAGACCACTCACAGAAAAACAACACAAAACACCATTGCTGATTTCCTATGCGTTGATTAACAGATACCATATTTTGGACATACAGCCAGAAAAAAGTTGGGTCAGAAATCTACTATCACAGGGGTTTGATGTGTACATGCTAGACTGGGGATCTCCAACAAGCATGGACAAGTATTTAGATTTTGATGATTATGTTAATGGGTATTTAGATAGTAGTGTAGAATTTATCAAAGACGAAACATCTACGGAAAAAATATCATTACAAGGATATTGCACTGGAGCTACAATAGCAACAGCTTATACAACACTGCATCCAGAAAGTGTGAAAAACTATATTGCAACAGCGCCTGTAATTGACGGATGGCGAGACACTACAGTAATCAGTAATCTAGCCAAGCACATGGACGTAGATAAAATGGTGGAAATCATAGGAAACATGCCTCCAGAATTCATGTATTACTGCTTTTCAGTACTAAAACCATTTGAGCAAGGAATTGAAAAATATGTGAATTTTTTCAAAAACATTGAGAATAAAAAATTCGTGGATAATTTCCTAAGAGTAGAAAAATGGCTAGGCGATACACCACCAATACCAGGCGCGCTTTTCAGACAATGGATAAAAGACATCTATCAAGACAACTTGTTAATTCAAAATAAAATGTATGTNGGCGGAAGTCACATAGATTTGAAGAAAATAGATATGCCAATATTCACACAAGTTGCAGTGGGAGANCATTTGGTATCGCCAGAATGCAGCATGCCTCTGCATTATGCAGTGGGTAGTGAAGATAAAACATTAAAGATGTACCCAACAGGCCATGTAGGCATGATTGCTAGTTCATTATCTCAAAACAAAGTACTTCCAGAGTTAGGAAAATGGCTTGCAGAAAGATCATAAAATAAAAAAATAAAAAATAAAATTTTACCACTAGTTGTTCTTTGTGGTGAATGCAGAGATCCAGGATTGTAGAATATTTCGGTTTAGATCAGCAAATGATTTTGCGTTGTCATTGAATGTTTTGATATTTTGCTGTGTTGCATCAATTGTTGCAAGTGTCATTTGGTTCTGTATTGAAGCTGCTTTAACAAATTCTTCTGTAGTATCATGAATTACTTTTAGTGTTGCCTGTGGGATGTCAGTTGCAATACCTGCTTTCTTTGCATATTCTTTTTGTAGTGCGATTGTAGAATCAACAATATTTTCATATGCGTGTAGATATTCTTGCTGAACATTAGTAATTGACTGATGATACTGTGGCACTGAATGTCTAATGCCGGAGAATATTTTGTCTATGTTTTCCTCACAAACTGAAAACATATCTTTAGTTCCTGATGTTTGTTCGTTCTTACTCATTGTTTCACCTCCTTATTTTTTGATTTTTTTGCGATTGGAAGGACTATGACTTGAACCAAGTCGCCTTCTCCTAATCCAAGTGCATTACGTTCTGCCTCTGGAATTGAAATTCTGCCATTACTGCTGACAGTTGTTTTGTAAGCACCCCAATTCATAAAAGATGGGAGCATTTGACCAATCTGAAACATTGTCTCCATGCTTTTGTTTTGCATAGAAGACACATTCTTCATTAAATCAGATTGTGCATTTCTGGTATTATCAGATACTTCTCTTAGAGTTTCTAAAGGATTGAATGTTTGTGTGTTCTGGGCTGCCATCAATAAGCCAAAGTTTTTCATAAATTCAGCTTGTGCACGACCGTTTTTTTGAATCCAATCTTTGAACATCTCTGAAGGATTAAACTGGTTATAATTACCGTTCATTGGTAATAGTGGGAACGAAATGGCATATAAATGAAGCTAGTGATTTGAAAGAAATTCCAAAACAACAGATGAAAAGGTATCAGGATCTTGAACATATGGGGTATGACCACATCCAACCATTATATGAAATCGGCAATCTGCAATATAAGATGCAAAACGTTCTGCGTGTTGAATTGGAATAACTGGATCTTTAGAACCCCAAATTATAAGAGTCGGACTCTGAATCATGTGCAGTTTAGATGTAATTATTTCTGAATTCTTTAGCCCTAAAACAGTAGACATGAATGCCAATTTTGCATTTGGCAATTGCATTCTTTCAATAAATCCCTGAACAATTACGTCGTCAACTTCATTACCAGAAGATTCCATCAGTTCAAATGCATTTTTAGCACTTTGTTCATTTGGATATAATGCAGCCATTATGTAAGCATCTAATGCTGGAGTAGATTGCTTCATTACGCCTGCAGGGGATACAAGAATTAATTTTTCTATATTGTTTGGATTTGCAGATGCATACTCTGCAGCTATTTGACCACCTAAAGAAGAGCCAATAACATTAGGACGTTTGATTCCTAATGCATCAAAAAATTTCCCAAGAAATACTAAAAAGAAATCAGGAGTATAGTCCACAACGGGTTTATCGCTGTAACCAAATCCAATCAAATCAGGTACTATCACATGGTAATGTTTTGCAAAATTAGGAATTACATTATTCCATCTTTCAGCAGATGCACCCAATCCATGAACTAGAACTAGAATATTTTTTGAATCACCAGACTCGAGATAACGAATCTTATTTCCATCCACTTGAACGAAATTTTCTTGCACCATTTTAGCGTCAATTATTTAGCTAGTTAAGTTTAGTTACTACTACCGATCAGTTGTTTTTATTACTTTTCTAAATTTTCACGCATGTGATAAGAGGGACTATGTTTTTTAAGATCAAAATAGAAAGTGGAATATGATAAATAAAAAAATCAGCAAAATCCTAGTTCCGTTGGATGGTTCAAAAAATTCCATGCGTGCACTTGAAATGGCAATATCCATAGCAAGGCAGTTCAAAGCTACAATTACTGGAGCCTATTCAATTAACATACAGCCACATTCAGAGTTTCAAGGAGTAGGCACTGCAAATAAAGAATGGAGTAATGAAATTAAAAAAATGATGGTCGATGCCAAAGCACTATCAACACAAAACGACATAGTTTTCAAAGAAAAACTGATGCGTGGGGATATAGGATATAATCTCATAAAATTGGCTCATGATAAAAAAGAAAATTTCAATCTGATTGTGATGGGATCCAGGGGGAGAAGTGCAGTAAGAGAGTTATTTTTGGGCAGTGTTTCAAACTATGTCATTCATTCATCAAAAATTCCAGTACTTATTGTAAAATGATTTTAAGATAGTCCGTGTTTCTGAAAATATTTTTGATGATATTCTTCAGCTTTATAAAATTCCGGTGCAGGGACAATTTCAGTTACAATACGTTTCTGAAATCTTCCTGATTTTTCTAATTCTTCTTTTGATTTTTGTGCAATTTTTTCTTGTTCTTTATCATGAAAAAATATTGCAGAACGGTATTGATTCCCAATATCAGGTCCTTGTCGATTCAGGGATGTAGGATCATGATTGCTCCAAAACACTTTGAGTAATTCATCATAAGAGATTTCATTTGGATCATATTCTACTTGGACTGCTTCAGCATGACCTGTTGTATCTGTACAGACTTCTTCATAAGTGGGATTTGTCAATTTACCTCCAATGTAACCTACTTGTGTTGATTTCACACCTTTAGTTTTACGAAGCAGATCTTCAACATGCCAAAAACATCCTGCNCCAAATGTTGCTTTCATGATTTAATAATAATTTTATCAGATTAAAACTATTTGATCAGTAATGAAATAGTTTAAAGAGTGTTTTCAATTAATTATTCAATTTCAATGATTTGTTCTTCAATCAAATATTCTAAAGAATTGACAAATTCTTGTTGTGAAATCAGATCATTTGCCCACCAATCAGCATTGTTTCGTATCCAATTTGGAATATTAGATACAAAGTTTTGTTCAGAATACTGTAAATTTGGAATTACAATGATGTTGTGCTCCAACATAAAATCCAATCCTGTAATAAATTCAGAGTCAGATATATCGCCTGTTGCCCACAATTCAGCATAGGTCTTGATCCAGTCAGGAATGTAAGATGAAAAACCCAATATGTCATAGATGGATTTTTCAGGAAATTGAGAGTCAAACCAAGACTTGTAGCTAGGTTCATTGTTGTATCGGTCAATATAGTATTGAGGAGAACGGTCTAGAGAAGGAAAGTTTTGGACGTGTGTTGGTTTGTATCCAACAACATCTTGTATCACATAATCAGGAAATTGAGAGTCAAACCAAGACTTGTAGCTAGGTTCATTGTTGTATCGGTCAATATAGTATTGAGGAGAACNGTCTAGAGAAGGAAAATCAGATATTCGTATTTTAGGATTTTCAGCAAATAATTCATTTGAATCATCTAATGAATTATCATCATTAGTAGATACATCGTCATCAGAATTCATGGATGACTTTTGATAGGAAAATGTTTTTTCGAGATTTCCACCATATGACACTTTGATTGTATAAGTACCATCCTCAGGCCATGTTGGTCCGCCCACACGAAATGCAGTAGAGAAAGAACCATCAGATTTCGGNAATACGTTTGCAATTCCAGCAAGACCAGTTTCTCTAGGAGTAATTATTTGTAGTATCACAGAAGGAATAACAGGATCATAGTTTACAGTGCCTGAAATTTTAAGAGTGTCACCGTCATAATATATCGATTTATCTGTAGAAAAATTTTGGACAGAGCCAAACACTGAAATAAAATTACTAGATACAAGTAAGATTGAAAATAAAATCAGAAATTGCCTAATCAATACAGGAATAAAAAATTAGGGGATATTAAAGAATTTGTCAGATAGAAAAGAATTCCTAATTAACAGAGGTAAAAATTCCAACTACCTTCTTGGCCAAATTTTCAATGTTTGCAGAAGGTTCTGCAGAGATCAAAAGAAGAATTTGTGTAATAGGGAATGGAAAACTTACCAAGACTGCCTTATCACGTCTTGCTGCGAGGTAATTAATTGGACCCAAGCTTTCATCATATTCTTTTCGAATAGAAAATTTAGATACAAATTCCAAAAAAGAGTGCAGTTTAGTTTCATCGCCTTCATAAGGAGTGAGTCCTTCTTTAAAACCACCAGCGATTAGTTTTCCATCTTTATCTACAATTCCAGCAAATCTAATTTCAGGTTCTTTGAGGATCTGGGAACATTTTTCATTGTAAAGTTTGAGGGCAGTATTATTTTGAGCAGACAACGGAGTATAGTCAACATACCAAAAATAAAAACTTAGCCAATTACAGTTATCAAATTATCGGAATCGTCTTTGGAACTAAAATTCCATATCGGTCATCAAGTTAAGAGAATTTCTACAAGTAATTAATAAGTAAAAAAATACAAACAGATCTCAATGAGATTGCCAGTAGTGATAATTCTAGCAATAATAGGAATGGTAGTAGTTGGGATGCCTAGTGCATTTGCACATGATCCAGATTTCGAGATAAAAACTACAAAAGATATTCTAAAATTTTGTGAGTTTTTTTATGACGAGTATGTGTTTGTGGGGGTAGAAACACTTGCCGAGCAGCATCAGAATTATCCAAATCTTAGAGCATGTGTGATTTTGTATAATCATGTAGCTTGGAAGAGCACACACCCAGCAAGAGATATCGTGTTAATTGCAGAGATTGAAAAATACCTTGGAGATACGGAATACATCAAAGAGAGACATATAAAAAATTCAGACACAATGCCAGAGTGGATAAAAAATGATGCCAAAATGTGGGTTAGAGGAGAAACCACGGACATATTATTTGCATATGGGATTAGAACAATGCTAGAAGATCAGATTCTAAATCCATCTTTGAATAATACAGGCAGGATTTGCAATGATAATAAACTGTGTATTGGAAAATCAGATTTTATGAAATACTCATATTCGGACAAATATGGTCAAGACATTACAGAAACATACACTGTAGATTCAATTAGTGATGAGAAAATTTCAATAAAAACAGAAAAAATTTCAAGAGATGGAAAAGAGGTTGCAAGTATCAACATTGACAATTATGGAACGATTCCAGAAACTAAGAAATGTTGTGTGATATACAAATTCATATTTTTAACTCCAATTAATTTTGGAGATATGATCACTGCAGATTTGAAAGTGATAGGAGAAACATCATATGAATTCAAAGGTAAAACATATCAGGTATGGATTGCACAAAATTCAGAAAAACAAGACACTGTGATCATAGATAAAGAAACGGGACTTGTGTTCTCAGATAGTCATAAAGAAACAGGCATGACAATCAAATGGGAAAAAACAGAATTGACAGATACTAATATTTTTGAGAAAAAATATCTGACAAACAAGCTGGTCATACCAAAATGGTTTAAGACAGTAACAATGTGGCTTGTTGATGGTTTGATTTCTGAATCAGAATATCTAAAGGCAACAGAAAACTTGTTGGAACGAGGAATACTTCGTGTTTAATTTAGAACCTACATTTTAGAACAACATAATCAATAATTTTTTGTTCAGAAGCCTTTTTCATTTTAAGGATAGATGTGTAGAGTATTTTTTCCACATATCTTGGATATTTTTCCAATATTGATTTTTTTAATTCATTCCTATTTTCAACATAGTAATTTGCTAATGGAGCATAGACATTTTTTCCGATTAACGCTTCATCGTCAATTGTAAAGCCTCCAGACGTTACAAGTTTTCTTACATGATCTAATCCATAATGCTCTGAGGACCAAGTAAATTTCAAAATTCCCAATTTTGTAAAAGAGGCGCTTGGAAGAGTTACAGGCAATGCCAAAGTTAGTATTCCATTTGATTTTAAAATTCGTTTTGATTCTGAAATAAAATCTTTTAGAGGTTTGAAATGTTGTGAAGACTCTAATGCCAACACCCGATCTACGGATTTATCAGAAAAAGGCAATTTTGTAGAAGTTGAATTTAGAAATTCAAGATTTCTTTGAGGTCCAGAAAAAGATAATTGGTCATAATTGATATTGACACAAAACAGATTTAGTTTTTCATAGTTATTTCTCCAAAAAATTGCAGGTGCAGATAATCCACTTCCAACATCAACTGCGTTTTTTGCATTTTCTAGTTCTGCCAATTTACCAAAATATGAACAGAGATTTTCTTGTGCATATACAGGCTCGGTTGTATTTTCCATCCAATAGCCGAAATTCAGCATTGCGCCGCCTGTTGCAAGTTGCATTATGGGAGAAAGTGAATTGTAGAGATTTATGACATCTTTCTCATTTTTTCTAATAGTCCAAAAAAAGGCATCAAGGGGGTTAATCAAGATCAAAAAGATTTTCAAATAGAGTTGAAATTAGATCTTATTAATTTCTAGGGTAAGCCTTCAACATCATCAACGCAGTGTTTATGGACCCACTTGTCATCTTTGTTTTTGGCAATCTCTTTGCCTAACTGTATTTTATCCCCACATGAAATACAAGAAGATGCAAATTTTGCTTTCATAGCATTAGATAACACATCAATGATAAATTTGGTATGTTGCAACAAGTGCTGACTAGAGATTAGCTCTATGTCGTGTTTACCAACAAGATATTATATTATTGTTCACAATATCTGGAACTTAAGTCAAGTTTGAATGGATTTTTACAAATGAAAGTCGCCAAAGAATTTTCAGCGAATAAGGGAAAGAAGTGATAAAAATAAGTAAGAGAGTATTATTTGTAAAAAAGATCAAATTTTGTCATATTTTGTTATACAATTGTTTTGTATAATTAACCAGCAGATCTATTACTAACTTGGGATCTTTTTATTTTAAGAAATGTCTGAGAACATAAAAAAATGGTGGGTTGGGCTCCCTAGAGAACTGCAAAAAGACATAGAATTCGAAGAGCACGAGAAGATTCAAAAATAGACACACACAGAACATACAAAATTTCAATGGAACAATAGTTAGAATTTAAAAAATATTCAGATTTAATGATTTAGGGATTATTGTTTTTGCGTTCTGCTTCTTTCTCTTCTTTCATAGCATCACGTTCTTCTTGTTTTTGCTCTTTCATAGCATCACGTTCTTCTTGTTTTTGCTCTTTCATAGCATCACGTTCTGCTTCTTTCTCTTCTTTCATAGCATCACGTTCTCCTTTTCTTTCTTCTCTCATTTGCTTACGTTCTTCTCTCTTTTCTTCACGAAGTTGTTTTTTCTCTTCTTTTAATTCCTCAGAAATAGATTTACGAAGTTCTTTAATTTTTTCTAGGTCAGTGTTAGATTTCAAACGGGATTTAATATCAGAGAGTGCGGCAATTTTCTCAGAAGCACCCACACCTAATCCTTTAGCTTCACGAATTGCAATATCCATGCTTTTTCTAAATTCTTTAAATGATTCCTTGTAAATTTTTCTAGTTTCTTTGTATGATTCTCTAATTTCATCGAGATTATCTCTACATTGTTTTCTTATTTCATCTCGTTGAGAGGGTTCAGCTGCAATCAAAGAAATTTGGCATTCTTTAATTACATTACGTGTCTCTTCTTTTTGTTCTTCAAACAAAGATCTTGATTCTTCAACAAATATAGTCAATTCTTCATGAATGTCTTCAGTTTCAGTTGCATTTACTGAAGTTGTTGTAATGTCAGTTTCAGTTGCATTTACTGAAGTTGTTGTAATGTCAGTTTCAGTTGCATTTACTGAAGTTTCTTCTGCAAATGCAAAACGTACTAGATTTGAAGATGATTCAGAATCATCAAAAGATGTTGGAAATACAGATGGATTAATTATTAGTCCAGTAACAAGGACAGAAAATAAGAAAAACAGACTAAGATTTTTACTCATCAATAAGGTTCAAAATAGAGTGTCATTTAAGATTTGTGCAAAAATACTGCCCAATATGAGGTTGACTAAAAATTATTTCCTTAATGTCGTGTATAGCATTCGCTAGGAGATATGAAAAATAAATCATCAAAGTAGAATGCATAGCATTCGCTAAGAGTGATTAAAAATAAAATCATCGTACATGTCGTGTATTTGTTTCCACTTGATGAATTCAAAAATGAATTCATC
>C687J35504_10000770_pt1 | contig 22839 bp, 14 predicted proteins | sample RifCSPhighO2_02_FD_35504 | JGI IMG/M metagenome (IMG submission 35504) | reverse complement strand
GCTTAAGAGGCATCTGTTAAAGAGGGTTGTATGCGTCGGTTTGTTCATTGCCCCTGTAATCTTATTATCCGTACCGTATCTCCTCTTTATCCATAAAGAAAAGGGTTCCTGGCACGTCACCCAGCAGCTAGCCGCAAGGTTTGCTACTGGACATGCTAAGATGACCCCAATCCTTACTGGGGAAGACGGGGGAAGGCCGGGGGGACGGGTACATGAGCAAGAAAAGATTGCCAGGTGGAAGGAGAAGGGGCATTATCACATGATTTTCCTTCTCNTCCTCAATGAGTTTGCCAAGGACTTTTACCAGCCCTTATTGCCTCTTCTCCTTATCGGACTTTTCAGGTTCGCCTCTCCGCCTAAGGCGGGTGAGTCCGCCTCAGGCGGATTTGCCGGAGGCCCAGGGACATCAGAGGCATCCCCCTACCAGCGGATTACGCAGGGGCTTCCTTCCCTGAGGCTACGTCTTGCGTCATCAGGTTCCAGGGGGGAGTTTTTTCTGCTCTCCTTTTTCGGCCTTTATTTCTTCCTTTACTACCTCTTCGCTTACAATGCCTACTACATAAGCGGACGCTATGTGTTGCCCATGGCGGTGCTGTCCTTCGTCTGGGCCGGGGTGGGGGTGGAAAAGGCATCTCAATGGCTCTGTCAGATTGTTCCCTCCCTGGGAAGGGATACACAGGGATTTAACCGCGCAGGGCTGTTACTACTCCTGGCACTGTTGGTGGTGGTTTTGCCGAAAGACCTTAAGATAAAACGCAAGGAGGAGGTGGTCAAAAAGGAGGTTGGTTACTGGCTAAGGAGCAATTCCCCTGTTAAGAGGCCTGTCATTGTGGGCATGGGGAGCTTGGACCTGGAGAAGGTCGCTTTCTATGCCAGGGGTGAATTCAGGCATTTATCCCCGGCAGAATATAATATGTTCCAGGGGTTTATAAATGAATGGAAACCAGACTATATTATATTTTATAATGAGGAATTACCGGAAAGAGTTTCTGGTGCGGTTGATAAAAGCACGAATTTCGTCTTTTTAAAGGAATGGGTGTGCAAAAGGAAAGGCGAGGAGAGTCACCTAAGACTTTATAGCGTTAAGGGAGACTCCTGGTAAGGTTTTGACTAAAAAGTGTAACCAATGTCCATGTACCCCACATAGGGTTTGTATTTTCTCATTGACACAGCAGGCTAATTATTATTTTATAGAAGTATCTGGTTGAGGGTATGAACTAAATGAAGATACTTGTACTAAACCCTCCTTATTTGAAGGATTTTTGCCGCTCTGCCAGGTGGGCGGCGAGGTCAAGGGGAAGGGTGCAGAGACACCCCGATTGGTTGCTTATAGCGGTAGGGGTACTGGAGCGGGCAGGCCATCGGGTGAAGTTTATAGACGGTCCAGTCCACCAAATGAGCAGGGAAGAAGTGGCAGGAGAAATAGGGGACTNTCTCCCGGAATTAGCCGTTATCCACACCACCACACCTTCCATCTATAACGACATATCTTATGCTGCCCTGGTGAAGGAAAAGGCCCCCANGGCCCTTACAATCCTTGTGGGNCCACATGCATCAGCCCTCCCGGTGGAGACCTTGAGGCTGGCCGGGACGGCGGTAGATGCNGTAGCCGTAGGGGAATACGATTACACCCTTAGGGACCTGGCAGAGGGTACGCCCCTGAGNGNGGTAAAGGGTCTCTACTACAGGGAGGATGGAAGGGCGATATACACCTCCGATAGGCCGGAGNTAGACGTGAACGAGNTNCCCTTTCCNGCATGGCACCACATAAAACCCGANTGGTACCANGATGCAGGGAAAAAACATCCTTTTATTACCTTGATTTCTGGNAGAGGGTGCTTTGGCGCCTGTACCTTTTGCAGGGACACACAAACTATGTATGGCAGGAAGTTACGCCTCCGGGACCCTGCACTGGTAGTAGACGAAATAGAGTACGACCTAAAACTCTTTCCTTACCTTCAAGAGATAATGTTTGAGACAGATACCTTTGTGGCCTCCAGTGACTACGTGAAAAGGGTCTGCGAAGAAATGATGCGGCGGAACGTAAACGTCCCCTGGAGTTGCAATGTGAGGGTGGACATGGATTTGGACCTTTTACCTTTAATGAAACGGGCTGGATGCCGTATGTTGATGACTGGATTTGAATTTGGGACAAATGAGGCCCTTCGGGCAGTCAAAAAGGGTATTACCATTGAACAGTCAACAAAGTTTGCCAAAGAGGCGCACAAATTGGGTTTCGTAATCCATGGTTGCTTTATGATAGGGGCGCCCGGGGAGACTCCAGAATCCGCAAGGAAGACTATAGAGTTTGCTAAGTCTCTGCCTTTGGATACAATACAAATCTCCGGCATCTGCGCCTATCCTGGTACCGAGATATATCAATGGGCCAAGGAGAACGGCCACCTGGTGCCAAGGGAATGGACGGAGTGGGTGGATGAAAATGGTGAACAGGTAACCATTTTAAGCTATCCTGATTTTTCTAAAGAGGAGATGGACGCCGTGATAGATGAGGGGCTGAAGGGGTTCTATCTACGGCCCATGCAGATGTTGAGAATGCTGGCTAATATAAGGGACATTGGAGACCTTAAGAGAAAGGTATATGGGTTGGCCAGCTTTTTTGACTACTTCTCTGTCCGCTAGGAGGCAGGTTTGGCCCAAACGGATACGCCGTGGCAGAAATGGCACAAAACCTTTGTAGGTACAACGATTGAAGGCACGGAATATTTTACTCGTACATCCTTCTAAAAAGCTGCTGGGCAAGGAAGACCCTATTTATACCAATGAATCGCTCACCCCGGCCCTGGGGCTGGGTGTGCTCTCTGGGTATCTGCGAGATAAGGGGGTTGAGTGTAAGATAGTAGACCTTCGCCTGCCGCACCGGAGTATAGAAGACGTATATAGTTATATAGAGGAGGCCGGGCCTCTTTTCGTTGGCGTAACGGCATTCACGACTGAGGCACCGGCGGCCAGCGTTGTGGCGGAGAAGGTTAAGGCACGTTGGCCGCACGTGCCTGTGGTGCTGGGTGGTCCCCATGCTACCGCAGCGCCGGAAGACGTGCTTAGAAGCTATCCGAGTATAGACGTGTGCGTAGTGGGTGAGGGGGAAGAGACAACGCTGCACCTCGTAGAGACCCTGGCAGGGCGTAATGGCGGTTTGTCACAGGTAAAGGGGATTGCCTATAGGACGCGTTCTGGCAGGGTAAAGATAAACGAGCCCCGCCCCCAGATTGATGACCTGGATTCCTTACCCTTTCCGGCCTGGGACCTCTTTGAGATTAAAAGCTACAACGACGTCTTTATGGTCAGCAGTTCGCGTGGATGTCCATACCCATGCTATTTCTGTACGCCTAATTATCTGGGCAGGAAGACGCGGGTACGAGATTTCAGGAAGGTAGTGGACGAAATCAAGCACATCGTAAATAGATTTGGTGCACGAAAGATACAGTTTGCGGATGCAACGCTGAGTCTTATGGAGGAAAACACGCATCGCTTATGTCAGGAGATGATAGATTGTGGACTCAACAAAAAAATAGAGTGGGTGTGTGAAACCAGGGCTGATAGCGTAGACCAGCCCCTGCTGGAGAAGATGAAAGAGTCGGGCTGCAGATGGATTGCCCTGGGCGTTGAGACCGGAGACGAGAGGATACTGAAGGAAGTGATTAGAAAGGGAGAAAACAAGGAACACATCAGGAATGCGGTAAGACTGGCTAAGAAGGCGGGGATTAAGGTGCGATGCTTTTTTCTCCTTGGACACTATACGGAAACGGTTGAGACGATTCAGAACACCATCAACTTTGCCCTTGAACTTAACCCGGACGCCCTGTCCTTCGGGCTTCTTGTACCAAACCCAGGTTCTCAGTTCAGAAAGATGGCAGTAGAAGGNAAAAGCGGTATGCGAGTCCTGCACAACCGGTGGGAGGACTACAATCAGTTTAATTACGATTGCTATGAGCTGGAAAACCTACCCCTGGCCGAACTCAAGAAATGGCAGTCTAAGGCTTATTACACCTTTTACATGCGTCACCCCATAAAGGGAATGAAACTGTTCCTTGATGACGCAGGTTACAACTATAACCTTAAGGCCCTTTTTACCATCCCGTTAATGTTGTTGAGGAACATGGTTAATGGGCGGTCTCGCCTCGGGGGGGTCCTATAGATGGCTCGGATTATGCTAATAGAGCCCGGCACTGAGACGACGGAAGGCGTAATGAGGATACTGGCTTCTATTGGCTCTAACAAGGTCAACTGGAAGTTCCCTCCCCTGGACCTCCTTGGGGTCGGTGGAATGCTTAGAAGAAACGGCATAGAAGATTTCGTGATACTTGACGCACTAAACCAGGGCTTTACCCACCAGTACACAAAGGAACAGATAGAAAAAGAAAAACCCGAGCTGGTTGTCTTTACCTTTACGAATTACACTATAAAAAACGACATGAAGGTGGCAACCCTGACCAAGGAGGTCTCCCCTGACATAAAAACTATTGCCGTCAACTTTGCTGCCGAGTCGTACCCGGGAACGATTCTCAAAGACTTCCCCGACCTTGATTTCCTGGCCTATCATGACCCGGAGTACCCTACGCTAGACCTTATTAGAGAAGATTATAAACCCGAGAACGTAAAGGGCATCTACTATCGGGAGAATGGGACTATAAAGAAGAATCGGGAAAAGACGCTTGAGAATCTGGACGAGATTGGGATACCACCCCATGACAAGCTCCCTATTAATATATATTGTTCGCCCTATCAACTTAGGTCTCCCATGTCGGCCACCAGTTTCACCCGCGGCTGTATAAACATGTGTACCCACTGTATTGGCTCAAGGTACCTGAGTCTTAAAAAAGGCGGGCATCCCAAGGGCGGGCACGTACGGATTAAATCCCACGAAAGCTGCCTGGAAGAGCTGCACCTCCTACAGTCTCTGGGCGTGAAAGAGCTCCGTTTCTTTGATGGAGAGTTAACTGCAGATATGGATTGGGCAGAGGAGCTCTTTGAGAGGATGGTCAAGGAAAAGATAGATATGACCTTTTCATGCAACGTCAGGGCCGACACGGTCAGGGAAGACCTGCTGTGGAAGATGAAAAAAGCAGGGGCACACCTGGTATCTATGGGCATTGACAGCGCCAACCAGGAAGTGCTGGATAACATGAAAAAAAATCTTACGGTACAGCAGATTACGGACGCCGTAAAGATGATAAAAAAGGTTGGCCTGCGTCTCACTACATATACCACCTTCGGGCACAAGGGGGAGACAAAGGAAACCATGCTGGATACCATAAATTATATAAAAGAGGTAAACCCTGACCTCTGTTCCTTCTCCCTTGTAGTGCCGGTTATTGGCACGGAATTCTACGACTACCTCAAGAAAAACAAACTGTTGGATGAATCTGCGCCTTTAGAGGCATACGACCCCAACCTACCCCCAGTATATTCCCTGCCAACCATTTCATCAAAAGAGATGTATGAAACTGCAATGTATGGCTACAGGTCTTTTTATTTCAGGCCCAGATACATCGTGAGAAGACTATTTACGACCAACCATCTTTGGAACGACGTAAAGTACATGATATTCTGCATTCAAAGATATATACTGGAACCACTTACTAAAGGNAGCGCAGTCCCGTAATTTCTTATTTAGTTTTAGATGTCACCTGAGCCAAAACTACTGATTCAATCTCTTACATACAGGATATAAGATGAGACTCTTACTGGTAATGCCCGCCGGCGGGCAGACGCATTCCAACGTTACGCCTGACCGCTACAAAGACCTGAACATAGGACTGTATCCCCCCCTTGGCCTTATGTACGTAGCCGCCTACGTACAGAAATACGCCTCCCACGACGTACAAATACTAGATATGGACGCCGAAGGGGTGGGCTATGCAGGACTGGGGGCGGAAATAAAAAAGCGCCAGCCGGACATTGTTGGAATCTATATGACTTCCTTTACCGTCTATGATTCCTACAGGGTCGCACAGGAGACAAAAAAGGTTGACAGCCAGATAGCGGTAGTCATGGGTGGACCCCATGTGGACATATATACTGAAGAGACCTTAGACCTGCCATGCGTGGACTACCTGGTACTGGGTGAGGGAGAGATTACCGTAACGGAACTCTTGAATGCACTGGAAAAAGCTTCTAATTTATCAAGCGTATCAAGTATAGCATATAAGAATGGCGGCCAAAGGATTATTACCCCCAGGCGCCCCCTCCACCATTCCTTAGACGGCCTTCCCTTTCCAGCACGTCGGTTAGTGCCGTATCGGCGGTATTACTCCCTGATTGGCACGGGTAATGTGAGCACTACTATGATGGCTACTCGCGGATGCCCTTCCGGATGCAACTTTTGCTACGTCCAGTACGGAAGGACTTTCCGGGCGCGTGGCGCCAAGAACGTCGTTGACGAGCTGGAAGAATGCGTTGGAATGGGCATTAATGAGTTTTTCTTTTTCGACGAGAACTTTACCCTTAACAAGAAGAACGTCCTTGCAATCTGTGACGAGATAATAAACCGTAAACTAAAAATCTGCTTTGACGTGCGCTCAAGGGTTAATACCGTAGATGAGAACCTCCTACTAAGGCTTAAAAAGGCGGGGTGTGAACGCATACAGTTTGGCGTAGAGAGCGGCACACAGGAAATTCTCAAGGCGATGAACAAGAATATAAACCTGGAAGAGGTGAGAAAGGCATTCAAGTTGGCTAAAGAGGCAGGCATCGCCACGTATGCTGACTTTATGATAGGTTATCCAGGAGAAAGTCTGGAACAGATTATGAAAACGATTGAGTTTGCCGTTGAACTTGACCCAGAATTCGTCCAGTACGGTATTACGTCACTCTTCCCAAGGACCAAGATATATTACGAGGCGCTAGAAAAGGGCGCCCTCAAAGAAGACCCCTGGAAGCAGGCAGCCAGGAACCCCGTCCGTGACTTTTTGCCCCCGCTAGCTTCTGATAACCTTAGCCGTGAAGAACTGGAGAGGATGCAGAGGTTTGCCTATCGGAAGTTCTATATCAGACCAAGTTATGTATTCAGGAGGCTGATGAAGGTTAACTCGCTTTCACAGCTACTTCGTCAGGCCCAGGCCGGCTTCAGCATATTCACAGAAACCCGCGGTGTTTAAGTGTTAGACAAGGGGACGACTCTGACACTCCGAAATATTGTACTAGCCACCGTAGCCATTGGCTTTTTGTCAATATTACTGGCCGGCGTATACAGTGACCCCTATCTGGCCGATGAGGTCTTTCATTACCGTCTNGCTAAATACGTCTACGAACAAAAGNCCATACCANCCTATGACCCGCTAGCCCACACCAACCCTTTAACCGGCAAGAATTACTACGTCAATGAGCCGCTGTGGCATACCACGCTCGCACTTTTTTGGACAATAACAGGGCAGTCTCAGGCCAGTGGTCAGTTCTTTCAGGCCCTTGTTTACCTTGGTCTGGTATTTGTCATATTTCTCCTGGGTAAGGAGTTGTACGGCCTGGAAAGCGGATATTATGCGGCCTTACTGGNGGCNAGCGCACCTATGGTAATCCTATACAGCATACTTTTCCACGTAGATATCCCTCTTATGCTGTTGTGTGCCTTGTGCTACCTGATGGTATTGCGCAAACGCTGGCTCTGGGTNGGAGTAATACTGGGCCTGGCCTTTGTTACAAAAAGGAACTCGTATTTCATCGCACCGGCAGTAGCCTTTTGCGTCCTTTACTACTCCGAGGGCCGACCGAAGGAGAAGCTGAAGAATCTCCTTGTTTTTCTTATAGCCTTATCGGTAACAGTCTCCCCTGACCTGTATCGCAGGCACGGCGCATTTGGTCTCTATGGCGTCGTTGATGACAAACAACACGAGTCGGTGTCAGCTTCGGCTGGACAGGATAAGCAGATTCCTCCTCCCACTGTAACCCGTACGGAGACCGCAACCCTCGCACAAAAGGCCATTACCAATCCCGAGAAGAAACAGCCGCTAATTAGTGGTATGCCGGACAGATATCCACCTCGATTGGAAAGTGGACGGCTTAGCAAGATATACCGCCGTGTAATGCTGACAGTGCAACCAAGAGACAAAGCTAACTACGCAGACCCAAATAAACCTTTTAATGAATTTATACACCCCGAAAATATACTTATACCTAGTGTAATCCCTACGTATCTTGGCGCCTCTATGGTCATTGTCCTTTTTGTAGCGGTTGTACACGTCCTTTTAAAAGGAAAGTGGATTGATTTGTTGGATCAAAAATACATGTTGCTTTACGTCACTATACCGTCATTCCTGATAGCATATTTTTTCTGTTTCTTAAACAATTGGGGTTTGAGGTACATGGGGCCTGTACTGGTCTTTTTATTCGTGCTTGGTGGAAACGCCTTTAGCTACCTGAAGGAAGGCTGGAGGAATTACTTGCGCTACTTGCTGATAGTAATATGCATTGCGCAGATTATTGCCGCCTCTTTTTATATTCATCAGCAGAGGAAAATGCCACCGGGCGCACGAGAGGCCTATGAGTATGCCAAAAAATATTTCCGGCAAGACCGTTGGACGCTGACCTGTAAAGGGGCCTTCCCTCTTCTTACAGGAAAACCTATGCTGTGGTGCTCCAATGCGGCACCGATTGAACTGGACTATATTTTCTGGGATGCGAATGAGAAACAGATGAAAGAAATCTTTGGCAAGTTTCACATATCCTATTTATTTGTCGACAAAGATAGGGTTTACAATGACTCCGNCGTACGTCACCTGCTTGGCTATCCAACGTCCTTTATCAAGAAGCTCAGCACTTTTGATTCCATGAAACTCATTTTTGATAATCAAGACGTGGCTATTTGGGAGATAACGTATGATTGAGTCTTTCCGGAGGATTGATGGTAAACCATAGCCTTGTCGCTTTATGTCTTTTTTCTGGCTTGGGTTTAATAGTAGGATTGAATAAGTGGAGGCGGGCTCCGGGTTTCTTCCTTATATTCAGTTATAGCCTGGCCTGCGCCGTTACGCTGGGGAGTATCTTCCAAAACCTTTATCCTTCCTATGTCTTACTCCTTACTCTAGTCATCTTTCTAGGGATGGCCGCTGGGTTAAAGACCAACGGGTTGGCCCTAACCTGTTGTAATGGGTGGAGTCTTTTTCTCCTGAGCCTCCTGTATCTCTCTTTCGTAAGTTTCCAGGTTTTAGAAGGCTTCCTGGAAGGACAGGATGGGAGGGCGATGTATCTACCCATGAGCCGGTTACTTTCGCAGGAGCCGAATCTGCCTCCTGAGTGGTACTACGAGGCCCTGCCCAACTTCAGTATTTGTACTGGATATCCACCTGCCCTTATAGGGATAACTTCCCTTCTTTTTAACCTCTCTGGTTCCACGGCAGAAGAACTAGCTGCCTTTGTGCCTGCCGTATTTTTTATAGGCTTCCTCACGGTCCTTCTACAATGGTGTAAGGAAGAGGAAGTATCCNTNGCCATCCCTGNGGGCCTGGTCCTTCTTTCGCCCTTTTTCATAGAAAAGTTGTCCTGGTTTGGCTACGAAAGCCCTCTTGTCTTCAGCACCACACTCTTGGTCTATGCCCTGTGGAAATTCTCAAAGAACAATAACGACCAGTACCTTTTTTACGCCATGCTAGGCTCCGCCCTGGCGTTAATGTCAAAATATACGGGGTTCTGCTTCACCTTGCTGTTAATGTTCTATATACTCAGGTGGAAGGGAGTTGATAAGAAGGTATGGGGGACTTTCTTCCTTATCCATCTGGTTCCCGCCCTGTGGTACCTCAGGAACGTCTATTATTTCGGCAGTCCCGTCCCTCCTTTTCTAAATTTCCTGACCCTTGACCCTCAATTCAGAACCGGCTGGGAGGGACACTGGTTGTTAGGACATGAGGAAGCCCATGTGGCAGACCACAAAAGGCTTATAAACCTTGCCCTTAATTCTATCTCTATCCCCCTCTTGCTTCTCTGGGCTGCGATATTCCCCTTTACGGCCATTAAAAAAGAAGTAGTTTATAAAGGAGTACATACGCTTTTTTGTGTATTCCTCTTTTTCTGGCTTACCTATAATCCCGACATGAGGTATATTATGCCCTTCTATGGAGTGGCCCTTGTACATCTCTCTGGCTGGACTCAGGGCATACTCAAACGAAAGGTACCCGCTATCTTAGCCCTAAGTCCCCTTAACTGGGGCATTATTATATTTACCCTCTTCCTGTCAAACCTGTGCGGGCAGTACGTCTATACGAGGCACATCCACCCCGACCGCATAACACCTTCGCTGAGGGCAATGAGGTTTCTGGTAGAGGAGGAACGTGCCGGAACGGGTACCAGGGTCTTTACTGATACAGACCACATCCTGGCATGGCGGGCTGGTTGGGTGGTATTTGACCCTGCCACTCCCAAACTCGCCCCGGATTTCCTAAAGGCAAGAGGGCAAAAAGATTTTTACGGTCTGATGAGCAGGTATAGTATTCAATACATCATCAACCATCCATGGAACAGCCCCTGGGAAGAGGATGTCTTTACTGCATTAGAAAGAGATAGCCAGCACTTCAAGGAGGTGTACAAGGATACTACTGGTGTAAGGGTCTGGAGGGTGATGACGGATAGTAAACTATAAGAGTTTTTTAAAGCTATACTTGTGTTCTAAAGTAGATAGACCTTATTTCCAGTAGATTTGCTTTACTCACTACAAGTTTTATTTTCTGAACCATCCCCCGAGGAACCACATCAAGAGGCTTAGTATTAGACTCAGCAGGAGGCAGCTTGCCAGGGGGAAGTAAAAGGTGAAATTTTCCCTCTTGATNTAGATATCGCCGGGGAGTTTGCCTGCGAGGGGTATCTTGCCCCCCACTAGGAAAAGGACTCCCAGGAGGAGGAAGAAGATACCTAGAAAAAGGAACAGCTTTCCAAAGGGATGGAGGTCTGCCATTGTGTATGGCAGGGGCAATTCATGGATTGCCCCTACGGCTAAAATCTACCAATGCCAGTAGCTCTTTTTGGGTTTATGGAGTTTCAATATCTGAGGCTTCTGCTCAGCCGTTCCTCCCGGCCTGCCCAGGAGTCTTTCCCCTGTCTCTTTTGGAAGGAGTTTTTCGTCTTTTTCTCCCAACCAGCAGGCCTCGGGGGCCTTTATCTCTACGGCAAAGCCCTCGCCTAAATAACTCTTTATGGCCATAGGGTCGTTTATTATCTCTGCCGTGGAACCNTGGGAGATGACCTCCCCTGCATTGAGGATGTAGGCCCTGTCAGTGATAGAGAGGGCCTCCCTGACGTTGTGGTCGGTAAGGAGTACGCCGATGCCCATCCTCTTCAGGCCCATGACCATGGCCTGTAGTTCGCTGATGGCTATGGGGTCAATGCCCGAGAAGGGCTCGTCCAGGAGTATCATGTTAGGGGTTGAGGCCAGGGCCCTGGCCAGTTCCAGTCTCCTCTTTTCTCCTCCAGAGAGGGTATAGGCCTTCTTCCTGGCCAGANGGGTTAGCCCAAAGTCATCCAGTAACTGGGTAGNCCTCCTCTTCTTATCTCTATGGTTCCCCCTTACCTCCAGGATGGCCAGGACGTTTTCCTCCACAGAAAGCCTCTGGAAGATGGAGGGCTCCTGAGAGAGATAACCCATCCCCATCCTGGCCCTCTTGTAGATGGGGAACCTGCTAATGTCTTGCCCCTGGAAGTAAATCCTGCCGTTATCCGGCCTTACCAGCCCCACTATTATGTTGAAGGCGGTACTCTTACCGGCACCGTTATGGCCCAGAAGCCCTACTACCTCCCCCTTTTCTACCTCCATGTTCAGGCCATTCAGCACCACCCGTTTGCCGTATATCTTGGTAAGATTTTCAACCTCTAGTAACTTCATCTTATNAGTCTTATGCCACTTGGGGGCCAGAAGACAAAAAAGGCCTTGCCTACAAGGTTCTTCTCTGGGACGAACTTCCAGACCCGGCTGTCCTTACTGTTAATACTGTTATCCCCNAGTACAAAATACTCCCCCGTCCNCATCCGCACGGGAGTAACTCCTCCCCACCGTCCGGAGAAGAGGTCGGAANTGTANTATATGTCCCTGTATATCTCAATGTNTTCAAAAAGGCAGGTTACGTCCCTTCCCCCCAACTTGACCCCNCTCCTTGAGATACCCCGCGTGGGTAACGTCATGNCATAATCATAAGAGAATATCTCCTGGCCGTCAAGAAAAAGCCTTACACTACCATCGGCATGGTAAAACTCTACCCGATAAGACTGCCCGGGAGATAGGTAGACGTCTGCCTCTTGCAGACGCTGTCCGGAACGCTCCAGATAGCTTTTCTCTTGTGTGTCTGAGGTAGATTTGATTGCTAAGGAGACAAGAAAGAGGTCTGGGTTATCGGGAGCGGCCTTACTACCCTCGTTTGGAGCCTCGTTGGGGGTGGCCGATTCGGCTGAAGCCCTGTTACCCCTTTCAATAGCACAAAGGATTGTCCCCCCTGTCGCCTGGGTTATTTTTGTTGAGAAGGCCAGCTTAATGTCCCCCACTTCCGCGGTCCCCTTTACGTCGTTGTAGGCGTAGTTGTCAGTAATCTTCCTGGCGAAGGAGGCAAAGGTGGCCGGGCTACTCCCAACAGTAGCAGAGTCGTCCCTAACAGGGGACTCCCTGGGCGTCTTAAGCAAGAGGCTGGTATTAGAAGTATCTTTTGTGAACATATCTGCCTGCTTCCAGAGGAACTTTTCAAAGGTCCAGGGTGGGACCAGTTCCNCCTTTGGTGCGTGTCTGCTGTTGTAGACAGGTACCCAGAGTTCTTCCTGCACCTGCCTGGGCTTCTTGGCCACGCGGTTGTTGATGTACAGGTCCCCGCCGACTATCTGCAGTTCCTCTCCGGGCAGGCCTACCAGGCGTTTTATGTAGTTTTTATGTTTCCTCTTGAGGCGGCTGGAGCCGCATTTCTTACACTTGAAGCCCTCCACCCACTCCTGGTCCACCATCAGGTAGCCGCAGTCCTTACAGGTAACCTCTGCGAGGGGATATTTAAAGACCACCACGTCCCACCGCTCTGGATTGTTGAAGCCATATATAAATTTGTTTACAAAGAGCCTGTTTCCNCCATGAGAGCCATCGTTACGGATATCTATGTTGAAGAGGCAGTTAGGGCAGGTGGCCGTGGTACTGTAGTGGTCTCTGGCGAAACTCCAACCGCAGTTGGGGCACGCCACGTCCTTATGGACTCCCAGGAGGGTTGGTGCCATAGAACCCGTGGGGATTTTAAAGGCCTCCACCACAAAATGTCTTATTAAGAGGGCCAGGAGGATGGAGAGGATTATCCACTGGAGGTTTTCCTTTATGGCCCCGTATTGTCCCCCCTTGCTGGGGGTGGCCTTGTCCCCTTCGGTGGGAGTGGCCCTGCTACCCAGTGGGTATCCCGCCCAGGCCAGTACCCTGGAGGCTAAGGTGGCATAGGTGTTACCGGTATCTTTTTTCTTACTCATGGGGCGTCAGCACAGAAAGGAATGCCTCCTGGGGTATCTCCACACTTCCCACGACCTTCAGCCTCTTTTTCCCCTCCTTTTGCTTCTCCAGCAGCTTCCTCTTCCTGGTAATGTCCCCACCGTAACACTTGGCAGTAACGTCCTTCCTCATGGGTCTGATGGCCTCTCTGGCAATTATCCGGCTACCAATGGCCGCCTGGATGACCACCTCAAAGAGGTGGCGTGGTATCTCCTCTCTGAGCTTTTTTGCAAGTCTTTTACCTTTATAATAAGCCTGGTCCTTGTGGACTATGCTGGAGAGGGCATCTACCTTTTTGCCCCCNACCAGTATGTCCAGCCTTACCAGGTCCGCAGGGCGGTAACCCAGGAAGGTGTAGTCCATAGTCCCATATCCCCTCGTGGCAGATTTGAGTTTGTCGTAGAAGTCAAATATCACCTCTGCCAGGGGCAACTCATAGTTAAGGATTACCCTCTTTTCGCTCAGGTACTCNGTGCTGATGTACTTACCCCTGCGCTCCTCGCATATCTGCATTACTGCGCCTATGTATTCACTAGGCAGGACTATCTTCATGGCCACTATTGGCTCCCTGAACTCCTCTATGTCTCCTTCCATGGGCACGTGGTCGGGGTTATCTATTTTATTTACCTCTCCTTTTTTATTCACTATCTCATAGGTAACGCTGGGGGCCGTCTGGATGATGTTGACGTTACNCTCCCTCTCCAGCCTCTCCTGTACCACCTCCATGTGGAGGAGTCCCAGGAAGCCGCAGCGGAAACCAAAACCCAGGGCCGGAGACCTCTCAGGCTCAAAGGTAAAGGAGGAGTCGTTTAGACTGAGTTTCTCAAGGGCCATCCTTAGTGGCACCAGGTCGGTATCTGCCGTAGGATAAAGCCCGCAGTACACCATAGGGAGGGGCCTCTGGTAACCAGGTAAGGCTACGCCGGCCCGGTTTTTATCGTGGGTGACCGTATCTCCTATCTCCACGTCATGGATGGATTTTATACTGGCCACCAGATAACCCACCTCTCCAGTGTGCAGGGTCTTTACGGGAGACATCTTTGGCTTGAAGACCCCCACCTCCGTTACCTCAAACGACATCTGGGTCTTCATCATATAAATCCTGTCCCCCGCCCTGAGTGAGCCGTCAAAGACTCGCAGATAGACGACTACGCCCCTATAGTCGTCGTATATAGAGTCAAATATGAGTCCCCTCAGGGCTTCCTGGGGGTTGCCCTTGGGAGGGGGAAGCCTCTCAATGATAGCCTTGAAGAGTTCATCAATGCCCAGCCCCGACTTGGCACTGACCTTGATTACATCCCTGGGGAGCATCCCCAGGGTCTTCTCCATCTCCTCAATAACCTCCTCAGGTCTGGCCTGCTGGAGGTCTATCTTGTTCAGTACCGGGATGATTTCAAGATGCTTTTCCATGGCCAGATAGGCATTGGCAACGGTCTGGGCCTCTACCCCCTGTGCGGCATCCACCAGGAGTAGTGCACCCTCACAGGCCGCCAGACTGCGAAAGACCTCGTAGCTGAAATCCACGTGCCCGGGGGTATCTATAAGGTTCAGCACGTAGTCCTTGCCGTCTTTTTTGTAGTTCATGGTCACGGCGCTGGCCTTGATGGTTATACCCCTCTCCCTCTCCAGGTCCATGTCGTCCAGTACCTGCTCCCTGAACTCCCTGGAGCTGACGGTCTGGGTACTCTCCAGTAGCCTGTCGGCCAGGGTACTCTTGCCGTGGTCAATGTGAGCGATGATGCAGAAGTTTCTAATCCTGTCGGTATTCATAGTCTATGTGAAACATTATAGGTTAACAGAAANGGGTTTTGAAGTCAAACTGCACAGGGTGCCATGTNGGGGAATAGCGTGGAATGGGCGGCAGAGACATAGGTAAGCAAGGATAAAAACACCCCCTCCTACCCCGCTTGAGGTGTACGTCTTGGAAGGCGTTTAAAGCCCTTCTCCTTGGTATGTGATGTGGGGGTATTACTCACCTCATGCTCTATGGCGCTTTGGACGAGCTGGTTTAGGGGTATACCCAGTAGAGCCGCCTTCTCTGCGGCCTTCTTGTGTATTGCAGGTGGGATACGTACGTTAAAGCTGCCCATGTGGGGCTTCAAAGGCCCTTTTCCAGCCTTTTTGCAGAGCATGAGGTAATCATCTACTGCTTCATGGAAAGCATTTTCAAGCCCTCCTACGGTACTCCCCTCAAAAGTTATGAGGTCGTTTATAAACTCTAGCTTTCCGTAAAAAGTCCTATCCTCAGCATCAAAGTGGACAGAACCTATAAACCCTTTGTATTTTAATACGTCTTTCATTGTGGCCTCCAAATTACCTTAATAACCCTTGTTGCCTAAGGTTTTCCTCTACGAGGTCTAACATATAAAGTTTAAGCACTGGCCTGGGATGGGGCTTATGGAGCCTGATAATATGCTTCGTGTCGGCGTGTATAAAAGCCACCCTTGAACCTGATGTCCTGCCTGTTTTCATTTCGCTGTATCCTAAACCATTTAGAAGTCTTTTAAGCTCATCGTAGGTAAAATCCGTAGGTTTTGATAGAAACCTTTGCAAGAGCTTTTCAAACCTTTTACTCACAAAAGTATTATACCAACAAACAATATGTCTGCAACTACAATTCAGTTACAGATTTCAAACTTATAAGTGTCAGGTTGTCTGCATTGTAGATAGGTGCCGTTTGCAAACGTACTCTCTGTCTGCATCCTTGATTTTGTATCCCGAATTCTGTATCCTGAATCCTTGACTACGGTGGAGAATACAGCCAGAAACAACCTATCCCTTAGTCGGGAGTGGCCCTGCCACCTCTCAGTGGTAATCCCCCTCTATAACGAGGAAGGGAGTGTCGGGGAGCTTTACCAGAGGCTCAAGAAGGTACTGGACGGCCTGGGCAAGGAGTACGAAATCCTCTTTGTTAACGACGGCAGTACGGATGGCACAGGGGGGATACTTAAGGGGCTCTTCCAGAGGGATGAACGGGTGAAGGTAGTTGAACTGCGGACCAACTTTGGTAAGTCCCCTGCCCTTTCCGCCGGTTTTGACTACGCCCGTGGGGACGTAATCCTCTCCATGGATGGGGACCTCCAGGACTGCCCAGAGGATATACCCCTCTTCCTTGAGAAGATAGACGGGGGCTACGACGTGGTCAGCGGGTGGCGACAGCAGAGGGACATACCCTTCTTCACCCGNAAACTCCCNTCCAGGGTGGCCAACTGGATGATTGCAAGGGTTACAGGGGTGAACCTCCACGACTTTGGCAATGCCTACAAGGCCTACAGGAAAGAGATAATAAAGGACGTGAAGATTTACGGCGACCACCACCGCTTCATCCCCGCCCTTGCAAAGAATATTGGCGTCAACATAGCAGAGATACCCGTAAGGAATGATCCCAGACGCCATGGACAATCCAAATACGGACTGGAAAGGATTTATAAGGTATTCTTTGACATTATTACCGTAAAATTTCTCATGAGCTATTCCACCCGTCCCATGCACATCCTTGGGCCCATAGGGAGCTTTTTTGGGTTGGTGGGCATTTTTCTCGGTCTGCGGCTCGCCTATTTGAAGATCTTCTACGGCGATAAGCTGGGCACCAAGGTCTCCCTCTCCGTATGCGTCCTCTGCATACTCCTGGCCGTACAGATTATCACCTCTGGACTCCTGGCCGAACTACTGGTAAGAATCTACCACGAGTCCCAGGGTAAGCCCATATATGTCATCAAACGAGTCCTGGAGCACAGCCCCTCTTAAACCTTTGAACCCTTGAACTCATGAAGCTGTACCTAAACCTGGCCAAACATATCCTGTATCATAACCTGGGCTGGATACCCTACCCCTCCATCTGCACCTACCTCATAACGTGGCGGTGCGAACTGAACTGCTACATGTGCAACATACCCGGCCTCCAGGACAAGACGGAACTGGATACACAACAGGCGAAGTCCCTCTTTGAGCAATTCAAGGGACTGGACGTGGTGAGGATTACTGGAGGTGAGCCCTTTGTCAGGAAAGACCTGGAGGAGATAGTAGAGCATATCCTTACCCACTGTGGTACCAGTACGGTGGTACTGAATACCAACGGCTACCAATCCCAGAGGATAATAGAATTTGCCAGGGGGATGGCCGCTGACGGTAGGGGCACGTTGCAACGTGCCCCTACCTTCCACTACAGGGTCTCCCTGGATGGCATGGGTGATAGGCACGATGAGATAAGGGGCGTAAAGGGGGCCTTTGAGAGGGCCAAAGAGACCCTGGAAGGACTGGTAAGGCTGAGGAAGGAAAAGGGGTTGTGCGTAGGGGTGAATCTTACCATCAGCAGGAAAAACATTGACCAGATAGAACCCCTCCAGGATTTCTGCCAGGGACTGGGATTAGACCTGCAATACCAGGTGGCCAGACGCGACCGCCACCTCTACGAGAACTATCAGGAGGGAGAGAGGCAGATGGAACTGGACTTGTTTGACTCCTTCTCCCAGGAAGAGATAGAGAGGATTGTAGAATGTCTCTCCAGGGACACCAAGAGCTTTGACTTTAAGGAAGGGCTGGTAAAGAGGTTCTTCAACGAGGGCCTCAAGAACCGCCTCCTCTACGGCAAGAGGCAACCCGACACCCCATGCGTCGCCCTCACCAGCCACATCAGAATCCTGCCCGACGGCAAGGTGCCCATCTGCATACAGAGTAACACCAGGGTGGGGGACCTGACCAGAGAGACCCTGGAGGAGCTATGGTTCGGTCAGAAGATAGAACGCTACAGGAAGATAGTCAGGGAGTGCCCCGGCTGTTGGATGCCCTGCGACGTCATCCCCAGCGCTATTTATACCGGTAGTCTGTTTAAGGCCCTGTTGTAGTTTTATGAAGGCCGCCAGCAAACTCCTTGCAGACGTAACAGAGCCCCAATTTGAGGCCATAACCCACCTGGAGGGCCCATTACTAGTCCTGGCCGGGGCAGGTAGCGGCAAGACCAGGGTCATTACCAGAAGGATATGCTACCTGATAGAGAAGGGGGTAAACCCTTACAACGTCCTGGCCCTCACCTTCACCAACAAGGCCGCCGACGAGATGAAGGAGAGGGTACTGGCCTATTACAATTACCCCGGGCTGTGGGTATCCACCTTCCACTCCATGTGCGCCCGTGTACTGAGGTCTGAGGGCAATATTGAACGCCTGGGTTATACCCGTTCCTTTAGTATATATGATACGTCCGACACCATTGGCACCATCAAGACTGCCATGAAGGAACTGCAGTTAGACCCCACCCACTGGAAGCCCACCACCCTGGCCGCCACCATCAGCAACGCCAAGAACCGCCTCCTCAGCCCTGGTGGTATGCTAAAGGAACGTTCGGATTACTACCATCAAGTAGCTAACAAGGTCTACGCCAGGTACCAGGAACTCCTCATGGCCAACAACGCCCTGGACTTTGATGACCTCCAATTAAAACTTATAGAACTCCTCTCCAAGAACCACGAGGTACTTGACCATTATCAGGAAAAATTTCTCTTTATCCTCATAGACGAATACCAGGACACCAATTTTGCCCAATACCTCATACAGAAGTTACTCTCAAAGAAATACCATAATATCTGCGTCACGGGGGACCCCGACCAGTCCATCTACGGCTGGAGGGGCGCCAACCTGGGCAACATACTGGACTTTGAGAAGGACTACCCCGATACAAAGGTAGTCAGGCTGGAACAGAATTACCGTTCCACCAAACGCATCCTCCAACTTGCCAGCGGACTCATCCTGCATAACAAATTCCGGAAGACCAAGGGACTTTGGACGGAAAATCCGGAAGGGGAGCCAGTTACCGTCGTGCATTGCGAAGACGAAAGGACTGAGGCAAAAGAGGTCGCCTCAAGGGTCAAGGAATTACATCAGGGTGGTAGGGGCGACCCTGTGGGTCGCCCTTACTCCGATATGGCCATATTCTACCGTACCAATGCCCAGTCCAGGGTACTGGAAGAGGCCATGATGTCTTATGGGATACCCTATATTATCGTAAGCGGTGTGGCCTTCTACCAGAGGAGAGAGATAAAGGACATCCTCAGCTACCTCAGGTTACTGGTAAACCACAGGGACGAGGTGGCCTTTGAGAGGATAATAAATACGCCCCACAGGGGTATAGGCCAGACTTCGGTGGAAAGGCTCAAGAGAGAGGCGGTTCACATAAATAATGACTTTATCCAGGTGGCCGGTTCCGAGGTCGGGGGGATAAAAGGCAAGGCAAGAGGGGGGCTGGGGGCCTTCTCTGAACTCTACAAGGTGCTCAAGGCAATGCCTCGCTCCCCGGTGAGACCCATCGTGACAGAGGTAATTGCAGGGACGGGATACACGGCCTATCTCAAGTCCGCCTTTACCCAGATGGAGGTAATAGAGAGGCTGGCCAACGTGGACGAACTTGTCAATGCGGCGGGGGAATATGACAAAACTCACGCCGAGGGCTCCCTGGAAGACTTCCTGGAGAGGGTGGCCCTGGTGCAGGATACGGACAGCTGGGATGGGCACACGGAGGCAGTAAGCCTCATGACCCTCCATGCGGCCAAGGGGCTGGAGTTCCCCGCGGTATTCATCTGCGGACTTGAGGAAGGACTCCTACCCCATTCCCAGAGTCTACACTCAGAGACGGAACTGGAGGAGGAACGACGCCTCTTCTACGTAGGCATCACAAGGGCCAAAGAGGGGCTGGTACTCCTGCACACTGCATATCGTTCCAGATACGGCCTGAAGGTGGCGTCTATCCCTTCCAGTTTCTTACAGGAACTGCCAAAAGAGGTGGTAGAAGAAGTGAACAGGACTTCACCTGCTGAGGGGTCCTCTTACGAAAGAGAGGCCATGAGGAGGGTAGAAAGGACTTTTACTGACGATAGGTTCTCTTGTGAAGAGGAGGCAGTGTCAGCAGGAGGGTTCTTCCCCGGTCAGAAGGTAGAGCACCCCACTTTTGGTATCGGCAGGGTAAGAGAGGCGACAGGTGATGGAAAAGGACAGATGGTGGTAGTAGACTTCCCCGTAGGCAGGAAGACCTTACTGGTGGAGCATGCGAGGCTTAAAAAGATAGGCAGTAGCAAGTAGGGGCGTATTGCAATACGCCCCTACTTGCTCCTAATGTTTAGTAGGTGCGTGAAACGCACCGCATTACTAACCTCAGAAAATTGTATTGACAACAACACAAGCGACAATCATAATTTTAAGAGCTAAACGTTGGAGAGACTATTGGAACTTAATAGTAGCGATTCAATATTACAGTTGACCCAGACGACCCCTCCCATCGGGACGGCAGGGCCACGCCCACCGATAGTGATAGCCGCAGAGAGGAAAGCCCCCTCAGAAGAGGTATCCCCTCAGCCCCTCTCTCCCTATGACGTAGTGAAACTGGCCCGACACCCCCTGAGGCCCTTAACCTCCGATTATATTACCCTCATGTTGGACGATTTCATGGAACTTCACGGAGACCGGCACTTCTGGGACGACAGGGCGATGATAACAGGCTTTGGCAGGATAGATAACCACAGGTTCATGCTCATCGGACAACAAAAGGGGAAAAACACCAGGGAGAGGCTCCTATGCAATTTTGGGATGCCCAACCCTGAGGGCTACAGAAAGGCGCTATTAAAGATGAAATTGGCAGAGAGGCTGGGGCTCCCAGTGGTTGCCCTTATAGATACCCCGGGTGCCAACCCGGACATAGGGGCCGAGGAGAGGGGACAGGCCTACGCCATAGCTGAAAATATATTCCACATGATTGGCCTCAAGACACCCATAGTGGGCATAGTAATAGGAGAGGGGGGCAGCGGAGGCGCCCTCGGGATAGGAGTTGGAGATAGATTCTCTATGATGGAATACGCCTATTGCTCGGTCATCTCTCCGGAAGGGTGCGCCGCCATATTATGGAAGGATGCAGAAAATGCCCCGGAGGCCGCCGATGCACTAAAATTGACGGCCAAAGACCTCCTGGGACTGGGTCTGGTAGAGGAGATTATCCCAGAGCCAGAGGGAGGCGCCCATCTAAACCCCAAGAAGGCCGCTGAGACCCTGAAGGCACATATCCTGAAGTACCTTGAAGAATTAAAGACCATTCCCCAGGACCGCCTCCTCCAGCAACGCTACAGCCGTTATGAGAAGATTGGCAGGTTTAAAGAAGGACCAGCAACCTAACCCTGGGTAATATACACACTCCCTCCCCTATGCGTAAGCTAATTATTTACATGGATTTGTGATGTATTTTTCTTCGGTTGTTGACAAGCCTGCCCAATCAGGTATAATATTAAGGTTGGGAATAGGGATATAACCCTATACACCAAGTCATTGTTCTTTGAAAAGTAAGCATAGAGCCCAAGAGATGGTCTTGTGAAACCGAAGTTAGAAGCCCGCGAAAAGCCGGGATGAGATTTTCTTTTATGGAGGGTTTGATCTTGGCTCAGAACGAACGCTGGCGGCGTGGATTAGGCATGCAAGTCGAGCGAGGACCGAGGCCGAAAGGCCTTGGAGCCGAGCGGCGAAAGGGTGAGTAATACATAGATAACCTACCTTTGGGAGGGGGATAACGGCGTCCGCAAGGACTTTAGCGAAAGTGCCGCTAATACCCCATAAAGCTGCAGGTTGCATAACTATGCAGCCAAAAGGTGGCGCGAAGGCGCTTCTGCCCAGAGAGGGGTCTGTGTCCTATCAGCTAGTTGGTGAGGTAAAGGCCCACCAAGGCGATGACGGGTAGCCGGCCTGAGAGGGTGGTCGGCCACATTGGGACTGAGACACTGCCCAGACTCCTACGGGAGGCTGCAGTCGAGGATCTTTCGCAATGCCCGAAAGGGTGACGAAGCGACGCCGCGTGGGGGAAGAAGGCCTTCGGGTTGTAAACCCCTGTCAGGAGTTAGGAAGTGCAGGGCGTGAATAGCGTCCTGCTTGACTAAGGCTCAAGAGGAAGTCATGGCTAACTCTGTGCCAGCAGCCGCGGTAATACAGAGATGGCAAGCGTTGTTCGGAATCACTGGGCGTAAAGGGCACGTAGGCGGTCTAGCAAGTCGGGTGTGAAAGCCCCTGGCTCAAACAGGGAACTGCGCCCGAAACTACAAGACTTGAGGATGGAAGGGGAGAGTGGAACTTCTGGTGGAGCGGTGAAATGCGTAGATATCAGAAGGAACGCCGGTGGCGAAAGCGACTCTCTGGTCTATCCCTGACGCTGAGGTGCGAAAGCTAGGGGAGCAAACGGGATTAGATACCCCGGTAGTCCTAGCCGTAAACGATGAACACTAAGTAGAGGGACCGCGAGGTTTCTCTGCCGCAGCTAACGCATTAAGTGTTCCGCCTGGGGAGTACGGTCGCAAGACTAAAACTCAAAAGAATTGACGGGGGCTCGCACAAGCGGTGGAGCATGTGGCTTAATTCGATGCAACGCGAAGAAC
>C687J35504_10000764_pt1 | contig 22931 bp, 25 predicted proteins | sample RifCSPhighO2_02_FD_35504 | JGI IMG/M metagenome (IMG submission 35504) | reverse complement strand
CGGAGCCTCCGCCAGCCAGCCATTCGACGTCGTGCTGCAGTCGCAGAACGATCTCGATTGCAGATATATCTGGGGCTCCAGGCCAAGCACCACCGATTTCTCCTTCCTGAGCCCCTTCGACTCCACCACCGGCAGGAGGCACACCATCTCCGGCGTGAGCTTCACCGACGAGAGCATCCACCAGCTGTTCGTGCTGTGCACCGAGCAGCTCCAGAGCCCTGCGCCCAAGCTCTTTGTCTTCGACGTGCGCGCGGATTTCAAGGAACCAACCATCAGACTCTTCACAACACCGGCATCCCCCCTGGCTGAGCTTCCAGCCAGCTTCACGCTCTCCGCAGCGGGAGACGAGGATGTCATCTGCAGGCATAGCACCTCCTCCACCCAAAGCTACCTGCAGATGCTTCCTTTTTCCTCCGCGTTCCAGACAACGGCTTCAGTCAGCCTGCAACTCACCACTGCCGGCACTACAACCTATACCGCGCAGTGCGAGGATAGGGCAGGAAGATTGTCGCAGAAAGAGAGCATCGCTGTTGTCGTCGATCCTTCCCTGCCCCTGCGGATTGTCGACCACACAGACAGGCTGCAAACGAGCACGCTCATCAAGCTCGACGTCGAAACAAACAAGCGCACCACCTGCAAGTATGACCTTTCGGATCCCCGGGTGAGCGCGGGCAGGGCATTGAGCAGCTCCGACAGCTATCACCATACTGCCCTCGTCTCGGTCGCTCCCACAGCGACGACTGCCTACATCAAGTGCTTCAGGCCGGGCGAGACAGCCACAGCCACTTCCAGCTTCCAAATCGACGTCACCGCGCCGGTCATGCAGTACGTCAATGATTCCAGCCCGGGCGTCAGCGACGGCACATCTCCTTTCAGGAACAGAATCCACGCTTCCTGGAAGGGCTTTGACGCTGAATCCGGCAGCCTCGGCCTTACGTATAATTATACCCTCTACAGCGTCCAAGGCACCCAGCGCGCGACGGTTGTTGGCTGGACAACCCTCGAGCCGAATGCGGCAGACAACAGCTTCTCGGGCTGGATCACGCAAGACGAGAACGGCAACACGATCACCCTGACTGATACTACGCAGTATTTCTTCGAAGCCCGGGCCGTCAATGCCTTCGGGAAGACCAGCGCAGTGATGAGAAGCCCGGGAGTGCGCACGAGCTTCCCCCCNACCGCTGCGCCCTCTCTTACGCTCACCCCGGCATCGGGCGGCCCCTCCTCGCGCTCGGGCAACGTGCCTTTTGTCCTCAGCGCAAACCGGGACGTGAGGCTCACTAGTGTATCCGTAGACGGCGAGGACAGGCTGGGCGACTTCCCCCCCGGATTCGCCACCCGCCTCAGCAAGACGCTCACCTTAGGCGAAGGAGAGCATTTCGCCTCCTTCGCGGTCATCGACCGCAACGGCAATGTGGCTGAGACCAGCACCTCTTTCACCGTCAACTCCAGAGCCGACACGCTGAACCTGCTCGAGCCCTCCACAGGAGACAGCCCGACTGCTTCCTTCAGCGTCCTGCTCGGCTCCCAGAATGTCCTCGACTGCCGCTACCGCCTCGACAACCAACCTGCCGTCTCCGAGTTCTCCTCCCTTACGGCCTTCGATGAGCGTGTTGGGGCCACGTACCGCATCAGGACCCTCAGTTTGCAGGACCAGAACCAGCACCAGCTCTTCGTGCTCTGCAACGAGGAGTTCCAATCCACACGCCTCTTCTCCTTCGATTTGCGCTTCAAGCCGAAAGTGCCTGCGCTGCTCAACCTCACGAGCATCCCGGCCTCGCCCATCGGGGAGAAGCCGGCCAACGTCACCCTTCTTGTCACAGCAGACGAGGACGTGCGATGCAAGTACAGCACCTCCCCTTCGGCAGCGTATTCCCAGATGAGCAGCTTCGGCCCCAGCGCCTACGCAACAACGACCTCTACTTCCGTTGAACTCACCTCTGAGGGCACCTTCACCTATACTGTCCAATGCGAAGGCACGGCAGGCTACCTCTCACAGAAGCAAAGCATCTCCCTTATGGTCGATCCTACGGCGGCCCTCTCGGCAACCAGCCGCACCGAGCAGCTCCAGGGCACCTCNCCTGCCCGCATCGCCGTCGAAACAAACAAGCGCTCCTCCTGCAAGTATGATGCCTCCAGCCCGGCCGTGAGCCCTGGAACCGCCATGAGCACATCCGACGGGTACCTCCACACCGCCGCTCTCTCCTCGAGCTTGGGCCCGCATACCCTCTTTGTCAAGTGCTTCCGCGGCTCAGAGACCGCAAGCACCACCACCCAGTTCCTCCTGGACACCTCGCCTCCGGCGATGACCTTTGTCAACGACTCGGCGCCCGGCCAGCTTCCAGGCATCTCGCCGTTCCGGCGTCAAGCCTACGCATCCTGGACAGCGACCGATCCCGAGACCGGAAGCCTNGGCCTTCGNTATAATTACACGCTCTATGAGTTCACCAGCAAGCGAACGGTCATCAACTGGNCAGCAGCTGAGCCCAACCAGCCCAACAACGGATTCTCCACATGGATCTTCTCTGACGACCAGGGCAGGCAGCTCGATCTCGCTGACGCCACCCGCTACGTCTTCGAGGTGAAAGCAGTCAACGCGCTCGGCAGGTCAAGCGCGTCCAGGAACGCGGATTTCCTCACCTCTTTTCCACTCACGACGCCCTTCGGCATGCGGCTCTCTCCCTCTTCCAACAGCACCGCAACCTTCGTCTCCCGCACCATGAACGTGCCTATCATCATCGATACCGACCGCGACGCGCGGCTTGTGAGCGTGCTCATCAACGGCGAGGAGCGCGTCTCTGGCTTCAGCTCTTCTCAGGCCAAGCGCTTCGCAAAGACCCTGGCGCTGGGCGATGGAAAGGTAGAGGTCTCTGTTGTCGCTGTTGACACGTTCGGCAACATCGGAGAGGCCATCGCAACGTTTGTCGTCGACGCTTTGCGCGACACGCTCAGCATTGTTACGCCGGCGAATGGGGCGTCGCCCACGCAACCCTTTGATGTTGTCATCGAGTCGCAGAACAGCCTGAATTGCAGGTACAGCAAGGACATCAAGCCGAATCCCAGCGACTTTGCGTTCCTCACTTCCTTTGACGCTGTCGCAGGAAACCGCTACACGATCCGGAACGTGCAGTTCCCAGACGAGAGCTGGCACACGATCCATGTGCTCTGCAACGAGCTGCAGAGCCCCATACCCACGCTCCACAGCCTGCCGGTGCGCTACGACACCCAGGCGCCTCTTGTGCAAGCGTTCACTCTGCCGGCTTCGCCGATCGTCGAGCTGCCAGCAGATTTCAACCTGACCACAAGCGCAAATGAGGAGGTGCTGTGCAGATATAGCACTGCTTCCAATGAGGCCTTTGAACTGATGCTCAGCCTTGGTTCCGGCTTCTCTAGGAGCCCCAGCACAGGCCTCCAGCTCACAACAGTCGGCACTACAACTTATACCGTGCAATGCGAGGACCGGGCTGGGTTGAGATCAGAGAAACAATCCGTTACTCTTGTCGTTGACCCCACCGTGCCCTTGCGCATCACCGACCATACAGAGGCGCTGCAAGGCAGCCTGCCGCCCAAAATCCAGATTGAGACGAACAAGCGCGCGTCCTGCAGATACGATCTGACAAACCCCAACCCCATGACCGGGTTGTCGCTCTTCACGCTGAACAGCTACACCCACACTGCCACGCTCTCGAGTGCGGCATCCACGACGAGAAATGCCTATGTGCTCTGCTTCAGGGGAAGCGAGAGCGCCACAGCGAACGTCAGCTTCCTGGTTGACACCTCAGCGCCAGTGATGCAGTACATCACTATTTCCAGCCCCGGAGAACCAGCCGGAACAACCTCATTCAGGAACCAACTCCATGCAGCGTGGCTTGCCGCGGATCCTGAAAGCGGGAGCCTGGGGCTCACCTACAATTATACCATCTACTCCATCCAGAACAGCCAGAGGGCCACACTTATCGACTGGACTGCGGTAAAACTGGAGGGAGCGAACAACAGCTTTGCCGGCTGGATCACGCAGGATGAAAATGGAAACACGATCAACCTGACTGACAACACGCAATATAAATTCGATGTCAGGGCGATCAACGCGCTGGGCAGGTCGAGCCCCATCAGCACCAGTTCGCCCATCACGACCCGGTTCCCCACTGGCGGGGGAGGCGGAAGCCCGGCATGCTCTAATGGAATTCTGGATGGCACGGAAACGGACACAGACTGCGGCGGCATCTGCGGGCCGACGTGCGGAACTGGCAAAAATTGCGGCCGCAACGCGGATTGCGCCGGCAACTATTGCAACGCGCAGAACAAGTGCGCGGTGCCCGCGTGCACGGATCTTCTGAAGAACGGCAATGAAACGGACACAGACTGCGGAGGAAGCTGCACGACAAAGTGCAGCAACGGGAAGACGTGCCGGGCGAATACGGACTGCAGCTCTTCGCTGTGCACAAACGGCATCTGCAGCATCAACCTTTGCTCCAACAACATCAAGGATTCTGTGGAGACAGACCTTGACTGCGGCGGCATCTGCGGGCCAACCTGCAGGAACGGCGCGCTCTGCCTCAACAATTCCGACTGCCAAGGCAACTACTGCAACTCTTTCGGCAGGTGCGCGACAGCGCTCTGCTCGGACAGCCTGAAGAACGGCAATGAGACTGATGTCGACTGCGGAGGAAAATGCAGCAAGTGCGCGACGGGGAAAAACTGCGTCGTGAATACCGACTGTGCCACCAATCTCTGCAGCAATGGTATCTGCGCCATCAACTCGAATTCCACTTGTACGAATTCAATCAAAGATTCGACAGAAACGGATGTCGACTGCGGCGGAAGCTGTGGCCCGACCTGCCAGACAGGGAAGCTGTGCCTCCGCAACAGCGACTGCCAGGGCAATTACTGCGATTCCACCGGCAGATGCACCGTGCCTTCCTGCACTGACGCCAAACAGAATGGCAATGAAACGGACACAGACTGCGGCGGAAGCTGCGAGAAATGCGAGCTGGGCGAGGACTGCAAGAGCAACAGCGACTGCGAGACCGGGCTGTGCAAGAACAACGTGTGCAGCAAGGCTGATTCCTGCCTCGACGGCAAGCAAGGCCAAAGCGAAACCGATGTCGACTGCGGAGGAGCCTGCCCGACAGCCTGCGCCAAGGGCAAGAGCTGCGAGACCAATGCAGACTGCCAGCAAGGACTCCAATGCCTGAACAGCGTCTGCGCGGTGAAGCAGCCAAGCATCACGAATGACCAGGACGGAGACGGCATGCCCGATGACTGGGAGGAGCGCTACGGCCTTGATCCGCGAGACCCGAGCGACGCTGCTGTGGACTCTGACGGAGACGCGCTTACGAACAGGGAGGAATACCAGTGGAAGACTGACCCGAAGAACGCCGATACAGACGGAGACGGCTTCACCGACGGCGATGAAGTGAGCCAGGGCTCTGACCCCACCGATCCGTCCAGTCCAGGCGCTGAAGAAAAGAAAGGGGGATTGGGATGGCTATGGATGCTGCTTGGATTGCTCGTGCTGCTGGTGATCGCGACTGTCGGCTACCTACTCTATGACCAGTCCAAGAAGGGGAAGAAAGGGCCTCCACCTCAGCTCTTCACCTCTCGGCCTGTCCAGCCGCCGCCCCGAAAGCCCATGCTGAGGCCGCTGCAACAGCGCAAGAGGAGGAGCCTCTTCGATCAGGGAGGAAAAGCGCCCGCCCAACAAGAGGCCTCTGCCGGCGCGCCGCAAGACAAGAAGGAAGACATCTTCAAGAGGCTCTCCACCCTCGTGGGCAAGAAACCGCAACCAGAACAGAAGAAAGAGCAGGAGAAGCCAGAGCTGAAGGATCTCACTGAAAAGCTCAGGCAGGAATTCGCTTGGCACAAGGAAAAGCTGGAGAAAAGCCTGGACGCCATCCAGAAGGTGGCCGCTGTCTCGGCGAAAGTGTACACAACAAAGAATGGAAGGCGCTATCACCACAAGGACTGCATCACCCTTTCAGGAAAGGCGGGGCTCCAAGAGATTGAGGGCGCGGCCAAGGCCAAAGAAAAAGGCCTGGAGCCCTGCAGCGTGTGCATCAAAACATGAGAGCGCAGATCGCCGGGCAAGTGTTCCTCTACATCATCACCCTCGTGGTTGTGGCAGTCATCCTCGTCTTCGGATACAGAAGCATCCGCGACTTCCGCGACCGGACCGATGAAGTGGGAGCGTTGCAATTCCGGCAGCAGCTGGAAAGCTCCATCAAAACTGTGTCGGGGCAATACGGCACGCTGAAGGTGAAGGAGTTCTCGCTCACCTCCGAGTACCAGGAGCTGTGCTTCGTCAACAATTACGCGTTCGATACAACCGCGGATCTGAATGCCCAATTCGCCGGGTATCCGCTCATCCTCGATTCGCTGTCCAATTATCAACCGACGTCCAACACCTTCCTCATCCTCAAAGATGGCTCTGTCGCTGAATCGTATACCCTCGGAAGCGTGAGCCTGGCAGCGGGCAACTTCCAATGCTTCCCCTTTGTCCGCGGCACGGTGACGCTGCGGCTTGAAGGAAAAGGAGACCATGTGGTTATCTCAGAATCGGAGACTTGAGGGCATGATGCCCCACCCTCATGAAAGCGCAAATTGAAGTGCAGTTCAACTGGATCCTTGTCCTCGCAGCGGGGACGCTCATCTTCCTGTTCTTCTTCGGGGTCGTGAAATGGGTCAAGGACAGGGCGGAGCAGAATTCGGCAGTGACTGTGTCGGCGTATTTGGACGCCTTGCTCACCGGCTCTTCTGTAGCGCGCAGCACCGTGACGCGGTTCCAGCTGCCTTCACAGACGGTGCATTTCATCTGCGACAGCTACCGCGTCGGGGAGAGTGATGCGAGCAAGCGCATCAGGAACAAGATCGTGTTCGCGCCGACACGCATCGAGAAAGGCAGCTTTGTCGCCTGGTCCGAGCCGTGGGCCGTGCCGTTCCGCGTGACGAATTTCCTCCTCTTGGGAAGCCCGGACATCCGGTATGTCTTCATCGGGGATGAGAATGATCCGCTCTTCAAGGAGCTCCGGGCCGCTTTTCCCCCGGAGCTTGAGCCGGAATTCAATCCTTCCCCCTTCGTGAGCACCAATACCTATAAAGTGAGAGTTATTGTCGTCAATGACGTTCCCTCGCTGGCTGTCGCGCCCTTCAGGAGCCTGGCGAGCGAGGATTTCACCGCCCTTTCCCTGTCAGGCACCGAGCTGGACGGCAGCGTGACGCTCACGTTCTACCAGAAAAGCCATCCTTCGACGGCGCCACATCTCTTGGGAGGGCAAAGCGTCACGGCGTATGGAAAAGCGGCGGCGCTCGGTGCGATCTTCACTGACACGATTGAGGATTACCAGTGCGGCATTGACAAAGCCCTGGTCAGGATGCGCAACGTCGCGGCAATCTATGAGCAGCGTGCTGTAGCGCTCTCCTCGTCGTATGCCGCGCACGCGGATCTCGCCTGCCAGACAATCTTCGACGGCAACGTCTTCGCTTCCTACGCGACCGCCCAACCCTTTGACCTCTCCGGCTTGTCAACGACGCTGTCCATCAGCAATTTCGACGCGCAAAGGAACAGCTGCGCATTGCTGTATTGAAACTTGCTATATTTAATGAAGAGCATACTTCATTAAGAGGAAGGATTTAATTATAATTAAAAAGAAGAGATATCCTGAGCGGAGAAACATGGAAAAAAGAGGGCAGATGCAGATGATGGAAACCGTGGCCATCCTGTTCATCTTCTTCATCCTCATCTCGCTCGGCTTCATCTTCTACACGCAGGTGGCGAAGCAGAGCATCGCGACGAAAGCAGAAGAGTTCCAGGATCTTACAGCCATCCAGGTGGCGCAGCTCGCCGGCTCCCTGCCCGAATTGCAGTGCTCGGAGCAGAACATTGTCAAGGAGAACTGCATTGATTATCTGAAGGCGCAGGCGGCTCCCGCGATACTGGCAAAGCCGGAGTATTTCGACGTGCTCGGCTACGCGACGCTCACGCTCCAAAAAATCTATCCCGGCACTGATGAAATCCCCCTGTACTCCAGACCCTTGGTCAACGCAGACAACAAGCGGGCGAGCTTCTTTCCTGTCGCGATCTTCGACCCCGCCAGCTCCACAACGGCCTTCGGCGTGCTGGTGATTGAGGTGTATTCATAATGGCCGGTTACGCTCAGCCAGCGCGCAAACAGGGGCATGAAGCCCCTTACCGGGACTGGGAGAATCCTGGAGCGTCCCGGATCCAAAGTGTTCGACCCGCATCCTCCACCTCGTCTGCGCCTAAAGAATGCTACCTACGACATTCTGCCGCTTCCCCATCCAAAAAAGCGCAGATGGAGCTGATGGGGCTGGCGATTGTCGTGATTCTGTTGAGCTTGGCCTTCCTGTTCGTCGTGCGCTTCGTCATCCTCAACGAGCCGGCTGACGCCAGGCAGAGCTTCCAGGAGAGCGAGCTCGCGGCGAACTTCCTGAACACGATGCTGGAGACGAACGCTCCGGAGTGCTCGGACGCGACGATGGCGGCGCTCATCCAGGACTGCGCCAACTATTATGATCTGCAAGGCAGGATCACATGCCAGTCGCAGGGGAGCAACCTGCAGTCCTGCGAATTCCTCAAGTTCGCGCACCAGGATTTGTTCGCCAGGACGTTCGAAACTTGGAAAGTCAAGTATTACTTTGAAGTCTACCGCAACCCCCAGAGTCCCTCAACGAGCCGGCTGACGCTGCTGACACAAGGGCAAGCGTGCACGGGCAACCGGCGGCTCAAGGTGCAGCCACTGCCGGTCGCGGGGAGCACGATTTATCTGGGGTTGCATATTTGCAGCTAACTGCTACAGGCTGAAGCTTTGGAAATGTTTAAATATGGCCTCTTCTAGGATGAGGTAAAAGAGGCCCACCTATGAGAAAGGCACAGAGCATCTCCATCAATACCATCATCGTCGCAGCCATCGCCCTGATCGTGCTTGTCGTGCTGGTGATGGTGTTCACCGGCAGGATCACGCTGTTCGGCAAGAACCTCGATATCATCCAGCAGGGGCAGAAGTGCGCACTTGACAACGGTGAGCGCGACTGGGCTCCCGAATGCGGTACGGGACAGGTCCAAGTCTACGGCAAATTCTCAGACGAGGCAGGCCACGAAGGTCAAGCGTGCTGCAAGAAAAAGCTTGAATAAGCTTGAATAAGCTTGAATTTTCTTTTTCATTAAATTCAGATGGATAACGAAAACTGCGCAGCAGTTTTCGGGATTGAAAAAGTTTTAACTTTTTCAATACGTTCCTCTGTAATCGCTTCCGCCCCCCTTTAAATAGCGAATTATTTATATACTAGTATACGCTTTTCCCCTTACCTTGGACCACGCAGAAGGCCTGACACTGAGCATTATCCTTGTCATCCTGTTCACCCTGGCCATAGGCATCATCGTGTTCCTCGCGGTTAAACAAAATTCAGGCATGCTGTTCCCATGAGAGTACTGGAGATTTCCATCGTCATCATCCTGATGCTTGCAGCATTTTATGTCATCATAGACGTGACTGCGGACGCGGCTGAGAGAACAGGAAAGGCAGCGGCCGAGGAAGCATGCAAGGCGGTCAACATGTTCGTGCAGGGGACAGAAAATGATGCCGTCAACCGGGCCTCCTTGCGGGCGTGCCGAACCATTGATTTGGAGGCGCTTCCTCTAAAAGGGGAGAAGAAAGAAGATGTCTTGAAAGACATTGGCCAGCACATCGACAAAACGTGGGACATTTTCCTCAAGGGCAGCAAGGAGAGCTATTTCGGTGACAACAATCTCTGGGACAGCGAGAAGCAATGCATGATCCTCTACACTTTCACCATCAAGAAGGATGTGGGCACGGCGATCCCCATGGGTGAACTCATCCAATATTTGAAAACAACTCCTTACAAGGTGGCTGACACGAGCGACGGTTGCGCCGGGAGCGAGGGCGGGTTCTGCAAGCCGACCTGCAACGCGGACGAGCGGCGCGTCAAGGCGCTGAAGACCTGCGCTCCGGACTCGAAAGGAAACGCGCAGCAGTGCTGCATGCCCAGCAGCGTCTACAACTCGTGCGAGGCGCATAATGGCGACTGCTTGCCAACGCAATCGTATCCTGAAAAGATCGCCTATCCCGGCTGGAACTGCGCAAGGAACGGCTATTCCTGCTATGTCGGAAAGAAGAACTACCAATCGTACCTTGATTACGTCTATTTCGATGGCGGCACTGTGGGCTTTGACGAGGCGGAGCCCCTCTACCCCCAGAATTTCAGGGCGAACGGAGAGAAAAGGGCTGTGACATACGCCATCGTGTTCGCGTCGCGCGTCACCCAGTCGGCCTCTATCGGGAATAGCTTAATCCATCTCACCTTATGGTCCAACACCCCCGGCGCGCCAACGAACACCAATGGAGTTATCCTCGCCCCTCTTGACAAGGTGAAGAACGCATGCAACGTCCAAACAAGAGACTCGTGAAAGCGATCGAGATGAAAATCGTGTACATGATCATCGCCCTGATCGTGCTCATTTGGGCGCTGCTCTTCTTCAGGGGGCTGCGCGCCGCGATGTTGGGCATCCTTGACAAGGTGTTCGGATGAAAGGCAAGGCGGAAAGCAGAGTCTCGGTCGGCGGCATGATTTTCGCGCTTGTTGTCCTGCTCGTTGTTCTGGCTGTCTTCTTCCGCCCTTCAGGCGGGATTCTGGGCAAGGTAGGAAGCAAGGCGTATGACGTGCTCGTGTGGACCGGGCTCTTCAAGCAGGATTATCACGCGAGCCGGGATACTGTGCCAGCCACAGCACAGGAAGATTACAATGCCCTCAAATTTGCGCTCGCCCAAGCGAAAGACGCCGAAGGCTGCAGAATCAGCGTGCCGGCCGACTATCTTTTCCTGCACGACAGGCAGGACGAGAAAAGCGGGAAACGCACCGGCTTCCAGGCTGATTTTTCGCAGGCCGAGGGCAAGGCCTATATCAACCTCGTCTCACCCAAAAGGCAGGTCGCAGACACGCAAGTTGTCGACGGCATCACCCTTTGCCTCATCGCCGGGAAATCAGGGGACAGTTTTGTGGCGGAGAACTTCTACCGTTCTATCGTTGACAAAGAAGAGCTCCCTCTTCAATCAACCTATCTCGCCGTACCGGCGTTTACACTGACTGACACACTCAAAGTCTCCGCCCAGCTGCCCGACGGGAAGGGCACGAAAATCTCGGAATCCGTATTGCCTTTTTTCTATGTCCCGAAGAAGGGCGTAGCCTGCCTGATCCCCTATACCCATTACTGGAATGTCTTCAAGCATTATGACAATGAAGGCATGACCGAGGATCGCAGTGTCGTGGTAAATCGCGCCATCAAGCCCTGCAAGGTGGAATCATGAAATCGAAAAAAGCCATGGAATTTGAAGTTTTGGTCAAAATCATCATCGTGCTGGTGGTGCTCATCGTGAGCATCGCCATCTACCTGAAATACACGAACAAGAGCACCGGCACTCTCGACAGGGAGATTGATAAGCTTGACGACAAGAACAACAATGGGGTGGCAGATATCTTAGAGACAGGCCAACAAGACAACCCGAAACCAGCCACCCAGGGAACGAAAACGACATGAAGAAAGCCCAGATGCCTGAAGTCGCGCCGCTTGAGTTCCTGATACGCGTCGTGATCGCCCTCATCGTCATCGTCCCGACGGCGATGTGGATTGCGGATCTCTTCAGGGGAACGAGCAAACAGGCAATTGACAGCTACAATTTGCTCATTAAGACAATCAACGAGATCGTAGACGGGGAGTTAGGGAGTCTGGCCTTCACCATGGATCCATATACCGCGATTGTCGCCTTTTCAAAAGATGCTTCGGAAATCCGGTATCTCGAAGCTGAGGAAGGAATTTTACGGCCTGTCGGCACATTTAAACGCGTATCCTCGTGTCCTACGGGAACCTCATGCGTTTGCTTCTGCGCATCCCAACTTCAGCTCGAGAAGAACGCCGAGGGAAAAATTCCAGACAATCCCACCGTAACCTGCGAGAAAGGGCTCTCTTGCCAACCTCTCAAGAACGTCCAGATGCCGTCGAAAATTTCCATCCCAGAGCTTGGACTCCACGTCCAAAAAGGGGATTCCCTTAATTATCAGCCCGTCATTGATGATTGGCAAAAGGAACTCGATGCTCTCTATTCTTTCGAAGGCGGATTTATTTTCTCCCAAGAGATGCGCAGCGGGAATATCGGCTATCCCAGTCTTTTCCTTACTGACGCGCAAGTGCGGCTCCACCAACTCACTATCGAAAGGAAAGGAGACGAGGCTCGGTTCTGCTTTAAATCGCCCTGCTTTCCCAAAGAGCCGACGGTGAGCACATAACCATGAAGCGGAAAGGCGCCCTCCTTCTCATCCTCGTCTTCGAGCTGCTTATCGGAGCGACAGTGAGCATCCTCATGCTCGCGGCTGCTTCCCAGTGGGGAACAGGGGAGGCGGTGAAGAGGAAAATCATCGCGCAGGATCTGGGCCTGCTCATCGCGCAGCTTGAAAGCGAAACTCTGCCGACGACCATCGCCTATCCGCGCGACCTTTCTACTTATGTGCTGCAAGTCAAAGGATCCTGCGTGAGCATAGGCGCGCATCTCCAGGATCCTGCACCGGCAAAGTGGTGCTTCCCGGCTTCCTCGCTCGTCGACGAAGGCCAGCTCATCCGTCCAAAAAGCGTCTTTCTCATCTCTGACGGCATGGGCATCACGCTTTCGGACAAGAAAAAAGAGTTCCTTGCGCCGACGTGCCCGAAAGGGACGCTCTCGGGGAACGTTCTTGTCTCGCCTGACTTTACTGGCTTGAATGAGGCGCAAATCGAGGCGCTCAACCGGGCAAGGCTCGCCTTCGAGACCGCTCTTGGAGAGCGCGCTGTTTCTGAAATGGCGGAGCCAGAGAGCTTCGGGAGCACGCGGAAAGTCTCGAGAACAGCGGAGCATACGCTTGTGCTTCGGCTCTCCTCTCGCGCCGCAGGAGTGCGCGCCCACGCTCCTGCCGCGGAAGTGGATCTCGCCTGCAACGCGCTTTCGATAGCGGAAGGAACGCTCCTTCCCGGAGAGCAGCTCATCCTTGAACTTCCCGCGACGCCGACCAGCGAGCTTGGCGCCGCTCTCGGAAGGGGGGCGAAACATGCGTTTCCTTAACAAGAAGGCGCAGGAAGGCGGAGTGCCGGGCGATAAAGTTCCGTGGACGCTCATCTTGCTTTTCTACCTTCCCTTGCTCTTCTTTGCCTTGCTCTACCTCGTCAACCTGGAGACGCAGTCGCGAACGTATGTCCCGCCGGCGCTTAAAGAATTCCAACTTACGCAAAAATTCACCTCTGGCCCTGAATGCTTCGTTGTCCTGGACAGCATCTCCGGGCCGCAAGCAGGCCTGATCGATGCTTCGCGGTTCACTGCAGAGCGCCTGCGAAGCTGCTATCCGGCGACGAAGACAGAGCTGGCCGTGCGGCTTACGCTCTCCTCCCCACAACAGACGCTGCAAAGCGCAAACTGGAGGGAGGATGGCGGTGTGCTCAAGCGCCTCGCGCCAAAGACGGTGCATGTCAAAGACAGCGCCGGAGTCCACGATGCAACGCTCACCTTAGAACTGCAGGGAGGAACCACATGAGGGGAAAGAAGGGCACCTTTGATGACTGGGCGGACGCTGTCCTGGCGCTCATCATCCTTTTCATCTTCGTCTGGTCGCAGGTAGTGAGCACAGATGCCGTGAAGCGGGCGAAAGACCGGCATACGCTCGAGCTCAAGGCGACGGCTGAAGAGAATGAACGGTTGCTTACGTATTTGCAGACACCGGCGAACGAATGCCTGCTCGCGAATTTAGGCCAAGACCCAGAAAATGCCGCAGAACAGTTAAGGGAGCAGCAATTGACGAACGCGGATCTCATCTATCTCATCGCCGATGGCGGGCCGAGGCGGAGCTTCGACGGTCTCGACCTCGCAAAGATGTATGTGCCTGAATCCGACGCGAGGCAGACGGAGCTTGACAAGAGCTATTTCGCAAACGGACAGGCATACGCGACTCTCGCCCATTCTTGGGGAGAGTGCGTGACCACGCAGCTTCCAGGATTCAGCCCGCGTCTCATCCTAAATAGCGGGCGCACGGAAATCACCACTCAGGACAGTGACGAGGCAGCGCCGAAGTCTCGGCTCCAGGTCGCACAAGCAGAACTGCCTGGGCCGCATAACAGCGCGATTCTTGTGCGGCTCTACAAGGTGGAATCATGAAAAAGGCGACGCTCTGGTTCACGATGTCGGCCATCGGCCTGGTGATCGGAATCCTCGCCTTCCGCTATTATCTGTCCCTGTCCCTCGACCTTCAGAAGCCGCATTATTTTCCAGATCTGCTCGAAGAAAGCGCTAAGGCAGACTACCAGAAGAGCAGCTTTTCCGCGTATCTCGCCCAAGCAGCTAAAGTGTCAGCTTCCGAAGTTGCGTATATCCTCGCTTCCCGGGGAGGATTTGCAGGAGAAGCGCCTTGCGGGCTGTATCAGGGGGCGGCTGTCTGGCAGTCTTCCACAAAAAAGCTTGAGAACTGCAGGCCTGATTTCAAGAAAGAACTTTCCGTAGGCCTTTCCGAGCGGCTTTCTCCCTCCCTGAAACGCTTTGGTTTGCTTCCCTCAGAGCTTCCGCTCTCTTTATCCACCAGCAGGGAGGTTACAATCTCCGGGGTGGCGACGCGCCAGTTCATCTTGCCAGAGCCGCCCGAGCAGAAGCCAGAATTCGATGCCTATGTCCTCACCGCCTATGCCAATGTAAAATGCGACGACGTGTCACTCAACCGGGATTTCGACGTGAAGATGTCTGACACGTACTCCACCTCCGGCGCGCAGCACCTTTTCGCCGACCTTGTCCTCAATGAGAACAGCGCGACGCACACGAGCTTCTACAAGGAGACCAACCCCCACGGCATTGTCGAGGAGCAGTTCATCGGAACACAGATTTCCGAATATTGCCCGGCGCTCAAGGTGAACAAAGTGTACAATCTCGAGCTGGCAACCATCAAAGAGGGAGAAGAAACCTGCAAAGTCTCGACGCTTCGGGAGGGCGGTGATTTTGAGGGCTCTGATCTTGTCACCTGGGGCTATAATACTGATGCAAACAAAGATGGGAAGGAGGATGAGAGCTGCGCGGATTCGCCGACGTATCTCGAATGCCCCGGCGTCAGAGCCTTTTTCTGCGGCACGACAGGATATGTGAGCCTCACCAGCAATCCCCTCAGGTTCCCTCTCTGGGAGCCCATCGAATCGAACAACGAATACGCTGAGCAAACCTTCGTCCGCGTGTGGCAAGGCGATGAGCCGAAGGAGGCGCGGCCCTTTGAGTCTTATTTACACGCAAAGACAACCGTGATGTTCTCTGTTGATTTTGAGCCTTCCCTGACAGCGGCCTCACAGTCCACTACGCGGGAAAGCTTCTGGGGCGGCTATGAATATCACGGCTTCGCAGGCGGGGCGCGGGCGCCTTCCGAGCAGCACGTGATGAAGCTCTACCGGCCCTCATTTGCCGTCTTGCTTCCCTATGATGCTTCCGATTACGAGAAAATCTCTGATGCGGTCGGTACGCTCACGGCAGCCTGCGAGCAGAACGAAGATGCTCATGCCTGCACTTCTGAACAGATGGGGGAGCTGTCCAAGGACGGCCTTACTTGGACGCTGGAGCCGGCGCCGACTGAGGGCGCTGAGGAACGGACGGTTGTCCTGCGCGTCGCTTCTTCCCAGACGTTGTTTCCAAGGCGAGAGCCGCTTGCCTATCGGGTGGCTGTGTATCTTCCTCTTTCGCCACAGCTTTCTGAAACTTTTATAAATTAGCCAAGGATTCTGTGCTTTATGAAGCTCGCTTACGAGGAGATGCTTGCCGCCATCTGCGAGAAATCGAAGCTTCCCAAAGAAGAAGTAGAGGCGCGGATCAAGGCGAAGATGGACCAGCTCGTAGGCCTTATCTCTAAAGAGGGAGCGTGCCACATCATCGCCAACGAGGCGGGGGTGAGTTTGCAGGAAGCCATCAAGATCGGGAGCATCAAGCTTAAGGATCTCCGGCAGGGAATGAGGGATATTGAGACCGCTGGAGCGGTGACCGGGACTTTCGAGCCCAAGGAGTTCAAGCGGCAAGACGGGAGCGTGGGAAAAGTGGCGAGTATCCTCATTGCGGATGAAACCGCCAGGGCGCGCATCGTGCTCTGGAACGATTCGGTGGAGAAACTGAAGGAAGCCAGCCCTGGCATTGTGGTGAAGATCCAGAATCCTTTCATCAAGCAAAACCAGTATGGATTGGAGCTGCACCATAATTCCGACACCAAGCTCATTTTCAACCCAAGCGATGTCACCATCGCATCCCAAGCAGCTTCACGAAAGACAATCGCTGAGCTTGCTCCCGGGCAGGTGAGCGAAATCCTCGGAACTATTGTTCAAGCCTTCGAGCCGCGCTATTTTGAAGTGTGCCCTTCCTGCGGGAGGCGGGCGCGATTACGAGAGGGAGCGCATGCCTGCGACAGCCACGGCCCTGTGTCGCCGGAATACAGCTACGTGCTGAACTGCGTCTTGGATGACGGCACAGCCACGATCCGCGGGGTGCTCTTCGGCAAGCAGGCGGAGGCGCTCCTTGGCCTGCAGCACCACCAGATGCTCACGTTCAGGCAGGCGCCTGCGGAATTCCAAGCGGTGAAAGACAAATTGCTGGGCAAAATCGTCAAGATTTCCGGCAGCGTAAGCAAGAACGACATGTTCGACAGGCTCGAGCTGGTGGCGCAGAGCGTTGACGCAGAGCCGAGCGCGNAAGCTGAGCTGGCGCGGCTCGAACGACAGGCTTCATGAGATTTTACACGCATCTTCTCTTTGGTTTGCTCGTTGGAAAATGGATCGCTTCATTCTTAAATTTTCATTGGATATTTTTCATCTGGGTCTCCATATTTTCGCTGCTGCCGGATATTGACGAACCTTCAAGCTTCCTCGGAAGGAGGCTGCCTTTCCTGTCGAAGCCTTTCCGGTTCTTCTTCGGCCACCGCCAGCTTTTCCATTCCCTTTTGCTTCTCTTTCCTGTCTTCCTCTTCCTTGCGATTTTTCCGATGGCCGCTATCGCGTTCCTCTGCGGGGCACTGTCACATCTCTTCCTTGACGCATTGACGAAAGAAGGCATCCAGCCGCTCTATCCGCTGAAATGGAAATTAAATGGGATGTTCAAGACAGGAGGGATAGCGGAGCATGTGATTCTGGCGGGATGCGTCGTTGGGCTGGCTGTTTAAGAACAGAAATTTTACCTTGAACTGGAAACTCCTTTTCTTGCCTTATTTATATACTTTTCAGAAAATAGGGCCAAAACCCGGAAATCTTCCGGATTTGTCTCGTGAGGGCATATTAAGGGGGAGCACTGGACACTGGACATCGCCGCGCGCGTGCGGCGCTTATAAACAAGCTTCCCCAGCTGTGAGATGCTGAAAAGCACCCTCACTTCCCGGGATGGAAGCCGCCGATTCCCAACCCACGAGCGGCCCCTACCCCACGGAAGCTTGAAACAAGACGCGAACAGCAAGAGGAGAGAACATGGACCCTGAAAAGAAATTCGCAACAGGCGCGATTAGCGCCACCGTATGGAAGAACACCGGCAAAACCAAGGCAGGAGAGGAGACTTCTTACCGGACAGTCACCCTGCAGCGCAGCTACAAGGACAAGAGCGATCAGTGGCAGCACACCAGCAGCTTCCGCACCTCTGACCTGCCCAAGGCGACACTCGTGCTCAACAAAGCGTACGAGTACCTCCTTCTGGGAGGGGAAGAGGAAGAAGAGGCCGTGCTGTAAGATTTATTAAGAGGAGGAGCATCCCATGGACCAAGAGCTAGACATTCCTAAGAGCATGAAAGACACCCAAACACTTGAAGACCTACCGGGCGTGGGAGCAGCCACGGTCGACAAGCTGGCAGCGGCCGGCTTCGGCGACTTAATGGCCGTAGCCGTGGCCACTCCAGGAGAGATCATGGACGCCACAGGCATGACAGAAGCTGTGGCGAAGAAGGCGATCCATGCTGCGCGGGAAATGCTCGACATGGGCTTCTCCTCCGGCATCGACATCTACGAGAAGCGCAAGAACGTGCTGCGCATCACTTCAGGAAGCAAGGAGCTGGACAAGCTGCTCAACGGCGGCTTCGAGACAACCGGGATCACGGAAACGTACGGCGCATACGGCTCGGGCAAGTCGCAGATCGGCCACGCCCTTGCGGTGCGGGCGCAATTGCCCCCTGAGAAAGGCGGGCTTGGCGGCATCGTTGTCTACATCGACACAGAATCGACCTTCAGGCCTGAAAGGATCATCGAGATCGCCAACGGGCTGAAGCTTGATCCTGATGAAGTTCTGCGCAACATCAAGGTCGCGCGAGCGTACAACTCCGACCACCAGATGCTGCTGGCGGAGAAGATCGAGGACCTCATCAAGAAGGACGGCCTGAACGTCAAGCTGGTGATCGTCGATTCTTTGACGTCGCATTTCAGGGCGGAATATGTCGGCCGGGGCACGCTTGCGGGAAGGCAGCAGAAGCTGAACAAGCACATGCATGTGCTGTCGAAGCTGGCGGACATGTACAACCTCTGTGTGTACGTCACCAACCAAGTCATGGCCAAGCCTGATATGTTCTTCGGAGACCCGACAGAGGCGATCGGCGGCCACATCGTCGGCCATAATTCCCAGACCAGGATTTACTTGAGAAAGGGAAAGAAAGGGACGCGGGTGGCGAAGCTGGTGGACTCTCCCTACCTGCCTGACGGCGAGTGCGGCTTCATGATTACGCTGAACGGCGTAGAGGACATCTGAGCCGGTTTTTTTCTTTTTTCTTATGGCTTCACCTGTTTCTCCGGAACCTATTTATATTAGTAAGTCATACCTTACTCCGGTGATTCCCATGGAGTACGCTATTGCTAAAGTGAGCACGAAAGGGCAGATTGTGATTCCGACTTCGATGCGGGATGATATCAAAGCAGGAGACGAATTCCTGATTGTTAAAGATTCCGAGCGTCTTGTCTTCAAGAATCTCAAGAAGGTCGCCAAGGACTTGAAGGATGATCTTGAATTTGCCAGGAGAACAGAGGAAGCTTGGAAGCGCTTCGAAGCTGGGAAGTTCAAGAGCATGGAGGCCGATGAATTCCTCAAGGAGTTGAAAAAGTGGTGAGGGTTTTCTTCGAGGGTGCATTCGAAAAAACGCTTTCTAAGATACGAGATGGAACCTTCAAGATCCGTGTAAAGAAGCAAATCGAAAAAATTGTCATAAATCCGGAAATCGGCAAGCCCATGCGCTACGACCACAAGGGAACCCGAGAATTATACGTCGAGCCTTATCGTCTTTCCTACTCGTGGATTCCAGAGACGCAGGCAATTGTTTTTCTAGATCTCTACCATAAAGATGAGCAGTAATCTTAGCGAATACTCACGTCTGAGACCTTTCTTATGATCAGCGTCTTGCCCTTGGGGATGAACATTATTCTTGTCACCCGTAATCTGCAGCACTTCAGGCGCTACTCAAAGATTATTGAACCCAAACTTCCTCGCGAGCTCTGACTGGGTCATTGTCTTGAGCTCTTTTTGGCGCCGCCTCTTCTCTGCTGGCGAAAGCTCTCTTCCGGATCCGCGGACCTTGCGAAGTATCTTTAATATCTCTTCGTCAACGGGCGTGAGCGTGAGCGAACCATTATAGGACGAGAAGAGAACTTTTTTCCCTTCCTCGAGGCCCATTTCTTCACGGATCGTTCTTGGAATGCATATTTGGCCCCTTGAACTCATCGTACCCATTTCTGTTGACATGCGTTCACCATCTTATTAGTAAGATGTATCTTATATTTAAAGCTTCTCCCCAATGAGTCCATCCCTTCTCATCTTTTCCAGAATCTTCTTTATGTCCTTCTTCTGGAACCGTTTCTTGACTTCCTTCTTGTCGATGTTTCCCCCCTCAAGCATTCGTCTCAAGACCCATCCCCGGACTTCCCGATCCGAGCCCCCGAACTTCCCTTGCTGTGAGAGCGACTTGATGTTGGTTTTCCTGGCGGTCGCTTGCATCGCGCCATAGTCCATCAACGCATTATGCCAGATTCTTGATTTTCCTTTGGGAACGCAGGATAAGGCGATTCTTTTCAGATGGTCGCTGCTTATCGTTTCCTTCAGGCCAAGCTCGTGGATGAGAACTCTTCGGATATTCGTGTCCACGACAGCGATTTCCTCATTAAAGGAGAAGGCAAGGATCGCGGAAGCCGTATACGGGCCGATACCTTTTATTCTGATTAATTCCTCGTAGGTTTGTGGAAATCCTTTGGACAGCATCTGGCTCGCTTCCCACAAGCGCAAGGCCCTGCTATTGTAGCCGAGGCCCATCCAGAGCTTCAGGACATCTTCTTTTGAGGCCCTTGACAAAGCCTTCGCAGTCGGCCAGCGCTTTATCCATCGCTCATAATACGGGATCACTCTGTCCACCTGCGTCTGCTGGAGCATGATTTCCGAGACGAGAATTTTATAAGGATCCGTTGTCTTTCTCCAGGGCAAGTCTCTTCCTTTTTTCTCGTAGAACGAGAGGATTCTCCTCTGGAAAGCCCTGATGCCGCGCATACCATAAAGCATAAAAGCCGAGCGCTTTTATGGCTTTCCATGGATTCCTACTTGCAGATTGTCCGCGAAATCCTCGAAAAAGGAGAGCCCAAGAAGGACAGGACCGGGGTTGGGACAAAGGCTATCTTCGGGGTGAAGTTCGAGCATGACATGGGCTCGGGCTTTCCCTTGTTGACGACCAAGAAGATGCCTTTCCGGCTCATCGCGTCAGAGCTTGAGTTCTTCATCAAGGGGCTCACAGACAAGGCCTGGCTGCAGGAACGGAACAACCATATCTGGGACGAATGGTGCTCTCCTGTCAAGGTTCCGTACGGGCATGACGAGGCCACGAAGAAAAAGATGCTGGAGGAGAAGGATCTTGGCCCCGTCTATGGCTTTCAATGGAGGCATTTTGGCGCTTCCTATATTGACGAGCATGCTGATTACAAAGGAAAGGGCTTTGATCAGCTGAAGGAGTTGGTTCACTTACTGAAAACAGACCCTTCAAGCAGGAGGATGATTCTTTCAGCGTGGAATCCAGTTGACCAAGGCAAGATGGCCCTGCCGCCGTGCCATTATGCGATCCAAGTAACAGTGCTCGGCGGGAAACTGAATCTGCTCTGGCACCAGAGGAGCGTGGACACGATGCTTGGATTGCCATTTAATATCGCTTCTTACGGACTCCTCCTTCACTTGCTCGCGAGAGAGGCAAAGCTGCGAGAAGGAAAGCTCGTCGGATTCCTCGGCGATGTGCACATTTACGACAATCACGTTGAAGGCGCAAAGGCGCAACTGACACGGGCTCCCAAAAAACTCCCAAAAATCTCAACACAAAGCTTCACGTCCATCTTCGACTGGAAATACACCGACAGCCAGGTAGAGGGATACGAGAGCCATCCTGCGCTCAAGTTTCCCATTGCGGTGTAGCATGGAAATCATCGCTGTCGCGGCAATGACAGAGAAGGGCCGAGTGATCGGCAAAGACAACAGGCTGCCGTGGAATATCCCAGATGAATTGCAGCACTTCCGCAAGATTACGCTTGATGGAATGGTGATTATGGGGAGGAAAACCTGGGACTCGATCAAAAGGCCGATGCCTAAACGACATAACATCGTCGTCTCTTCCTCTATGAATCCTGTTCTTGGAATTCAAGTGTGCCGTAGCTTGGAAGAGGCGATTTCCGAGGCGAAAAAAATTGGGAAACCGATTTATGTGATCGGGGGAAGAACAATCTATCAAGAGGCGCTGCAGAAAAAGATGCTCGACAAGATGTATTTGTCATTCATCAAGAAGGAATACGAAGGAGACACTCTCTTTCCTGACTGGAATCCTCAAGAATGGGAACTTGAGAAAGAAGAGGAGCATCCGGAATGGACGTTTAAAATCTTTAGACGCACCTAAGGTCGAGCGCTGTGGCATCTGCAATTTCCACTTCCCGCGTCGAGCCGATCTCGCAGAAACCCGGAACAACGACCTGCTTGTAGGCATAATTCCTTCCCAGCATCACGTCGTGCTTGCCTTGCTCTGTGATGAGGACTTTTCCCTTCCAGCCCTTCCATTTCTGGTTGTTTTCTAGGGCAACTTCGCGGAAAAGCTCAGTCAGCCGGCGGGTGCGATCCTTGAGGATGGCACCCGGAAGCTGCTTCATCCTTGCAGCCGGAGTTCCTTCTCGCGGCCAGAAGCGGGAGATGTTGATGACGTCTGGCTTTGTGTCCTTCACCAAGCTGAGCGTCTCTTGGAAATCCTCTTCTGTTTCCGTCGGGAAGCCGCAGATGAGGTCGGTGGAAATTGTAAGATTTGGAAGCTTCTCCTTTAACTTCTTCACCAGCATGCGATAGTCTTCAACCGTATAGCCTCTTCTCATCGCCTCCAGGACACGATTGGAGCCCGTCTGCACCGGGATGTGGATGAACTGGTACATCTTCGGATGGCTGAACACCTCGATGATGCCGTCAGCGAGATCCTTCATGTGATCCGGGTTGCCCATGCCGAATCTTACTCTGAATTCCCGCGGAATTGTGAGGATTTTTCTCAGGAGCTCCACCATGTTCGTGCCGATGTCTCTCCCATAAGCGCCGTTGTCCTGCGACGTGAGCCAGATCTCCTTCGCGCCGTCCTCGACAGCCTTGCTGATGTGGCGGACGATGTCTTCCGGCCTGTAGGAATAGAGATTGCCCCTCGCCAGTTTTGTCTTGCAGAAGGAGCAGGCGCTCAAACACCCTTGAGAGATGGGGACGATCTCGACGACGCTGTTCTTCCTTGTCTTGGGCAGGTTGAGCCGCGGGCGGTTCTCCCGTTGGAGAAGGGAGACAAGATTTCCTTCCAGCGTCTCATTAACAACCTGGGCGATCTTGTCCACTTGATACGTGCCGATCATCGAATGATTGGCCCAC
>C687J35504_10000753_pt1 | contig 23080 bp, 21 predicted proteins | sample RifCSPhighO2_02_FD_35504 | JGI IMG/M metagenome (IMG submission 35504) | reverse complement strand
CGCGGGAAAGGTTTCACAGTAAATCCATCAGTTTCGCGGCCATGCCGACATGGCCGCAAACCTTAGAGCGCAAGTTCACACCAGACAAGCCCTAAGCGGGATAAAGTTGACCAATAAATCAGCAATTAGAGCGTTACAGGTCCAATTACTTGGTGCGCGGTGCACGCATCTTGTCGGCCATGGCAGTCATTTCGTTATAGAGCAACTGCGGGTTCTTCTGCTTCAACGCCCAAGCCATACGCCCCTGTTCGTGAGGCAAAATCATGAACTCACCTTTGCCAATTTCCTGGTAGATGTAATCGGCAATATCGGCCGCACTGATCGGTGAGCTTTCCAGCAGCTTGCCCACTTGCGCTTTCATCGCCGGCGTAGGACCGCGGAAAGAATCCAGCAGGTTAGTCTGGAAGAACGAAGGGCACACCACATGCACGCTGACTTCATGCAGCTTCAGCTCGATCAACAAGCTTTCCGACAGTGCTACAACTCCGGCCTTGGCCACGTTGTAGTTACTCATGGCCGGGCCCTGCATCAAGGCTGCCATGGAAGCAATATTGACGATTTTGCCTTTGCTCTTTTCCAGTAACGGCAGGAAGGCCTTGCAGCCCTTGACCACACCCATCAGGTTGATTGCGATCTGCCAGTCCCAATCTTCAAGCGACAACTCGCTAAAGAACCCGCCAGAGGCCACACCGGCGTTGTTGACGATCACATCGATGCCGCCGAGCTTCTCCTCACAGGCCTGGGCAAACGCAGTCAGCTGGCTGTAATCACGTACATCACAACGCTGGGTAAAGCCATCGCCACCCGCCTCACGAACCATCTGCAGGGTTTCCGCCAGGCCCGGCTCGTTGACATCCGACAGTGCCAACTGCCAGCCCTCACGCGCCCAACGCAGGGCCATCTCACGCCCCAAACCCGAACCTGCGCCGGTGATCATCATGCGATTTTGCATAGGAAAGCTGCCTTGTGCTGCTGTGATTGATGGAGCCAGTGTAGCCGGGTAAATTATCTTGCCCGCATACCATCATCCATCTGAATAAGGCGGCCTAAGCTCAACTCACGGCCGCTGCCAGCGCTGCCACAGCAACACGCCATAAATCACCGCATTGAGCAGCAGAACAAACATCCCCAAACCAATCTGAATCTGCGGCGTCAGCCCAGCCGGGTAGATGATCGGCAGCAAATAGTGCTCAACAAAACCACCGCTGTACCCCGCCTGCCCTGCAGCCAGACGCAGGCTGTGTTCCAGCGGCGTCAGCGGACAGGGCCAATGCATCAACTCCACCAACACACCCCATAAGGATGCTGGCACATGCAACCAAACCAACCAGTGCCAACGCCACACCAGCAAGCCGCCCAACACCGCAAATAGAATAAAAAGCAGATGAAAGACCACCACCGCATCTGCCGCCACTGCCAACCAAAACATAAAGCGCCTCGCTGTTAATCCTCAGACTTGTTGTTGTCAAATAACAGGCAACGACTATTAAAAACCTGATCGCCAGAAAGCAAAAAGGCCGGTTAATAACCGGCCTTAATTCAAACTACTGAACGCGTTAGTTAATACTCAACTTATCGCGATTCTTTTCCAGCGTTGCCTCGCCAATACCCTTGACCTCCAGCAACTCATCCACTGAAGCAAAGTCGCCGTGCTCATCACGGTACGCCACAATCGCCTGCGCTTTGACCTCACCAATCCCCAGCAACTCACGTTGCAGAGTGGCCGCATCAGCAGTATTGAGATTGATCTTACCGACCGGAGCCACTTCAGCGGTTTCAACAACAGTGGCTGGTTGGGTCTGCGTTTCAGCGGCGAAAACCACCAGGGACATGGAGGCAAGAACAGCGAACAGCAGAGAAGACAATTTGGCTTTTAGCATACGAGAATCCTTTCGTTAGTTTTTGTCAAAGCGTGGGACTTCCCTCTCCACGCTTTTGAAAACTAGCTGCTACCGTGAACTTGTCAAATAACTCTATGCATCACCAAATGGATCAGCACCAACCCGCCCACACGCCCCGCTCAACTAGGCCTTATAACCCTACGGTTCCAGCCGACGCTTCAAATGTATCCAGTCAACAATCTCGCCTTCCGGCTTGTAACCACTAACCGTCTCACGCAACAACTGGCGCACGCGGTCATAGTCATCACATGCAACCGCAGCCAACAGCTCGCCCAGCACCGCCTTAAAGGCTTCCCACGACAGGTGCTCTTCGTTCGCCCTCATGATCATCGGATGTTCGGTGGGGCTGACGTTATCGCCGATCAGCAGCTCTTCGTAAAGCTTCTCGCCCGGGCGCAGGCCGGAAAACTCGATAGCAATATCGCCCTGTGGACTCTTCGCCGAACGAACACTCAAGCCACTGAGATGGATCATCTTTTCCGCCAGCTCAGCAATCTTGACCGGCTCGCCCATATCCAACACGAACACGTCACCGCCCTTACCCATGGCTCCCGCCTGGATGACCAACTGCGCGGCTTCCGGGATGGTCATAAAGTAGCGAGTGATATTGGGATGGGTGACCGTAACCGGCCCGCCTTTACGAATCTGCTCATGGAACAGAGGTATTACCGAGCCGGATGAGCCCAGCACATTGCCAAAGCGCACCATGGTAAAGCGCGTCTTGTTCAACTGGCGCAGCGCCTTGTCATCCTCAAACAAGACTGGTGCCGATTCGCGGCTAAGAGCCTGGAGCACCATCTCTGCCAAACGCTTGGTACTGCCCATGACATTGGTCGGGCGCACTGCCTTGTCGGTTGAGATCAGCACAAAGTTACTCACGCCAGCTCTAATCGCCGCTTGCGCAGTATTCAGCGTGCCCACCAAATTATTCAGCACACCTTCGGCAATATTGTGCTCCACCATCGGTACATGCTTATAGGCTGCAGCGTGATAGAGCGTATCCACTTTCCAAGCCTGCATCACATCCAACAACCGATCAGGGTTGCGGATGGAGCCAAGAATAGGCACCAGGCGCAGCGGCAAAGACTCACGCTTGACCCTCGCCTCAAGCTCACTGTGGATGCTGTATAGATTGAATTCACTGTGCTCAAACAGCAGAAGGGTTGCGGGCCCATTCAACACAATCTGCCGGCAAAGCTCAGCACCAATCGAGCCACCGGCGCCGGTTACCATCACCACCTGATTACGGATGCAGCGCTCAAACAAAACCTGCTGCGGAGGAACCGAATCGCGCCCTAGCAAGTCGGCGATATCCACTTCTTGAACATCCTCAACCTTGACCCGCCCACTGGCCAAGTCCATAAAGCCGGGAATGCTGCGCACGTGAAGTGGAAAACGCTCTAGCTCCTCAAGAATCTGCCGCCGCCGCCCACGCGAGGCTGAAGGCATAGCCAAGAGAATCTCATCGGCACCCGTTTCATTGATCATCTGCTGGATGTGCTTGGAGGTGTACACCCGCAGCCCGGCAATGCTGCGATTGGCGATACCTGAATCGTCATCGATAAAGGCCACTGGGCGCATGGCACGCCCAAGACGCAAAGCAGCAACCAACTGATTACCCGCTGCGCCCGCGCCATAAATGGCCACTTTCGGCAAACCGCTTTCACGGCCTTGTATTTTGGTAGGCTGGTCGGCAGAGAACCAATTCCCCATAAAATACTGGCGCATAATCAGGCGCAGCCCACCGAGCAATATCAGACTCAGCCACCAGTAGTTGAACACCATAGAGCGCGGGATAAGTTTGGGCGCCCCCTGGTGCCAATAAACAGCAAGCGCCAGAAATAACGCCGAGAGTGTAACCGCCTTACCGATAGCTAGCAGCGCATCGTTACCAAAATAGCGCATTACCGCACGATACATACCAAAGCGAATAAACAACGGAATGCTAATAATGGGTGCCAACGCGAACAACCAGGCATGCCCATCGAGGGGTTCGATAGACTTGGCTTCACCCATGCGCACAACAAACGCTAACCACAGCGCACTCCAAACAAGCACCACGTCCATGGCCACCTGAATCAGTCGCTTTTGACGTCGTGGCAAACCAACCAGACGACTGCGCAACGTTTCAGCAAGTCTTAACACAACAAAAACCTCAATCCTTGGAGAATGAAAAAAGCGAAGTGAAGCCCCGCCGGATAAAAACCTGCTACTGATAAAAACTCAACAGCCAATACACTCCAACTAAAAAGCGAATCACACAACCATCCCTCGCAGGAGCGGGCCATGCCCGCGATAGCGGACAACGTCCGCCCAAATCAAAACATCACACCAAGATCACAACCAACAACACTACATGCCCGCACAACCTAACCAGCAACCATCCCAGCAGCCTGCAATACCGTCCCAGACAAACACACCACCTCGTCACCCACCACAACCTGATACCCAGCACTACACCCCGCCTGCAGCCAAGCCCGCGCGCCAATCTTCACGCCACCGGCCAACTGAACACCAACGCCAAGGTGGGCGAACGCACCCAGGCTGGCATCGTGATCGACTGTGGCATTGGCATTTACGATAGCGCCCTCGCCAATCGTCGCCTCAACACCCACCATCGACAGCGCCATGATCGCCGTACCTGCGCCAATAACAGCAGAGGCACTCACGCAAGCGCGAGGATGCACCACCGTAACCAATGGCAACCCAGCGGCATGAATAGCCTTGACCCACTGTTCACGCAGGGCGTTATTGCCCACTGCAGCAATAGCGCCTGCCACCGTAACCTGCAGCACAGCCAAGCCTGCCACATCGGCCACAACCGGCCAGCCAAAGGTTTCGCGCAGCGAAGGCCAACGGTCATCGGCAAAGGCGATTCGGTGCCACTCACCACTAAGCAGTGCCGCTTCTGCAACAGCTTTACCGTGGCCGCCAGCACCGAGGATAAGTAATGTCTTCTCGCTCACGCCCGCGGCTCCAGCTCACCGGCATGGTATTTCAGCGCCAAAGCCAAGAGAGGTACATAGGAAATCAACAACCCTAACAAACCGTCTATACCGCCCAGTCCCACCCAAAGCGCAATGGGTAGCAGCCACAGGATATTAATGCCACCTACAACAAGCGTGACAGGTAAATGACGACCATACTGGCGCGAAGCATACTGATAAGCATGGCTGCGATGTGCTTCATACACCTTGTCACCGCGCAACAGCCGGCGCAGCAAGGTAAAGGTGGCATCGACGATGAACACCCCGAGCAAAATCAACCAACTCCACAACAACTGCGGCGCGACCCACGCAGCCTGCAACGACAGCACGCCCAGAGCGATGCCGAGAAAACCACTGCCCGCATCGCCCATAAAGATCCGTGCTGGCGGAAAGTTCCAAAACAGAAAACCCGCAACAGCCGCAGCCAAAAGCAAAGGCACAACAATTACCATAGGCTGGTTTGAGCCCGCGAAGTCCAATACCCCATACAACAACGCGCCGCCCAAACACACACAAATAGCCTCGACACTGGCAATTCCGTCGATACCATCCATAAAGTTGTAGAGGTTAAGCAGCCATACCAAATACACCGCCGCCAGTGCATGGCCAAACCAGCCCAGATCAACGGAGAAACCGAACATCACCACTGGCGGAAAACCACCCAGCCAAAACAACACCCAAGTGGCTGCGGCGAAATGCCCAAGCAAGCGCCAGCGCGCAGCGATATGACCGTGATCATCGAGAAAGCCCAGCACAGCAATCCCCGCCCCTGCACCCAACAACGGCCAAGCCAACGACCACGCGATCAAACCCATGCCAGCCAACAACGGCAAGGCCAACAAAAAGCTCACCACGATAGCAACCCCACCACCACGCGGCGTCGGCACCGAGTGCGAACTGCGCGCATTGGGAATGTCTATCAGGCTGCGGGCCAGCGCATAGCGACGCAGTGCGCCAGTCATAAAAAACGAAACGCCGGCTACTGCCAGCAATAACCACCAAATACTCATTTAGCTTGCTGTTCCAGAAAATGTTTGGCCGTAATGCGCAGCGCCTCATCGACACTAACCGGCGGTGTCCAGTTGAGTAACTCACGTGTTTTGCGGATATCGACCTGTAGCGAGCCGCACAGTCGCTGGGCGAGTGCCTGCTTACCCAACATCGCGGCACCTATTTCCAGCAACCGACTCGGTACCGGCAAAAAACGCGCCGGCTTGCCCAAGGCAGTACTCATTCTGCGCAACAACTCGGTAGTCGAAAGGTCTTCACCATCACTGACCAAGAAGGTCTGGTTAGCGGCGGCGGGATGATCGATACAGGTCACGATCAGATCGACCAGATTGTCCAGGGCAACAAGACTGCGGCGGTTGTGTATCGCCCCAAACGGCAAAGGCACGCCCTTGTGCAGCCAGCGCATCATATTAAGGAAGTTGGCTTTCACACCCGGACCATAGACCAGGGTCGGGCGGATAATCACCACCTCCATCCCGGTATCGGCCGCCAAGGCACGCAAACCATGCTCGGCCTCCATCTTGGAAATACCGTAAGGGTCCGTTGGCAATGGCTGAGCATCCGCGTGGTAAGGCGCACCCAAAACCGTGCCCTCCCCGTTAACCTTGATTGAGCTGATAAAGATAAAGCGCCGAACACCCGCTGCTGCTGCCTGGCGAGCGAGGCTCAAAGTGCCCTCGACATTAACCTTGCGGAACTCAGTAAATGGGTCAGAAGACGTATCGCTCATGACATGGACACGGGCGGCCGAATGGATAACCACCCTCTGTCCATGAACAGCTGTGTGCCAATTAGTTTTGGTGTTGATATCACCCACAACCACTGAAGGGTGGCGAGTAAAAGGCTCATCACGTCGATGAGCGCCCACAACACAGATGTCGGCTATTTGACCCAGCTTCAACAGCAGGCTGCTACCCACAAAACCGGTAGCACCAGTCACTAAAATAGATGTTGGATGATTCAACCTACTCGTCCTGTTGGGGATGCCAACTCCTGATAAATATTCAAATGGGCATCCACGATTTTTTCAATCGCAAACTCACGCTCGGCCAATACTCGACCTGCGGCCCCCATGCCATGCCTTAACACAGGCGACTCGATTAAACGCTGCAGCGCATCTGCCAGAGCGTCGGCATCCTTCACCGGTACCAGTAACCCGGTCACCTCAGGCTCAATCGCGTCCCGACAACCTGGAACATCGGTAGTAACCACCGCTCTACCGCAGGCAGCAGCCTCAACCAGGCACTTTGGCAAACCCTCGCGGTAAGAAGGTAAACAGACAATATTGGCCGCCGCATATTGCTGGGCAATATCACTGCGATAACCCAATAACTCGACAATACCCTCTGCGGCCCACGCATCCAACTGGGCCTGCCCAATCGAAGACGGATTGCCAGGGTCAGGAGCGCCGATCAACCTGCAACATACATCAATACCGCGCCGTCGAAGCACACGTATGGCCTCCATGTATTCATAAACACCTTTATCCCTCAGCAGCCGAGCAGCCATAACAACCACAGGAGTGCCCTCCGGCTCGGGCAAACAAGGGTAATTAAGCAGATCAACACCCGAACCGCGGATTAACCGTGACTGATCAAGTGATAGTGCGCCGATATCAAGCAGCACCTGACGGTCATCGGGGTTCTGGAAAATTACCGCCAACTTCCTCTGTCTGAAAGCCTGACGATATAAAAAAGAGATAAATTTTTTGCGTAATCGTGCCAATCCTGACTGGCTCAAAAAGACAGTACCCAGCCCAGACACCGCGGCTACAACTAAGTCAACACCGGAAAAACGAGCGATCAAACCACCATACAACACTGGCTTAATGGTTATAAGATGTACAACTTGCGGCCGAACTTCCTGGAAGATCCGTAACATACTTGTAATTGAGAGGAGCTCTTTAAACGGATTCTGACCGCTCCTAGCCAGATCAATAACATGATGCTCAAAACCAAGCTCTTTTAATTGACCAAGACTTGGGCCAGATGCTGATGCTATATGCACTTCGAACCCAGATTTACGAGCCGCCTCAGCAAGAGGAAGACGATGTGACAGGAAAAATTCCAATGTATTAACAATAAATAATATTTTTTTCATATTTTCTTTAGCTAAATATAAAATATTCTTCTAAGCAAAAAACACGGAAAAGGCAATATTAAATTACATTCCCCAATCAAAAACCAGGTCATGCTAGACCCTTCCGGACATGAGGCAGTGCTATCAAGCCTCCAAGCGCGAGCCAAAACATTCGCTGATAAAAAACCTCATGAAAAACGCTCATCAGAGCAAACATAAGCAACAACAAAATTAGAGCATTAGAAATTACTCGATTACTACAAATTGAAATCGCGTATTTTAAAATCAACACAAAAGGACTCAGAAAGACAATAAAACCAATCAAACCAAACTCAGCAAGCAACCACAAGGAAGTGTTATGAACCACTACACTAAAACCAATCAAATCCACACTTTTATTAAAAAATGCACCCAACCCAGCTCCAAAGAGCGGATTCTCTCGCCACATAGTGAAAGACTCCACTATAAGGGCCCACCTTGCTGAATCACTTGACTCGCTTGATATAGGTAAAACAACTAACGGAGTAACCGAGGTAGCCGAGGTAGCCGAGGTAGCCGAAAAAAGTAAAGAGAACAAGGAGAGCAAGGTTTCAATTAAGATACCAAACAAATAAACACCATACTGCGATAGTATGAAAACCACCCCTCCGAAAAATGTAGATTTTAGTAAAAACATCGGCCTCGATGCTCTTAACAAAAAGGCCACCACTAGCACCACAAACAAAGTGCCAATTGCAGAGCGCGATCCGGTTATTAAAACCGCACCAATCATGATGGAAAGAGCTACGCTTAGCAATCCAGACTGACTAGAACTTAATGGCAGCCTTGCATACCAAGGCTCAAATGCCAAAACCAAACAAACAACCACAAGTACCTGAAAGGCTAAAGCGTTTCGATTCCCAGAATAAGCCTCTAGAATATAATGGAAATTATCTAAAACAATAAAACCATTAACAAACAGCACCCACATTATTATATTTACAAACAAAACAACAGTAATAGCAATCAACATCAACTGTGAGAGCTTGAAAAAACCCACTCGACCAAAATTATTTACAACCAAATACCCAGAAAACAAGTAACCCAACAGCACCAACCAACCAATTATCTTACCTGACGCCCAGTTTGTAGCACCAAACGAATAGACACCTGAGATATAAGAAAATACAAAAGCCAAAGTAATAAGTGAAAGATATAAATTAAATTTCGGCACACCCCATCTTGGCAGTTCTCGCTTAAGCACAACATTCAGAACCACTATGGAGAAAATCAAAATGGCAAATGGGTCTGCCAAATTCACGTTCAGATAACCTGTACCAACTTGAACATGAACCTGAAATAGCACTAACAAACCCACCATCAGGGTTAAAATCCAAATAGCAACATCTTCTATACTTACCGTTCCCATGCCGTTACTCAACTGCCCACCCAGAACAGTTTCAGAAACCTTAGGCCTAACAAACAGCAATGGAAATAAAACTAGAACAGCCGCTATAGAAGTAAACCCTAACAAAACAGAAGCAGCCAACGCACTCGCAGAACTACCACCAAGGAAGGATAGAACATACATGGAAGATATCTCTCTTAATCCCCAGCCTCCAAAACTAACTGGAAGGCCGGCTAAAAAAGAAACTATGGCAGCAGCTGACAATACATGCAAAAAGTCACTCTCAGGGATTACAGATGCAAAAAGCAAATAAAATGCCAACAAAACAACAACACTACTTAGCAATGTGACTAGATAAACCTCAAGCGCATTGAATAACGACTTAAAATTAAGGATTTTCTCTAACATTCTCCGCTCAACTCGACCAACAAAGAAGCATAGATAAACCACAAGAGAAAAAACTGCAATTAAGCACATTTCCAAAATCGGTACTTTTCTAAAATACTCATTAACAATCGGAGAAAAAATAATAAGCCCCCCCACAAGTGCAAGCAAACCACTCAAACTTCCAACTACAAATCTTTCATAAGCTGCAATCGCTGCATTTTCGGCAGCAGAGATTCCCGCCTTACTCAACATCACCTGCCTTCCGGCAACCTGCCCCACCAAAGGAATCATAATTAATGAAGCAATGTTCCCAGAAACACTAGCCCTGACAACATCTAAAAAATTAATTGTATAGCCGAAATGCTGCAACACTCTCCAATATCTAAAAACCACAACAAATGTATTCAGTAAAAATAAAGAAAACACAGGCAAAACAATACGTAAAGGAAATGCCATTAACGAACTATAAAAATCATTGAAATCAACAAAACTAAAACCAAATACAACTAATAACACTGAAAGCATCAGAAACAAAAACTTCTTCACAAATCACCACTCGCAAAATTTAAAAAACAAGAGGAAACGAAATACCCTTTTAACCACTAATGCTTCAAGTCACTTCAAAATATAAAGCAACTTAAAAAGTCAACAAACAAACTATACCCGACAAATATAATTACCAGCCTATAATACTATTAAACTTCAAGATTGCTCGGCCAGCCATGCTTGAAACATTAAAATATCCCAAAGATGATACTGCCAATTACGCCGACCCGACAAATGCTCGCTCCACTTTTCACGAATGGGTACTGGGTTAAAAAAGCCTTCTTGCCTAAGGCGTCCCTCATCCAGAAGAGCCTCTGCCCATTCGCGCAACGGCCCACGCAGCCAACTGTCAATCGGCACACCAAAGCCCATCTTGGGCCTTTCAATCAACTCCTTTGGCACATATCGATACAGCACTTGCCTGAGTGCCCACTTAGCTTGCCCATCACGTAGCTTCATAGATTGCGGAAGGCTCCACGCAAACTCTGTTACTCGATGGTCGAGAAACGGTACGCGTGTTTCAAGCGAAACCCCCATAGCTGCACGATCCACCTTGGTCAAAATGTCATCAGGTAGATAAGTCAGCATATCGAGGGCCATCATGCGTTGTACATCATCTAGCCCCCCAAGAACCGGTACATCGCCATTCAACAAAGTCGGTGGCTCATGGCCGTCTATGACTATTGATGCCGGATCATGCCAATGCGAAACCAAATTGAGATACAGTGAATCCACTGACTGGCATGACAATACACCTGCGCCCTTGTGTAACTTGTCACCCACATTTGCAAACCGAGCAGTTGAGGGCACTACAGTAGCTAAATAAGCTGCAAGTCTGTCCCACGATTGAGGCGCAACACTGGTCAATGCCATTGCTGCAAGTTTGCGCATAGGCCGAGGCACGGCTGCCAATTTACGCCAGAGTTTTTCTGTCATTTGATAACGGTTGTAACCGCAAAACAACTCATCACCTGCATCACCCGAAAGCGCCACTGTTACATGTTCCCGGGCAAGCTGTGACACCAAAAAAGTAGGTATCTGCGAAGAGTCTGAAAAAGGCTCGTCGTACAACGAAGGTAAGCGCGTAATTACTGCAAGGGCCTGTTCAGCAGTTACATAAAGCTCTGTATGGTCCGTACCCAAATGCTTAGCAACCGCCTTGGCATGTACTGCTTCGTTGTAACCCTCTTCGTTAAATCCAATGGTAAAGGTTTGAACCGGTCGCGATGACTGCGCTTGCATTAGCGCAACCACCGTAGAAGAGTCCACCCCACCAGACAGAAACGCACCTAGGGGAACATCGGCCATCATCTGCTGACGTACTGCATCTTTCAGTAAGACTTCCAGATCATTGACTGCTTGAGATGTACTGCCGGTAAATATATTGGCAACACCATCAACCGCAACTTTAGCCCCTGACCAGTAAGTCACTATGTCTGGTTCGCTTTTCTTTAAGGAAACTGTAAGCAAGCACCCAGCACGTAGCTTATAAATCCCTTTATAAATTGAATAAGGCGCGGGAATGTAGTTGTGGCGCAAATAGAGTGATAAAGCGCCACGGTCAATTTCACCCTTCCACAGAGGATGAGCTCTTAGTGCCTTTAATTCCGATCCAAATAAAAAAACGCCGTCCATCCAACCATAATAAAGCGGCTTTTCACCCAGTCGATCTCGGGCAAGTGAAAGCGTGTTGCGTTGCCTATCCCATACCGCAAAAGCAAACATACCAATTGCCTGCTCAAGCGTCTTCTGGATACCCCATGCATCGAAGCCAGCCAGCAGTGTCTCAGTATCGGAATGTCCACGCCAAGACGTGACCGCTTTACTGCGCTCAAGCTGAGCACGGATATCTAGATGGTTATAGATTTCGCCATTGAACGCAATTACATAGCGACCTGACGCAGAAAACATCGGCTGGTGGCCTGCCGATGACAAATCCACGATGGACAGTCGCCTGTGAGCCAAGCCAATACCAACAACTTCATCTTGCCATATACCAAAATCATCCGGCCCCCGCGTAATAATCGCATTGGCCATACGTTCTAGTGTTTTGTGGGCTTCCTCAGATACACCCCAGGATCCATGCCCCAAATACCCAGTAAACCCACACATTAGGCTTAAATCCTTTACTAAAACGGTAATTTAAGATAAACGAAACCTATAACCGACTCAGCGCACCAGCGCGCCTGCTTCACGATATAGAGCTTCATAGGCATCAATACAGGAGCTCATTGAAAACTTCTCTGCAACACGCACTCTTCCCCTGTCACCCATTAAAGCCCTGTCATCAGCTAGTGCAACTTTCAGTAAGGCATCGGCGAGACACTCAGGGTTGTGCGCAGGTACAACATATCCAGTAATGCCATCAAGAACTGCCTCTGCGTTACCACCAACGTCAGTAACCACCATCGGCAACCCTGCTGCCATGCCTTCAAGCACTGCGTTGGAAAAACCCTCTTCATGAGAGCAGAGTATGCCGACGTCGGCTAAACGCAGAAAAAGCGGCACATCGGAGCGAGAGCCAAGAAAACGTATATTGGAACCGACACCAAGGGAGTCGGCTTCTTGCTGGAGATAAGTACCAATTCCGTCATCACGACCAATACAAAGTACCTGCCAAGGCTCAGGAAGGGCTTCTTTTATTCTGGCCAAGGCTTTGATGAGATCAGCATGCCCCTTGTAAGGTATTAGGTTTGCAACCAGTACAAATACCAGAGCGTCATAAGGTACCCCAAACTGAGTCCGGACTGCGCTACGATCAAAAGGTGTATCGTATGGAGCCAGTTCAATACCGTTGTAGATCAATCGAAGGCGCTCTGAATTTATCCCTTCGGTGGCGAGCTCTTCTACAACTGCTCTCGAATTACCACATACCAGTGTCATTCTGGGGTGCAGATACCTCTCAATTCGCGCGACATAGGGGTGTGCCGTTTGATAGTTATGCAGACTTCTGCGACTCATAATCCGAGCTGGAATCTTTGCAAAAAAAGATGCTATACCGCCAACAACGTATGCAGCAGGAAGAAAGAAATGTACAACAGCAGGCCGACGAAGCCACATCGTGTAAATAAGCGCGACCGATGTGATCGCTAACCCAACACGTGCGCACAGTCTTTTATTCTTCAGGACACTGGAAACCCAATCGGAAAGAGTGACACCATGAATTGGCACTCCCACGTCAGTTAATACATGCGTCAACGGCCCACCAGGCGTCAGCACAAAGATCTCAGGCTCCCAACCACGCGCCTTTAGGCGCGTGACCACTTGAACAACATGGCGCTCTGCGCCTCCGACTTCCAAAGAGCCTATAACAAGTAGGATCCGAAGGGAATTCCCAGCGCTATTACTACTTTTAATTTTGCTAGACTCAGTGCACATTTAACACTTCACGAAAACAAATTGATTACAGCCCAACCCACCACCGCATGTGATTAAACGCCGTAATTCAAAGCCACGCTTTCTATAAAAATCAAAAACCTCTTCCGGCTTAGCCACTTCAAAGGGATAACCACCAAGCCAATCGTACCAGTCATGCAACTTTGACATTCCTCTTTGTTTTTTATAGTCAGAGTAAATCTTCAGAGGATTTCTTCGCTTGTATAAATCCAAAGCAAATGCTGGCAAAACAAAGTAAGGAATACAAATCGCCTTAACAATTTGCCTCCCCCAAAAACCCGAACAGTAAATCTTTTTCAATGCAGCCCAGCGCTCAGAAATACGTTCCTGATCGTTATAAATAGCAATAAATAACTGACCTTCCGAAGCCACACTAGCTACCACATTCTCAAGCGCCTGCCACATTTCCCCTGTGTGATGGAGAACACCCCAAGAATAAACAATGTCAAATTTACCAAGAGTCACAACAAAATCTTTATCCAGAACTGACCCTTCATGAATCAGCCAATTCGAATCACCGTCGAAGTACCTACGTTTTAACTCGCGTGCACATGCAACTGACTTAGGATCAAAGTCGAATGAAGTAACTCTAGCTCCAAGCAAGCGTGCAGCTAATGAAAAAAGACCACTACCAGAACCTACATCCAAAAAAGTCTTACCTGTGAGCGATTCAACGCCCAGCATTGACATCAATGATTTTTTAGCCTCGTCTATCCTCTCACCATCGAGAACACTCAAAAACCTTGACCAATTCTCACCAAATTCAAACCGCTCACCGGCGTGAATTTGCATACCATGATCTTCCTTCATATCACCCCACCAAAAAACTTTAATTCTTTATTATGAAGGTTAGCACGTTGTGACAAACCCACTATCAAGCGAAACTCTACCTACTTGATTCCCCGATAACCGCAAGACTATATGCAAAACCTTTATTTTGAGCGATTCGCCATGCCACACGAGGCAATATTCTACGGAGAAAAATCTGCATTGGCGTGAAAGCCAGATCGCCATAGCCAAATTTAGAAACAACCCGAAGACCAGCATCCTCAACTATTTTTGATAGCTCATTTATACTATATATCCGCTCATCGGTTATCTCACCGGTGTAAGCCGTGTAGCATGCTGGAATTTGGATTAATACTTTTTTAGCACATTTAGCTTGCTCTCGAAGCAGCTTGACCGTTACATCACGATCAAAATGTTCAAGCACACCACACGAGAATACAAGATCAAACTTTGACTCAAAAGCCGACAAATCAAACGCATCTGCAACTTCAAACTTAGCCGGCACACCAATAAGCGATGCACGCTCACGAGCCAGCGCTACTAATGACGGCTCATTATCTATGCCGGTGACATCGTAGCCGATTGAAGCCAAATACAACTCAGACCAACCAGGACCACTTCCCACGTTCAAGATACGTGCTGGCGCCGGGCAATGGCGTGCGATCATGCCATAGAGCGTTTCATGAAAGCCCCAATGTGCTACTGCTGTGCCTAACCAATTCTGGTCAAACGCCCCATGGGAGTCAAAATAGTTTTTCCATCTCTCAGACAAAACACACTCCTTAAATATAAATCTTCAAAACTGCTTAACACCAAATATAAACTTATGTTTCACTGCAAAAAACCCAATCAAGAGCGACCCCACTGAGCCAATAACCAAAGCCAAAGCTATAGAAAACTCACCAATTAGTGGACTTATTGAAAAGTAGCTAATATAAATTAGCGGAAAACTTACAAACACTAACAAAGACATCATTAAAGGTCTTTTTTGTGCTTGAAAAAGCTTAGCAAAAACATTACCCAGCATGGCAAAGGGTAAGCTTAATGTCAGTAGCAGCCAGTGAGATGAAACGCGCTCAGCAGCAGCAGCATCAAAGCGACCACCAAACAACCATTCAAGGCTTGCAGCGCCAAATGCCCACACCATAAATATGCCCAGCCCCCCGATGACTGCCGATACAGCACCGGCCTTGACTAGAGTATTTCTTACCGCCGCAGCATCGTTCCGAGCAACCAGATCAGAAAAGTGCGCAAGTACCACCGTAGAACTGGCTATAACCAAGAGCTGTAAAGCCGATGAATGCAGTCGGTAAGCATAGCCGAAAGCTGAAACGGCTCCCTCACCATACTTTGCAGCCCACAGGGGTGGAAGAGATACAATTAAGTTAGAGAACATAACCCCGGGTAAAATCCAGCCGCCAAGCATTAGCATCTCCCGCCAGAGCTGCTTGATTTTCTCCCATGCGGGAAGCTCACCGAAAAAAGTGAACCCCGTTGATTTAAGACCCCATAAACAAATAAAAACCTGTAAAGCCAGGCCAAGTACCGTACCCCCAATTAAATTAAGCAAGCCACCCTCTGGCCAGGCGGCCAGAAGAGATGCGCCGAGCACACCATTGGCAATTGGGGCTGCGGCTGCAATCGCAAAACGATTACGCATGGCCAATAGGTAGCCACAAGAGTCACCGATGAGGTTGAGCATCACTAACGTTGCTGCAAATGGATATGCAAAGGCTAGCGAGGTAAGAACTGAGGCTGGCGCTGAGGCTGCAAGTATTTCCAGTACAAAGGGTGAACCCACTACCAGCATAAGGGAAAAAACACCACCCGCCCCAGCCATCACCAATAAGACAGAGCGCTCGAATGCAGACACTTCTGCGTAGCTACCTGTAACGTTAAGCTTTGCCCGGACAGGGAAAAGGCCCGTTTGCAATACTCCTGCTACAACACCCGCGACCATAGTCGGCACAACAATAGACAGACTATAGCCATCCATTTCCGGGCCAACCCCAAAGATACGTGCGGTGAACCACAATTTAAAAAACGCAGCCAGCTGAGAAACTATTGTGAGCAAAGATATAATTGCAATTTGATTTCTCATGCAGTTACCCGAACCGAAAAAATCCGGTTAACAGCAGAATCATCACGACACAATATCCACTTGTGCTTAACCATTACTTTAAGGCTGTTAAAAAATTTACATACCAAGGCATCGCCCGATCAATACCAGCCTGAATGTCGAACTGTGGTACGTAACCAAGTAAGCGTTCTGCCTTACTAACATCAGCCTGAGAGTGGCGCACATCGCCGGCGCGGAACTCACGATATACAGGTGACTTGGCGTAACTCACACCGTTATTAGCCAGGCTCTGCTTGATCGCAGCAAACAGTTGATTGAGATCGGTGCGCCCGCCTACTGCCACGTTATATATCTGATTACGCGCCGCATGGTTATCGCTAGTTGCCGCCAATAGATTGGCCTGCACGGTGTTTTCGATAAAACAGAAGTCTCGGCTGGTTTCACCGTCGCCATTGATAAATACGGCTTCGCCGTTGATCATGGCAGAGGTCCACTTGGGGATAACAGCGGCATAGGCCCCATCAGGATCCTGTCGCTTACCGAACACGTTGAAGTAGCGCAAACCAATGGTGTTGAAGCCGTAGGTTTTGGCGAAGACGTCTGCATAGAGCTCGTTGACGTACTTGGTCACGGCATACGGCGATAGCGGTTTACCGATTACATCCTCAACCTTAGGTAGGCCGGGGTGATCACCATATGTGGAGCTTGAGGCGGCGTAAGTGAAGCTTTGCACCTCGTTATCGCGTGCGGCTACCAGCATGTTCAGAAAGCCGCTGATGTTTGTTTCGTTGGTGGTTATGGGATCGGCGATAGAGCGCGGAACGGAACCCAACGCAGCCTGGTGTAGAACGTAGTCAACGCTTTCACAGGCCTTTTGACAATCTTGAAGGTTGCGAATGTCGCCTTCAATAAAGTGGAAGCGCTGCCATTCTTCACCGCTGACGAGGGCTTGAACCTCATCGAGGTTACGCTGGTGACCGGTGGCGAAATTATCCAACCCAATCACATGCTGGCCAAGCTTCAGCAGGGCCTCCAGCAGGTTGGAGCCGATGAAGCCTGCTACACCAGTGATGAGCCAGGTTCTCGGGGTAACAGGTAGTTCTTGCAACAAAGACTCGTAGGGCGTCATAAGCTCAATTCTATATGTGGGAGGCGACCGGTGTTTTCGCTGCTTTCGTCAAGGAAGTCGAGTACGGCCACCTGCCGTGTTCTATCAGCCTGTGGTTGCAGTTCGCTCTTCCCACAGTTTTTACAGGCGCAGATCAGACTCTGCAGCATTGAGTAAGTACTTAAGGTCATACAGCACATGTGCCGCCTTGCCGTGCTTACGAATATTTTCTGCACCCAGGGCGCGGAATTCGTTATGGGCTACAGCGAGGATGATGCCGTCATAAGTATTTACCGCTGGTTCTGCAATAGGGGTAATACCGTATTCGTGTTGCGCCTCTTCGACGCTGACCCAGGGGTCGTATACATCAACCAGGATGTTGTAATCCGCCAACTCACGAACAATGTCCACCACCTTGGTGTTGCGAAGATCTGGACAGTTTTCCTTAAAGGTCAGGCCCATTACCAGTACACGGGCACCATCCACATGGATGCGGCGCTTAAGCATGCCTTTGATAAGTTGCGATACCACGTAGGCTCCCATACTGTCGTTAAGGCGGCGACCTGCGAGGATGATTTCCGGGTGATAGCCTATGCTTTCTGCCTTGTGGGTCAAGTAATACGGATCTACGCCAATACAGTGTCCGCCTACCAAGCCTGGACGGAATGGCAGAAAGTTCCACTTGGTACCAGCCGCCTCAAGCACTGCTTCGGTGTCGATATCCATTTTGTTGAAAATCAGCGCCAGCTCATTGATCAGGGCAATATTGAGATCGCGCTGGGTATTCTCGATGACCTTGGCCGCTTCAGCGACTTTGATACTGCTGGCCTTGTGCGTCCCTGCGGTGATGATTTGCCGGTACAGGGAGTCCACCAGTTCGGCGATTTCCGGTGTGGAGCCGGAGGTGACCTTCTTGATAGTAGTTACCCGATGTTCCTTATCCCCCGGATTAATGCGCTCAGGACTGTACCCGGCAAAAAAATCAACGTTGAATGTAAGACCAGACACTTGCTCCAACACCGGTACGCAGTCCTCCTCCGTAGCACCGGGATAGACAGTCGATTCGTAAATTACGATGTCGCCCTTCTTGAGCACTTTCCCAATGGTTTGCGAGGCTTTTATAAGAGGCGTTAGATCGGGCTTCTTATGGGCATCAATAGGAGTCGGCACAGTGACAATGTATACATTGCAATCTTTGAGATCATCAATATCAGCGCTATAACTCAGTTTTACAGAATGCGTCAATTCTTCATCGCTGACTTCAAGTGTCTCGTCATGGCCAGCCTTGAGAGCAGTGATACGCTTCTGGCTGATGTCGAATCCCACCACAGAGCGATGCTTCCCAAATTCAGCAGCAAGAGGTAGGCCGACATAGCCAAGACCTATGATGGCGAGTTTGATGTCATTCAATGTAAGCATGGGTTGCGTCCAAATTTTTGATCATGGATTTATTGCCTTTAAATTAAAGTCAATCAGGAATGACTAAATACAATGGCTTCTCGGTTGCGGCATAACGGTCCCGCAGTGCTTCGCTCAGATGTGGTTTTTCCCTTGGATCCCCGTACACAATCCGCACTTGTGACGGCCAATGGTGCACTCTGGTAACAAATCCAAGCAATCCATTTTGGTCCGCATTGGCCGAATAACCCTCTATGATATGTACTTAGACCCAGATGTCATAGCGTTTCTAATCCATTTCCATATAGACGCCCTTGCGTACAAACTGCCGTATCTGCCAGCCTGTAGTGCCTTCAGCCTAATAACCCACAAAGAGTAAGTCATACCGCACAACCCCAACATGACCTTTAGGTAGTTGACGATACGGCCACTGGAGTACGTGCCATTGCCAGCATTTACGATGGCCGGCTAAAAAGTTTGGGTCAAGCGATGACCATAGCCAAGTGGGTCTGATAAGGATCGACAGTCAACAAATTACTAAGTACCAGAGGGTTGCAGCCTTTCTTCAGCCGCGACAGCGCTCCGGCATCCCCAAAGTGATCAAGTCCCCGGTAAACCTGGGTGAAACGGCTGGCCAGTAGGGAGTCGAGCATGATGCGTTGGTTGGACCAGTCGAGCTGGGGTTGTTGGTTACCCATCTGAGCAGCATCGGCTCCGACTCAATCCTCACTCTCGCGGCCGCCCTATACCCTCTCCCCAACCCCTCTCCCATAATAGGAGAGGGGCTTTTAGTACCTTTCGATGGATGATGTCTCCCAGCTCGTAGAGCAACTCCTGGATGCGGCCAATGCTGAAGGCAGGAATCAGTACCTTGCCCTGGTTACTCAGGGAATACTCCAGGATCGTTTCCAAACGCTGGCGGCAGGTGCGGCGGTTTTCGTGGAGGCGGTCGCCGTAAGTACTTTCGATTAACAGCACATCAGCTTTGTATGGGACTTTAGGTGCCGGCAGGATGGGTGCATAGGGCGCAACAAGATAGCCGGAGGAAACGATACGATTTTTAAGCCCGGTTGCGGGGTAGTGCAGTTCAATCTCGATATAGGCCCAGCCGAGTATATGGCCAGCACGCTGCAAGCGAATGCGCGTGCACAGGGCTGGCGTATCGACAAGGCTAAACCAGTGCTTGTAGGGCAAGGCAACAATGCGCTTCTCAAGCAGCTTGAGGTATTGCTGTACCTGCTTTTGATCACCACATACACCTAGCTTGAAGGCGTCCTCCAAAACGATGGACAGCAGTTTGGCCGACGGCTCGCTACAGATGATTGACCCCTTGAAGCCTGCGGCTAAAAGGTGAGGAAAGCTTCCTTCGTGATCAATGTGCACATGGGTGTCGACTAGCGCTTCAATGCCATCAAGGAAGAAATCGATGACGAGTCGCCCCGTCCCAACCTTACCATACGAGGAGGTTACTGCCCTTTGGAATAAGCCGCATTCGACCAACAAACTGTTGGCGGCATCCATAAGCAGTTGATGACAGGTACCGATCACGACTGAGACGACGCCATGATGAAGGGTATAAGGGAAGTCCATCTGCTAATCCATTAACGCGGAAAAGTACATCCATGACCAAACGGCAAATAGCTGTGCACTATGAACTGGCGACAGCAGCCTGCTCAAAGCTGCGGCATTATGCCATTATTAAAACGTGATACCAGTCTCGGATTAGCAAAAAGCAGCGCCTGAAAAATGACGGTATTGAGATGCAAAAAGCCGCACTATGGTGGCTTAAGTTGGGTTATTCATCTTCATTCACCCGATCACGCAACTCTTTACCCGGTTTGAAATGCGGCACAAACTTGCCATCTAGCGTGACTGAATCGCCCGTTTTGGGGTTACGACCCACGCGCGGCGCGCGGTAATGCAGCGAGAAACTGCCAAAACCACGGATCTCAATCCGATCGCCAGTCGATAATGCCTGCGACATTTGCTCCAGCATGGTCTTGATCGCCAACTCAACATCCTTCGACGAGAGCTGCCCCTGATGGGTGACGATGCGCTCGATCAACTCCGACTTGGTCATGGTTTTCCCTTCTTTTTCAAGCGGCTAGATCACTAGATGAAAAGGTTTTAGCATGCTAAGCCAGATTTGAACAGCCTATAAAACAACACCTTAGCGATTTTCAGGTACAAAAAAGGGCGACCGAAGTCGCCCTTTTTCTGGATTACCTGAACTTAGTTCTGATTTTCCATTTGCGCACGGATCAGATCACCAATGGTGGTCGGACCAGCAGAAGCAACTTCGTCCTGCTTAGTGCGCATTTCTTTGATTGCTTCTTTCTCATCTTCAACGTCTTTCGACTTAACCGACAAGCTGATTACGCGGCTCTTACGGTCAACGCTGATGATTTTGGCTTCAACTTCTTCGCCTTCTTTCAGCACGTTGCGCGCGTCTTCAACGCGATCACGGCTGATTTCGGAGGCTTTCAGAGTGGCTTCGATGCCGTCGGCAAGAGTGATGATGGCGCCTTTGGCGTCAACTTCTTTAACGATGCCGCGCACGATGGTGCCTTTATCGTTAACAGCAACGTAGTCGGAGAACGGATCTTCTTCCAGCTGCTTAATGCCGAGGGAAATGCGCTCACGCTCCGGATCAACGGAGAGGATAACGGTTTCCAGCTCGTCGCCCTTCTTGAAGCGGCGTACAGCTTCTTCGCCTACTTCGTTCCAGGANATGTCGGACAGGTGAACGAGGCCGTCGATGCCNCCATCCAGACCAATGAAGATACCGAAATCGGTGATCGACTTGATGGTGCCGGAGATTTTGTCGCCCTTGTTGAACTGACCGGAGAANTCTTCCCACGGGTTAGTTTTGCACTGCTTGATACCCAGGGAGATACGACGACGCTCTTCNTCGATATCCAGAACCATAACTTCCACTTCGTCGCCGACGTTAACGACTTTCGAAGGATGGATGTTTTTGTTGGTCCAATCCATTTCGGATACGTGCACCAGGCCTTCCACGCCTTCTTCCAGCTCTGCGAAGCAGCCGTAGTCGGTCAGGTTGGTTACGCGCGCAGTAACACGGGTATCCTGCGGGTAACGCGCCTTGATGGCAACCCATGGATCTTCGCCCAGCTGCTTGAGGCCGAGGGAAACACGGTTGCGCTCACGATCGTACTTGAGGATTTTGACGTCGATTTCATCGCCAACGTTGACGATTTCCGACGGATGCTTGATGCGCTTCCAAGCCATGTCGGTGATGTGCAGCAGGCCGTCGACGCCACCCAGATCCACGAACGCGCCGTAGTCGGTGAGGTTCTTGACGATACCTTTGACTTGCTGACCTTCCTGCAGGGATTCCAGCAGAGCTTCGCGCTCGGCGCTGTTCTCGGCTTCCAGCACGCTGCGGCGGGAAACGACAACGTTGTTGCGCTTCTGGTCCAGCTTGATAACTTTGAATTCGAGCTCTTTGCCTTCCAAGTGGGTGGTATCACGCACTGGACGGACATCGACCAAGGAACCTGGGAGGAACGCACGGATGCCGTTAACGTCGACAGTGAAGCCGCCCTTAACCTTACCGTTGATAACGCCCGTAACCACTTCCTCAGCGGCGAAAGCTGCTTCCAGAACGATCCAGCACTCGGCACGTTTGGCTTTTTCGCGGGACAGCTTGGTTTCACCAAAGCCATCTTCAACCGCGTCCAGGGCAACGTGAACTTCGTCACCGACCTTGATGGTCAGCTCGCCAGCGTCGTTGTGGAACTGTTCCAGCGGAATGAGGCCTTCAGACTTCAAACCAGCGTGAACGGTTACCCAACCAGCTTGGTAATCGATGTCGACGATGATAGCGGTGATGATCGAGCCAGCCTGAAGATTCAGGGTTTTTAGGCTTTCTTCAAACAGTTCAGCAAAGCTTTCGCTCATTTTAATTCCTGTTGATTCAGGGCAGGGAATCCGCCCAAACCACATTCCAGACAATGTGGGTACGTTCATTTAAAAAGAGGCAAACGG
>C687J35504_10000750_pt1 | contig 23112 bp, 29 predicted proteins | sample RifCSPhighO2_02_FD_35504 | JGI IMG/M metagenome (IMG submission 35504) | reverse complement strand
CACCGGAGGCGCTGATTCCTGCGATTTGAGCATTCTTACTTGGGAAGCCGCGCGCTTTAAATATGGAAAATGGTAAATGCTTGAGAGCTCCTCCACGTTCAGATATATCTTATTTTTTTCGTCAAAAAGGCGGAAAGAATATTTTTCGATCATGGATCGTAAAGCTTTCCCTCCGAGCTCTTTTATTTTCAGGCTTGAGCCCTCCGGATTTTGATACTGCGAAAAACTCCCTGAAATATTTCTTAATATTTCATCCGCCTCATTCGTGTTTTTTGAGGATGCGACTATTCTGATATTGGCCTCAAAAATAACCTTGCCGCTTTTTTCTTCAAAAAGCTTCGCAAGATCCTCGTCCACCGCGAGCGGCTTTTGTTTTTCTTTGTCTGTTTTAGGGAACATGAATTTTTTGAGGTCGTCCCAAAAACTGTTTTTTGCAAGAACATCCTTCCTTGATTCGCCTTCTTTTAAGCGCCTGGCTGCCGTATGGGCCCTCTTTTGGATCTCCTCTCCTGCCGGCCTCAAAACGATCTGAATCGAGGCGCCCTCGCCGAATTCATCCACTTTGGAAAAGGGGGCCGTGATGGTTTCCAGCGGATCGATATTTAATTTCTGATAAGTTTTTATCGGCAAAATGGTCGATTCCGAAGAAAGGACAACAGCGCCCGCCGTGGCACCCGTGGGATGAAAAATGTTGTAGTCCGGCACCGCCTCGATTTTCGCTTCGGGAAACGCGCCGTGCAGCTTGCTTTCCAAAAGTTTTTCATAAACCCGCGGAAAGGCGACATAAAAGAATATCTCATTGCCATTGTTATGCGCGGCAATTTCTAAAGCGAATAGAGGCCCTTTCCAAAGTTTGGAAGAAAACCCTTCTTTCTTTATTGAATAAAGCCCGCTCAAAAATTGCTCCATTTTCGAGATAAAATTTTTCACCGCTTCTTCGATATTCCCGCCTTTTTCGATTATTCCTTCGGGTGCTGAAACCAAAAAAAGCCGGAGACCCAATCCGCCTCCCACGTCACGCGAGCGTTTTTCTTTCAAGTACCATAAAAATAAAACAAGCCACAGGGCAAACGCCGCGAAAAAGCCGGAGATGACGTAAAACAAAAGCGTATTCAGATCGATAATCGAGGTCATTGTTTGATCTTTCTCGATTCCAAAAGTTTTTGATAATATTTATCCGCCAGAGTATCGTGAAAATCATCAAGCAAATGCGGATTTCTCATGGCTTCGGCAATCTTTATCGCGTGGATTATTCCGTTCTTTAGCGCGTCCGCGACCAGAGTTTCAACGATTTGCGAGTGTTCTTTTTCCTCCAAATCATGCGCCGCTTTTAGCGCCGCGTCATCGCTTTGTGCGGACGCTGACTGTGAATTAGGCGGAGGCGGCAAAATTGCCGTCTCTCTCAAAATGTCTTTTACGACTTCTTTTTCGGCTTTGGATTCACCTGCCTCCAAAAGCTCCGTCTTTTTGGCGGAGAGCCGTTCTTCAAGCCATTTTATTTCGTCATTTAGCGATTCCTGTGCCATATGTAAATAATAGCATATGGCGGGCGCTATTTTAACCGGTCAAATCTTTGAAAGCCTGCTCGACAAAATCATCGGCAACTTTTAACTGTTCAATTTCGAGGTCGTCCCAGCGCTTTTGCGATTCAACGTCAAAACGCATCAAATCCGAAGCCAATTTATTCATGGCAACGCTCTCGCGCGCAAGCGATTCAAGCATGCCGTCTAATATTTTTTCGTCATATTTAACGAGATTTTTCAGCACAATTTGCTTAACTTCTTTCGGTATTAAAGAATTTCCGATCAATTCTTTTATTCTGTTTTGTTTTTCTTTTTTATTCATATTTATCGATTACTTGTGCAGATTTTTAATCCATTCCAATTGCCTGGCAGCTTCAGAAACATCAAGCTCGTATCCGACAGGCAGTTGTGTGTCTAGCGGCGACCCCGCAATATCCCATGGAGTAACGCCATATCCCGTCGAATGGCTGACTATCGTATCTGTTGCCTGCACCTGCATGTCGGAAGGATTGGGAATGCCATTTTGCTGCAGCCATTCTTTAAGCGCATTCCATGGATTATCTCCTGCGTTTAAAGTTAGTTTTGAAGGCGCGCCCTCGCTTCCCGAAGGAGCCATGTATTTAACCGGCCCTTTGACCAAAGCCGATTCTGAACCTGACGTATACCACCAAATACCAACAGCCCAAAGCGCGGCTTCCAAACCGCCATACGCATACCTTGTCCAATATTTCGGATTAAGATTATCTTTGATAATTTTAGAAAATTCTTTAGCATCTGCTGATTTTGGACTATCTTGCATAGCCACAAGTTTTTTACCAAGTTCTCCCAGCATTGCGCGCCTTCTTTCCGGGTCAAGCTGGAGCTGTGTTCCCTTAGCATCGCTATAACCTTTTAAACGTTCCTGTAAGGCGTGATCTGCGTATTGCAATACCGCGTTGATATATTTTAAATTCCGCTCGCGTTTTATCTCGCAAGCAATTTTATCAATTTTTTCCCGGGTAACGCTTTCCCCCAGCTTTTCACCTGCGGCAAGCTTATTGTGCAGTTCAAATGCTTCCGGATAAGTCAACAAACCGCGCCTGGACTGTATTTCTTTCGCCACTTCCGCCAGTTCTTTTCCAGTTTTTTTCTTGCCTCTGCGGAATTTGTCCGCTTGGTGTATATCCCAAATTCCGGCCGTTGCGATACCCAACAATCTTTCGCGCAACAAAGACGGCTTTGTAATCCATTCTTTTCCGCGGGAAACAACTTCTTTTGCTTTTTCCAAAAAAGTTTTCCCGCTTTTGTCTTCTTTCATTTTACCGACTCTTTCGTACGGTTCAGCTATCATCTTAAGAAAATCTTCCGTGTCTTTGTTGCGAGCACCGACAACCATGTTTTCTTTTAAACTTCTAACGCGGTCTTCAGCCGGGACAAAGTTTTCTATTGCCTCGGGGCTTGCAATAGTTTTCCCTTTTGATTCTTTTCCTCTGGCGACTTCGGTCTGAATTTTATAAAGCTTTGTTTTTTCCTCCGGAGACATCGACATATAGTTATATGGGTTTTTGGCATTATCCATAAATTTCAAATCATCTTCCGTTTTCGGATATAAATCGTTATATTCTTTTCGCAAAAATTCGTATTCTTCCGATTTTTGGCGAAAATCGGCGCTTGATTTATCAAGCAATCTGATTTCCTTGGCAATTTCCTGGGTTCTCGCGTCAATTTGAGCCATGCGGTCTTCAGGACTCACTTGAGAAGTTATTTTGGGTTCCGCTTCTTTAGGCGCGGAGCTTTCCGGCTCGGGCATTTTACCGGCCGGCTTACTCTCCTCTTCCGCCTCTCTCCTTGCAGAAAAAACGGCGTCATATTGATTCTTGCTTTCCGGTTCGGATGCTTTCGGCTCTGGCGGTTTGTTTTCCGCCTTTGAGGCGCCGCTATCCGGGTTCAGCATTTTCCAGCGCTCCTCGTCGGATGCCTTTTCCCATTCGTTAATGCCTTTTGGCGATTCTTCCATAGTGATTTTATGATAGAATATAGCATGAAGAAAAACAAGGCTTCGCTGTGGATTGCGCTAATTATTTTTATAGCAATTTTTCTGCGCCTCTATGATTTAAAAGCAGCTCCTCCGGGGCTTTGGTCTGACGAGGCGATGAACGGGGTAAATACGATACAGGCGCTGGAAGGGAGTGACTGGAAAGTTTATTATCCGGAAAATTTCGGCAGAGAAGGTTTGTTTATAAATATCCAGGCAATTTTCGTAAAATTTCTGGGGCATGAGCCGTGGGTTTTGCGGCTGCCCTCCGCGATATTCGGAATTTTGACCGTTTTGGGTTTGTATTTGATGACGAGGGAATTATTTAGATTATCAGCGAATAGCGAATCTAGTTCGAATAAACGAATCGCGCTTTTTACGTCGTTTTTTCTTGCAACTTCGTTTTGGCATATTATTTTTTCCAGAATGGGCTTCCGGGCGATAATGGCCCCGCTATTATTAGTATTGGCATTCTATTTTTTATTTCGTGGTATGAGGATTTCACTGCCTGATAGCGCATTTCTGACTCACAAAAATCCTAAATCCCAAGCACTAAATCCTAAACAATACCCAAATCCCAATGACCAAAATCGGAAACGGTTTGGAATTTTGAATTTCGGAAATTGGAATTTGTTTGGGATTTCGGATTTGGGATTTCGGATTTCAGCAACCCTCCTTTTTTCGCTTGGTGGGTTGCTACTAGGCCTCGGCTTCCACACCTACATTGCGTTTCGTATCGCTCCGCTGATTGCACTTTATCCGTTGTGGATCTTTTATAAGCAGTATCGCGAAGAAAAGTTAAAAGACGGCATCTGCGCGCCGTGTCTGATCGTTCTATTTATTTTTATGGCGCTTGTTGCCGCCTCTCCCCTTTTGATTTATTACGCGCAAAATCCGGCAGATTTTTTCGGTCGGACCTCAAGTATTTCGATTTTTTCCTCGCCACAGCCTTTGGGCCAATTTTCCGAGAATGTTTTAAAAACCGCCCAAATGTTCAACTTTTTTGGCGACTTTAACTGGAGGCACAATTATGCCGGCTCCTCCCAGCTCTGGTGGCCAGTCGGTATTTTATTTTTAATAGGAATTTGGAGAGCNCTGCGCTCCTCAACACCCGGTGTTAAATCCCAAAAAACACCGGGTGTTTTCCCGCGCAGCGCTTCCAATTTTATTTTGCTCTGGTTTTCGGTTATGATGCTCCCGGTCATAATGTCCTCCGAGGGCTTGCCTCACGCCTTGCGCGCGATAGTGCTTATTCCTCCCGCAATGATCTTCGCGGCACTAGGCCTCGAATTCCTTATTGGCCGTATAAATATGAAATTTGAAGAATGGGAAATTGATTTCCCTGAACACAAAAAACAGATTCACCGTATCCACAAAGAACTCAAAATAGTTTTGTTCGTTTTTTTTATCGCCGCGGCGTCAAACGTTTTTAACCAATATTTTTTCCGCTGGGCGCCGAATCCCGAAGTTTATGATTCTTTTTTGGGCAACGAAACAAAAATGGCTCATTGGTTAAACAATGAGCCATCATCTATTAAAAAATACGTCGTAACGAATAGCGCGGACGCAGTGGATTTAACCGGACGCCCGCTTTCATTCGCGCCTATTATTTTTATTACCGATACCTATTTTGAAAATAAACAAAAAGAAAAAAATATTTATTATTTTGGAAGCGCCGAATTTGATAAAATAGACTGTAGTGCACCTTGCACAATAATTCCCGTCGAATCCAGACCTACGATCTATGAAACGCTTAAAGAAAAAATCCCGAACCTCCGTATAGACGGAAGCCCGGGATTTGTGGTACTGAAAAATTAGGAAAAAACGCATTTCATCGCCATAGCTATCAATCATTTAAACATTAAACCTCCATCAGCTCTTTCTCCTTTTTCGCGGACACATCTTCTATCTTTTTATTGAATTCCTCGGTCATTTTTTCCATCTTTTCGTTTTGCGAGAATTTTTGATCCTCCGATATGGTTTTCGCGCGCTCNTCNTCCAGAATGGTTTTTCTGATGTCATCNCGCCTTTTGCGAAGCGAGATTTTCGCATCCTCCATTTTTTTTCCTACCAGCTTAACAAATTCCTTNCTTCTTTCTTCNTTCAATGGCGGCAGAGTAAGCCTTACTTGGCCGGCCTCGGCAATGATGGAAAATCCCAGATTGGATTTTTNGAGCGCCGATTCGATCGCGGGAAGCATTGATTTGTCCCACGGCTTAACNATTATGCTTTTCGGATCGGGAGTGGATATAGCCGAGACATGTGACAATGGCATTTGCGCGCCNTACGAATCTACCATAATATTTTCAACAAGCGACGCATGAGACCGGCCCGTGCGGATAACTTTTAACTCCTCGGTAAAGTGATCGAGTATCTTTTTAAATTCTTTTTCTTCTTCGATAAAATTTATCATGGTTTTTATTTATATTCGATCAAATCAAGAGAATTTTGGATTGCACGGATATTTTTCTGCCAAAAAATTCCTCGTGTTCGCTCCGTCGAGCTCGCAAGGCAATCCAAAATTCCTTGATTTGCTCTCATCGCTCATAATAACATAATCGCGTATTCCGCCAAAAGTCTTTTGTTTACGGTAGGATCAGAGAGTTCTGAAACAGCTTTCAAAAGGCCGGAAAATCTGCTTACATTCTCGCGTGTCGATTCTTTTTTTGCGAGGACTCGCGCGTAATTTAGCGCTTCCATTAAAAATGCAGCCGCCTCGTCCCCTTCGGGCGCTTTTTTGGGAATGGCCGGTTTCTCGATTTTTTTTGACGATGCGCGTCCCGTGAATTTAATATGCGCGAAGCGCGATCTCAATGTAGGCAAAACGCTGTTCGCGTTTTCCGTTGAAGCCAAAATAAAACTGTTCGGTCCGGGCTCCTCCAAAAGCTTGAGCAGCGCCGGGGCCGCCTGCCAGCTTAAGTTTTCAATCTTTTTAATATAAAAAACACATCTTTTGCCGACGAGCGGTCCGACGGAAGCCTTGCTTTTTAAAACGCGAACATCATCTATCGTAATCGGGTCTGATTCGACCTGGTAAAAATCGGGGTGGTTGCCGATTTTTTTCAGTTCAACTTTCAGTAATTCCACAAAAATACATTCTGTCGCCTCATTTTTTGCCATCTCATCCGTCCCCGAAAAAAGATACGCGTGTGGCAGTGTTTTTTTAGCTAACTGGCATTTTATCAATTCAAGCGGTCTCACTTCTTTGCGATGATACTTCGTTTGTAAATATCTAGGTGTTCCAACGCGATTCCGGTGCCTTTAGCGACGCAGTAGAGCGCATCCTTTGCGACAGATGTGGGAACACCCGTCGAACGACTTATCAGAACATTAAAATTCCGGAGCAAAGAGCCGCCTCCGGTCATTGTGATCCCCTGTTCAATGATATCGGCGGCAAGCTCTGGAGGAGTATTGTGCAAAACCTGCTTGATCGATTTTACAATGTCTCTTAACTCGCTCTCGATAGCCTTTACAATGTCGTTTGAGCGAATGTCGAGCGACCGTGGAAGTCCCGTAAGAAAATCGCGCCCTTTGATATTCATGGTGAGTTCTTCGTCCAACGGAATCGCGGATCCTATCGAAATTTTGATAGTTTCCGCTGTGCTGTCGCCAATCGCCAAGTTATATTGTTTTTTTATATAATCCGCTATCGCCTGGTCAATTTTATTTCCCGCAACTTTCAAAGACATTGACGCGACGATTCCTCCCAGGGAAATCACCGCCGAATCTGTTGTTCCTCCGCCGATATCTACCACCATATGCCCCCGCGGCTCATGAATAGGGATTCCAGCGCCGATCGCCGCAAGCACCGGCTCTTTTACAATGAAAGCGTTTTTCGCGCCGGCTTTTATCGCTGCCTCCACCACGGATCTTCTTTCGGTTGAAGTAACTCCTGCTGGCACGGAAATTAAAACATCGGGCTTCAGCAAATTCCATTTTCCCACGGTTTTTCCGATGAAATACCGAAGCATCGCTTCCGTTACGCGATAATCAGCTATCACGCCGTCTTTCATCGGCCGATAAGCAATAATCGATTCTGGAGTTCTTCCGATCATTGTCTTTGCTTCGTTGCCGACGGCAAGAACGCGATTTTCCGGCATGGCAACGGCGACAACCGAAGGCTCATTCAAGATTATGCCTTTATTTGGAATAAACACCAAGGTGTTGGCGGTTCCCAAATCTATCCCTATTTTTTTGATAAAAAATGGCATATTGCTCTTTCGTTATAGCATTGTATTTTACCATTGTGAATGGGCTTCACAAAATGAATTACCCGTAGCAAGCTATGGAGTAATTCATTTATATATAAATTCTGGACTTATAAACTGCGATAGCATATTATAGGTACAATGTCATTAAAGCAAAAATATAAATTGCATAAGGGTAAATTTGCAGAAATCGATATCCCACAAAGCGGGCGATGGGAGCTGTCTAAAAAAGTTTTAGCGGCGATAGGTACCGGCGCGGTATTATTAACTTTGCTTGTCGCGCCAGGAACAGTAAAACTTTTAAAACTATTTGATATGGAGAGAGCTGATTTTCGTGAAAAGCAGAAAAAAAAAGAAAGAATTATGCGCGCGATTAAAAGACTTAAAAAAAACAGGCTAGTCGCCATGTATGAAAAGAATGGAGAATTGTTTATTGAACTTACGATATCCGGAAAAAAGAGATTGCTTAATTATCAGCTTGAGAATTTGGTACTTCAGAAACCATCAAAATGGGACGGCAAATGGAGAATTGTAATATTTGATATTCCGGAAAAACATAAAAAGGCGCGGGAGGCCTTGCGCCATAATCTTCACAGATTGGGTTTTTATCCGCTTCAAAGAAGCGTGTTTGCATACCCTTATTCCTGCAAAGATGAAATAGATTTTGTGTCGGAATTCTTTGCTGTTGGAAATTTTGTAAATTATTTTGAAGCAAATTATTTCGATGACGATTCTAAACTTAAATTACATTTTCAGGATTTGTTGGATTAATTTTTTTATATCTGATGTTTTCCTTGTATCTATAAATTGCGATAGCAGATTATAAGTATAATCCAGACAATAAAGTGAACAGCCAGCATTTTATCAGTCAATTCTGTCGATATCCGCGCCGATAGCTCTTAAACGTTCGTCGATCTTTTCGTAGCCGCGGTCGATTTGGTATATGTTGCAGATTTTTGATTCTCCCTCAGCGATTAGCGCGGCGATAACATAAGCGAGGCCGGCGCGCAAGTCAGGGCTTGTAAGTTCCCTGCCGTAGAGCGGTGTATGGCCCGTAATCAGCGCGCGATGAGGATCCATCAACGTAACTTTCGCCCCCATCCTGTTCAAGTCTTCCGTGTAAGCAAGCCTGCCTTCAAAGATAGTTTCGTGAATGAGGCTTTGGCCGGAGGCTTGTGTCGCCAAAACCGAAAACGGCGCCTGCAGGTCCGTCGCAAACCCAGGATATTCTTTCGTTTTAATGTTTACGGGATTTATTTTTTTAGGTTTTTTAACAAGCACGCCATTTTTTGTTTCAATTGTTTCAACTCCTGCTTCGCCAAGCGCCGCAAATAACGACGCGAGTTCGCATTTATTGATATTTTTTATTTCGAGCGAACGTGCCGCAAGCGCCCCCAATATCAGAAGGGTTCCCGCCTCAATCCTGTCGGGAGGCGCCAAAAAAGGCGAAACTGCGCGGAGTAATTTGCCGCTCCGCCCTGCAACAGTTATTTCGGTGGTGCCCGCTCCGCGGATATCTGCTCCGTTCTTATTTAAAAAATCGGCAAGATATTCTATTTCGGGTTCCATCGCGCAGTTGCGGAGCACGGTATCCCCTTTTGCAAGAAGTGCCGTCATCATCATGCCCTCCGTTCCGGTTACGCTTTGCACTTTAAAAGTATAGTCGCAGCCTGTAAGCCCTCCGGGCGCTTCAACGGTATAAATTAAATTTCCGCCGTCGGTTTTCCCGGATTTAACCAATTTTCCGCCAATCGCTTCCCAGCCGTTGATAAATACGTCGATTGGGCGCGCGCCGATCAGACATCCGCCCGGATGAGGAAAAGATGCCCTCCCGAACTTCGCCAAAAGCGGCCCTACAACAAGAATAGAAGCGCGGAACCTTTTTGCGATGTCCAGATCCACATTTCCTTCGCTATCAACTGACAATATCAGCTCGCTCATCCTTTTGATGTCTTCGATTTCGGGCAAGTTTAAAAAACGCGGCATATCGCCGAAAAGCAGTGACGAGGCAAGCGCTGGCAGCGAAGCGTTTTTCGAACTGCCGACGGCGATCTCCCCCTCAAGATTTGGGACGGACGCGCCCCCTCCTTTAATCAAAAATGCTGGCATGTACTTAAAATTTATGCTAAATTGAACAGGAAATCAAATTATGCTTACTATTCGCAAACGAAGGATGCTTTTTTGGATCTCTATCGCGGTATTTTTTCTTCTAGTCGGCGCGGTGCTGATTTATAGCCTGGGCTATAGGCTTGGGAACGGATTCGTTTTTGAAAAAACCGGAGGCATCTTCATAAAGTCATCGCAGGTTGGAGCGGAAATATATGTCGACGGGAAACCGAAAAAAACAACCTCATATCTGTCCGGAGGTGCTCTCATAAAAAATATTACGCCCGGAATCCATGAAGTTACCGTAAAATTAGAGGGATTTTGGGAATGGAAAAAGAAACTTGAGGTTGTTTCCGAAGAAGTTAACTCAAAAGATATCTTACTTGTGCCGATGAATCCGGAAGGAAAAATACTTGGTGAAAAACCGGAAATTTTCGAGCCATTTTTAAAAAATGGGACACTTTATGATTATGAAAACAAGATCGCGAAAGAGACTTATTCCGGAGTCAAAAAATTCTGGCCTCTTTCCAGCGGCAAATATGTCATCTTGGGCGAAGACGAGAATTTTTATCTCAATAAAGCAAGGATCACTAATGAATTTCCCACGGAAACGCTGGATGCTCTAAAAAACTATCCGAACTCCGCGTTCGAGGATAACGACCAGAGGCTTGTTCTCTGGGACGGCCGGAATATCGATTCAATTTGGCTTGACAGCGAAGATAAAATGCCTTTGTGGCAAAAAGGATCGTCCATTACCGTTTATACTTCTCCCCGCGGCGCCATAATCAGGCAGGTTTTTGAATATCCAGGCTGGGCAGACTATCTTTTGATTGCTATGCAAAACGGCATATTTGCTCTTGAAATGAATGCTTCCGGAGGGCAAAATATCGCACCGATTTACAAAGGAAAAAAACCTGAAATAATTTCTATCAAGAACGGCAAGGTTTTTGTTTTGGACGACGAAAATTATTTGGAAATAATTTTACCCTAAGCATTGGCATGCCGAAAAACGACATAAAAGAATTTATCGATTTTTTTCATGAAGCTTCGAAAAAGATTAGGGATGTTTCGCCGAAGATCGTACGTGGCAGAGACGGCAAATTAACCGAGCGGGCGCTGAAAAAATTCTCGCGGACCCAGCTTGAAATGATGGCAGTTTGGTTCCTCGCAAAAAAACAGAAATTAGCGCCAGCTATCGGAACAATGCTCTCAAAAGCACTAATGGAAGAACTTGAATTGAAGCTAAAAAACCATGCTTTTTGGAAGGAATTGGACGAAATTTATGAGCGTTATTTTCCTAGACAAACGATGCTGAATGAGTTATTTAAAAAGAAATGATATTACAAAAAGAAAACAAAATTTTACGCGCAATCGCAAAGCCTGTTGCTGATTTACGCGCCTCAGGCTTAAAGGAACTTATCTTCAAAATGGCCGAAGTCATGTTCAAAGAGCCCGACGGCATAGGCATCGCGGCGCCGCAGATCGGCGAATCTTTGAGAATTTTTTTGGTGTCCGGAGAAGTTATGCGGTTGGATAAAAAAATCAGACCATCCTCGAAATCCGACTCCGGATCTCCAAAGAAGTCGGACTTCATTCCGGGTCTGGATTTTTTGGTTTTTATAAATCCCCAAATAAAAAAATTTTCCGTGAAAAAAAACAAAGACGTTGAGGGGTGCCTTTCGGTGCGCGGGTTTTACGGCGAGGTAACGCGCCCGGAAAAATTGAATGTCGAATATTTCGATGAAACCGGCAAAAAACATTCACGCGGCTTCTCCGGCTTATTTGCCAGAGTCATCCAGCACGAATTAGATCATTTGAACGGAATGCTTTTTATCGATAAGGCAAAGAATGTTAAAAAACTAAAAGATGCCTAAGATAGTTTTTTTTGGGACATCCGAATTCGCGGTGCCCGCGCTGAAAGCGCTTATTAAAAACGGCATGCCTCCGGCCGCCGTTGTCACATCTCCCGACAGGCCCGCCGGACGCAAAAAGAAATTAAGGACATCGCCTGTTAAATCATGGATCATAGAGTATGAAGCGTACAACGAAAAACTAATACAGCCGGAAAAGCTTGATCATGATTTTATTCTTCGTGTTTCAAATTTAATGCCGAATATCGGCATCATAGCCGCTTATGGTAAAATACTCCCAAAAGAACTTATTGATATTTTTCCGCAAGGCATTTTGAACATTCACTCTTCGCTCCTTCCCAAATACCGCGGAGCGTCCCCTATCCAGTCGGCAATTCTTAACGGAGACTCGGAAACCGGCGTTTCAATAATTTTATTGGATGAAAAAACAGATCATGGGTCGATTGTCGCGAAGCGCGAATTCTCAATTCTCAATTCTCAATTCTCAATTACCTACACCCAACTCCACGACGCTCTCGCTGAACTTGGTGCCGAGCTTTTGTTTGAAACCATTCCAAAATGGATGAATGGCGAAATTATTCCGCATCCGCAGGATGATTCGCGAGCCACGTTCACCAAATTAATAAAAAAAGAAGACGGAAGGATCGACTGGTCAAAAAACGCGGAAGAAATAGAAAAGATGGTTCGTGCGTACAATCCATGGCCCGGCACTTTTACGGATGCCGGAGGGAAAAAATTAAAAATAATAAAAGCAGCGGTCATCGATGCTCCGCAAAGCATCAAGCCGGGAAAGTTTTTTAAATCCGGTGGCTTCCCTGCCATCGCCTGCGGAAAAGACGCGCTAAAATTACTCATCGTCCAGCCGGAAAGCAAAAAAGAGATGGCTGGAAACGCTTACTTGCTTGGACATCCAAATTTACTAGATTCAGCTTCGTAAGATCACAAACATGGCTGTCCCTCATGAACAATATATCGTCGGGTTTGTATAGCTATATATATGAGAAAAAAGAAAAGATAAATGAAATTCTTTATCGCAATCGCGAGGGACTGGTACGGAAAAAATGAACGGCCGATATCGTCGGCATCACTCGTCATTGGGTTCATATTCGAATGGTTCACCCTCGAGCACATCGACCAATTTTGGGAAAACTTGTGGGTCGCGGCGCATTTTTTGATAATCGCTATACTGCTGATACTAGTAAATTTTCACGAAAATAAAGCGGCGGATCTTCCCAGTCATAAAGACGCCTCAAAGACGCATTTTTGGTACCTTACATTCCTGCAGGGTTTCTTTGGCGGGCTCCTCTCCACTTTCCTTGTTTTTTATTTCAGGAGCGCAACGCTTGCCGTCTCCTGGCCTTTCCTGCTCATCCTCGCCGCGGCGTTCATCGCCAATGAATCGTTCAAGAAAAATTATGAGCGGTTGATATTCCAGATCTGCCTTTTTTATTTGATGCTGCTCACATTCACAATTTATATCGTACCGGTGTTTATCGACCGCATCGGGCCCGACATATTTTTAATAAGCGGACTCATAAGTCTTTTCACAATATTTATTTTTGTGTTCGCCATAGGTTTTTTCGCGAAAGAAAAGTTTAAAAAACAGCGCAGTATGCTTGCCGCGTCCGTATTAGGAATTTTTTTACTCGCAAATATTTTATATTTTTTAAATCTCATTCCGCCAATTCCACTCTCCATTGCGGACGCCGGCATTTATCATTCGCTTTATAAAGACGCTTCTGGAAATTATGTTGTGAGTGGCGAGGTTGCCGAGAGCTTTCAAAAATTTTTCTCAACGGAGAATTTTCATTGGGTTCCCGGTTCGCCGATTTATGCTTACAGCGCGATCTATTCTCCGGCGCTGTTTAATACCGAGATAATCCATGAATGGCAAAGATATGATGAAAACGCCGGCGACTGGGTTGTGGTAACTAGAGTTAATCTCTCCGCGCGAGGAGGGCGCGATGAAGGGTGGAGAATCTATTCAATGAAAACCGGTGTTTCTCCGGGCTCGTGGAGAGTGAACGTAGAAACCGCGGACGGCCAGGTCATCGGAAGACTGCGATTTGATATTGTTCAGACAGACACGCCACCCATACTGAAAACTTACATTAAATAACCTTCGGATAAACCGGGCGAGTTATTTTTTATACAGGCTTAATTCGTTCGAATTAGGGATATATCTGCGCGCGGAGCATTTTTGAATTGATAAATAGTTGGCGCCGTGCTAAATTATTTCCAGGAATATAGAAAATAGGATGCACCTTAATGTTGAAATCAAGGCGAAGCTCGATAGCCTTTATCGGATCAGAAACGTATTAAAAGATAAAAATGCCCCGCACAAAGGCATCGACCATCAAATTGACACGTACTTTAATGTTCCGTGCGGACGCATGAAGCTGCGGGAAGGAAATATCGAGAACTGTCTCATTTTTTATGAAAGAGAAGCCAAGGGATGCCCGAAAGAGTCCAAGGTAATATTGTTTGATAATCAGCCTGGTTCCGCGCTTAAAGAAATGCTTGTGAAATCTTTAGGAATGCTGGCTGTTGTCGAAAAAGTGCGGGGAATTTATTTCGTAGACAACATCAAATTTCACATTGATTTTGTATACGGACTTGGAACTTTCGTCGAGATCGAGGCGATTGATAAAAATGGCTCTATCGGAAAAGAAAAATTGTACAAACAATGCCTGGAATATATTGGTCTGTTCGGAATACGCGGCGAAGATCTTATTGAAAAATCCTACAGCGATCTTTTGCTCGAGAAAATGGAAACGAGCGTTTAATCGCCTGTTTTTTTATATAAGGCCTGCTATTGAAAAATTTACGTCTGCATGCTACAATTTACGCACTGTGAACACGATAAAAACACGCTCGGAGCTTGACAAAAGATATCAAAAAATATCAGAGGCCGCGGCAAATTATGATTTTTTCGTGGCCATACACGATTTTGTCTGGCATATTGAATCGCAAAAATTTTTGGCACGCCGCGCTTCGCGCCCAGGAAAATATCAATATTTGAAAGATATCTATCAGGGCATAGAAGACGGAAAGCCCACGCTCTCGGATAAAGACCTTGGGCACGCAAGGGTCATGGCAGCGCTCGACCTTGGACGCATCAAAAAAAATGATGTTTCCGAAAATAATGTCTTTTGGAGGAAACGCGAATTTTTCAGAAAAACCGCCTGCGAAGTTTACGAAAAACTTTCCACAAGCTTGCTGTAACACAAACGGCGCCGTAATCCGGGCGCTTTTTTTATTTGGCGATATTTGCTAATATTTTTTAATGAAGACGAAGCGCCTAGCAATAATTCTCACGATAAATTTTTTGATAATGCCCGTATTTGCGCCTGCCGCTGACGAAATACAAAGCGCCGCGAGAAACGCGGACGCCGTAGGCGCACCCGCGGACAGGAACACGCCTGCCGACACAGGCACGGCCACCGCTCCATCAGCCGGAACGGCTGATCTGCGCGTTACACCGACACCTACATCGGCGCAATCGAAGTCGCCAGAGCAAAATATGAAAATCTCAAAAAAACCGTTGACTTATTGAAAGGCAAATATGACCTCTGCATGATGAAGTTACCTTTGGCAAACGAACTTAAATTGGTTAAGGCCGGGCTAAATGATATCGATAAGTTGTTGATGATAGAGAACAATTTATCCGGCTCAAAAATTTATTCCGCGATGACGAAAAAAAGCGAATGGGAGGAGGCCTTTAAAAAAGGTGAAACGATCTATTTGGTCAAAAAGGGTTATGAAATACTCGGCAACGTGTCTTATGAAAAGCGGAACGACGGCTCAGTATACATAAGCGGGCTCGCGATACTCCCCAGCTTCCAAAAACAGGGTGTCGGCAAAAAGATCGTTCGCCGTATTTTAGATGAGTTAAAAGACGTAAAAAAAATCAACCTTGTAACGCATCCGGACAATTTGGCCGCAATCAAACTCTATGAACCATTCGGCTTCAAAACCGAATCGCGCAAAGAAAATTACTACGGCGACGGCGAACCTCGATTGATATTATCATTGAAAAAATGAGTAGTAAAAAAATTTTCATTACCGGTATACCAACCGCCGGCAAATCCTATCTGGCGAAAAGAATTACCGACGAGCTTGGTGGAAAATCCATCTCTACAGACGATCTGCGTGAAAAATTAGAAAATGATCCGAAATATGAACCTTGGGTGAACTTTTATCTAAATCAGGACGAAAAAATATACTATACGTCCACGAACCATGATCAACAATGGCAAAATTTAGTAAGACAATCCGAAGCTTTATGGCCAGGCATATTAGAAATTCTTGATAAATCTGTCAGCAATGAAAAAATGGTGATTTTTGAAGGAGTAAATATTCTTCCCCACTTAGCCAAAAGGGATCTAAAATTTCCCGGCATTGTCCTCATCGGAAAATCTTTTGATGAAACTTTTGAGAGAAACAAAAAAGACCCGAGATGGGGTAAAACCGAAGAGCTTCAAAAGCTTGAAGCAGAAGCATTTTTCTATGGCGAGCGCCCGCATTACAAAGAAGAGGCGGAGAAATACGGCTATCCTGTTTTTGATGATGTAGAAAATGCCTTCAAAGAAGCAACTAACCTTTTGAAGTAACATCCCAACAAACTTGAGAATGTAAGAATGTTGTGGCAACATATCAATATGACAAATATAAAAACAGCTAGGCAAATGGAGAGGCATTTGAAAGGTATTTCGAACCACCATCGCATTGAAATACTGCTTTTGGTGGCAGATCAGGAAGGCATTACTCTTGAAGACATTACTGAAGCCCTTAAGGCGAACGATAAAACGATAGGCGAACACACACGGCGCCTTTATCAGGCCGGGCTTTTAAACAAGAAATATCGCGGTAAATTTGTAGAACACTCATTGTCGCCCTACGGGAAAACATTCGTACGCTTTTTACAATCCTTCCAACGCTCCTGACAACATACTTATAAACTTGAGGATGTTAGTATGATGTTGAATAAAAAATCAAAAACGATATGAAAAAACAAATAATTGTAATACACGGTGGGGATACATTCGATACTCGCAAAGTATTTGTCTGAAAATGATTTCCAGAAAAAAATCACTGCTACTTTTTTGGTCTCAGCGCCATACGATGACGCGAATTCGGAATATTCCTTGGCAGATTTTAAGCTTCCTCGAAACCTTATAAAACTTGCGAAACAATCCGATAAAATTTTTCTCTACCAAAGCAAAGATGATCCAGTAGTCCCCTTCGCGGACTTGAGAAAATATAAACAAGCGCTACCGAGCGCAAACACCCAAATTTTTGAAAACCGCGGGCACTTTTTGCAGGAAGATTTTCCGGAGTTAACAGACGCAATCTTAAAACTTGCAGCAAACAGATAAAAAAGGTATAACATCCATATGGAAAACAATCAAAATCTTTCAAAAAAAGAATTATACGAGATAAACAGGGTCGCAAAGAAAAATGCGGCAGAAACCGCGGCAAAAAAGAAGCGCGCGAAAAGCGCCATAATCTGGTCCGTTGTAGGACTTTTGGTTGTTGGCTCGGTTTTTGGGTTGATAATACTCGCAAATAGATCTTCCGACCCTGGGCCATCGCCAATCATCACTACCGCGGTATCGCCGGATGACCTGACCGTAGGCAACAAGGATTCTAAAAATATCCTTATCGAATATAGCGACTTTCAGTGTCCTGCCTGTAAAGCCTATCATCCTCTGGTAAAGCAGCTTATAAAAGAACATGGCCAAGAATTCTTGTTCGTCTATCGGCACTTCCCGCTTCCCCAGCACGCGCAGGCAAAGCCCGCCGCTTACGCCTCGGAAGCGGCCGCGAACCAGGGAAAATTTTGGGAGATGCACGATATGATATTTGACAAACAAACCGACTGGGCCGAAAAGGGAAACGCGGATGAAATATTCAGGAAATATGCCGAAGCCCTGAAGCTTGATATGACCAAATATGACGAGGACATCTCTTTGCCCGCGATAGAAAACAAAGTGTCGGACCAATATAAAAGCGGAGTTGCCAATTTCGTAAATTCAACTCCCACATTCTTTTTGAACGGCAAAAAAATACAGCCGAGGTCATACGAAGATTTCGTAAAACTTATTCAAGAAGCGAATGGATAGACAGAGGCTGATCGTTATTGTTTTTATTGTCGTAAGCTTTTTGGGCTTTCTTGATGCTTCTTATCTTACGATAGAGCACTATCAAAATGCGACTCTCCCCTGCGTCATCTTTAAGGGGTGTGAACAGGTGACAACGAGCGCCTATTCAAAAGTTTTCGGCCTGCCGTTGGCACTTTACGGCGCGGCATATTATTTATTTATGCTCATCATCTCGGTTTTTTATTTTGACACTAAAAACGAGCCGGCTTTTAAAATATTAAAATATGTTCCGGTCACCGGTTTTTTGGCTTCCGCCTATTTTGTTTATCTACAGCTATTCGTTATACACGCCCTCTGCACCTATTGCGTCATCTCCGCGATAACCTCAACAACGCTTTTTATATTGAGTTTTTTCTTGACATATTTAGGAAGTCAGGTTGACATTTCCGGACAAAGGACGTAAGCTTAAAAGACCATATATGATAGCGCCTAGATAGGCGTTTTTATATTGGTAAATATATGAATTATCTGGTTTTCGCGGCAATTGCCGCGCTATTATCGATACCAAGGGTCGCTTATGAACAGCAAATGAGCCCGTCACCCGCCTTTCCTTTCCCGCAACGGAAGGAAATACAAGCTATTGCAAAAGAACCCCTCCCAGATGTCCTTACTCGCATAGCAGCCTGCGAATCACAGGGGCGGCATTTCGACGGCGACGGAAATGTCTTGGTGGGAGAACGCAATAAATATGATATCGGAAAATTCCAGATTAATGTCCTTTATTGGGGCGACCTGGCCAAAAAGCTCGGGCATGACCTCTACACCGAGGAAGGGAACGAAGCTGTGGCGCTCGCCATCTATGAAAAATACGGCACGGCACCCTGGAAGTGGTCAAAAAAATGCTGGAATAAGTAAGATCGCTTTGTTATAATAACCTTATGATGGGATATAATGGAGGCTTGGGCATGGGCGCGGGAGGAGCTTCTGGTTTTGGCGTTATCGCGATGATCGTGATATTGGCCAAAAAATAATACGCGCCGGTTTAATATCCGTGCAATTTTGCCACTTTGTCGTGCTGGCGGATTTTTTCAATGGCTTTGGCTTCAATTTGCCGTATGCGCTCGCGGGTAACGCCGAATTCTTTGCCTACTTCTTCAAGGGTGTGTGTTATTCCGTCCGTCAGACCAAAACGCATGGCGAGAATCTTCTGTTCTCTTGGCATAAGGTCCACTAAAATTTCCGAAATATGGTCCTTTAAAAGTTTTCTTGCCGCTTCCTGCTCAGGAGAGAGCGTTTTTTCGTCTTCGATAAAATCACCGAGCATAGAGTCCTCGTCGTCATCGCCAACCGGAGATTCCAATGAAACCGTATCCTGCGAAATTTTTTGAATATGATGTATCTTTTCTACGTCCATGCTCATCTCCGAGGCAATTTCTTCGGCCAGCGGATCCCTGCCCAATTCCTGAGTCAATCTGCGGTAAACCTGCTGGTATTTTGAAATTGTTTCCACCATATGCACCGGAATTCGGATTGTCTTCCCCTGGTCGGCGATCGCACGGGTTACGGCCTGGCGGATCCACCATGTAGCGTAAGTTGAGAATTTATAGCCTCTTCTCCAATCAAATTTTTCTACCGCGCGGAATAAGCCGATATTCCCCTCCTGGATAAGGTCGAGCAGGGTGAGGTTCGGAGTCCTGCCCACATATTTTTTCGCGATAGAGACGACCAGCCTCAAGTTTGCCTGCGCTAATTTATTTTTTGCCTCTTCGTCTCCCGCCTCGATCCTTTTCGCGAGATCTCTTTCTTCCTCGCCTTTTAAAAGAGATATCCTGCCGATCTCCTTCAAATACATCTGGACTGAATCCGAACCCAAAAGTTCATGTTCTTCTCTTAGCAAGCGCTTCGCTTCCCGCTTTCCTATCTTTACATCCGGCTCCTTAGGCAATTCAAGCAATTCTCTTCCCTCAAGAACATCAACGCCGGCGTTGTCCAGCCTACTGTAAAGATCTTCCAAAAAAATAATATCGTGCTCGATATGCGGAAACGCGCTTAAAATCTCCGAATACGTAATAAATCCTCGGTCTTTGCCTTTTTTGATTATTGTCTCAACTCGCTCGCCACTAAATTCTTTTTTTAAATCAGCCTTTAAGACCTTAAGCGAAACAGGCCGCTTTGATTTTTTAGCAGATTTCTTTATCAGTTTTTTCGGTTTTTTTTTCGTTTTTATTTTTTTTGCCATAATTATTGCATTTTAGAAAGTTCCGACATCAGTCTTTGGAACTCTAAAATGTTCCGGTCGCCGCCATTCCCGTTTTTCTCGGCTTCACGCATGATTTGCGATAAATTCTCGAGCCGCGCTTTCAAATATTCTTTCTTTAACTCTCGCTGACAGTGCGCTAATTCTGTTTCTGCTTCGATCGCGCCGTTTAAAAAAAGTTCGGCGAAAACTGCGGCAGTGCCTTTTCTTTGGAGTAATGGCTCGAAGTTCGATTCTACCTTGTCCGCCAACATCGGATATTGTGCCAATATACCCAATATTTTGCCTTCAAGCAATAGCTTCCTGTCATTTGGAGCTGCCTGCTTAATTTCGTTTTCCGCTGTTTGTAATTTGTTATTTGGATTTTGTAATTTCCGAAGCGCCTCCCAAACGGCCTCCTCCGCGATATCCAGTGTTTTTCCGATCTGCTTTATCCAATGCGCTTTTTCCAAATCCGGTAGCGATACAATCGCCGGTATTACGGTCCTTTGAAATTCCCTTTTTGCTTCGTGTGATGACGCCGGAAATTTAGCAAGCGCCGTATCGATATAAAATTGGATAACATGCCTGGAGTTTTTAACGGCATCCTTCCAAATTTTGGGGTCTTTCCGCACAGCATCAGCGGGGTCTTTTAATCCTGAAAGCGAGCCGGCGACTCCCACCTCGAAGCCTTCGGTTAGCGCCAGCGCGATCCCGCGCCTCGCCGCGTCCTCGCCGGCTTTATCCATATCAAACGCCGTGATCAATTTCTCTGAAAGCCGGCGCAAAATTTTCAATTGGTCAGCGGTAAGCGCCGTGCCGGAAGATGCCACAACATTTTTTACGCCAGACTNGTAAGACATGATCATATCCATATAGCCCTCAACAACAATGCATTCACCGGCTTTTAAGATTGCGCTTTTTGATTTATTAAAACCATAGAGAACTTTGCTTTTTTGGTATAAATTAGTCTCTGGAGAATTCACATACTTTGCCTCGTTCTCCCTATCCGGGAACATGCGCCCTCCGAAAGCTATCACCCTTCCCAAAGCATCAAATATCGGAAACATTATCCGGCCTCTGAACCTGTCGTAATAATTTTGTGCAGCCACTTTGGAATTTTGCGATTTTACAATAAGCCCCGCGCATTCTATTTCATCCGCCTTAAAACCCTTCTCCAAAAGATGATTAAATATGCTTTTCCATTCCTGCGGCGCGTAGCCGATGCGGAATTCTTTGATAGTTTCGTCGATAAGGCCTCGAGATCTTAAGTATGCAAGAGGAGAGCGAGCGCATTCCGATTTTGGAGACGCGTCGGAGCCCCCGTAGAGAGGGTTAAGCGCGAGAAAATCGGAATGCGCGAGCTCCTCTTCATAAAACTTCGCGGCATCTTCCAAAAGCGAAAACGTCCTCGTTCTCTCGTTTTTTGCGGACGCGTCTTCATGAACCAGCTCTACACCAGCGCGGTCAGCCAGCATTTTTAGCGCTTCAAAAAATTCGACGCCTTCGATCTCTTTTACGAATTCTATGACATCCCCGCCCTTTCCGCAGCCGAAACAATGCCATATCTGCCTGGCAGGGGAAACATTAAAAGACGGCGTTTTCTCGTTATGAAATGGGCATCTTGCCTTAAAATTAGATCCGGCTTTTGTAAGCCGAATATAGGAGCCGACAAGATCAATGATATCTATTTTGGTTTTTATGTCCTCTACTTGACTCACGTTTTTGTGAATATCTTATGAATAAATTCTAATTTCTAATATCTAAATCCTAAACAATTTCTAAATCCGAAATTCTAATGTTTTAAACTTTTTGATTTTGAGAATTGTGATTTATTTAGAATTTAGGATTTTGTGCTTAGGATTTTATAATTTTACGACAACGCGGGCTCTATGTCACTTATCTCTTTCAGGAGATGCCTTTCCACCAGATCGAGGTCGTGCATCAGTTTCTCTTCGCGCCTGTGCTCCTCGATGGAGAGCTCCCGTGACTTCCGAATCTTGGAAATGAATTCTATTTCATCTTTAATATCCATTCTCAAAAGATCGAGCCCCCTCCGCGCTTCTTCCTCGGCTTCCCTTATTTCTTTATGCAAGCGCGCGTTCTTTATTCTAAAACTCCTAAAGTGATATATGACGAACGAAGCCAACGCGATAAGCGCCATAAGAAGCGCTAATGCTAACGCTAGATAAAGCATTTCGTAGCTAACACGATATGTCCCAATTCGGAGCGCGGTTGGAACGATCTCAAACGACACTTCCGGCCCAGGCGGGGAAAATTCCCCGCCGATCTTTAATTGCGCCCAGCTTTTATAAACGCCTTCTTTGAGAAACGAATTATGCGTGTAAAACCATTCGCCTTTTTCATTAGATTTGGCCGTAAAACTCAAAGTTTCTCCCTGCGCGCCCTGAAGATAAATAACGACTTCGGCTTGGGGAACGGATGCCGCGCCGCCAATGTACCATATTTCGTTATTTCCGAGATCTTTTGGGACAAGCGTAATCAAAGGAGGAGAGATGGTAGTCTGCTCCGCCGCCAGGGCGAAAACACTAAATCCTAACATCGAAACACTAAACAATACCAAAATCAAAAATCCCAATTTCAAAACGTTTTGAATTTCGAATTTGAAATTTTGAATTTGTTTAGAATTTAGGATTTCGTGCTTAGGATTTGTCATATTATTTCTTTTCATCCCAATGTTCCTTAAAATAATTTTCCCGCTTATCGTGGAACGATTTAAATTTATCCTTATCAAATTCTTCCCGCTTTTGCTTCAGCACGTTAAGTCTTTGCGAAACCGAGTGTTCAACAAGATTCAAAATTCCCATGGCCAATTTTCGCTCGATTTCCCTGTGGCGGTCAAAGACGAAATGCGCCGCGTAAAGCGTCAAAATTATCAAAAACACCAAAATAACATAAACCGCTGACCACGGCAAAACCACATTGCTTCTCACATTTATTCCGTCGGGCCCTAAATTCTGCAAAATGCTGTAGGCGATCTTCAATTTCTGATGAGCTTCCCTGTAGTTTCCAGCAAAATCATGCGCGCG
>C687J35504_10000734_pt1 | contig 23369 bp, 26 predicted proteins | sample RifCSPhighO2_02_FD_35504 | JGI IMG/M metagenome (IMG submission 35504) | reverse complement strand
TCGTGGTGCGGTAGACGGAGGGCTTCGGTTTGCTCATGCATCCCAGCTACCACGCTGGATTCACAGAGTGAATCCTCCATCCCATTTGCGCAACAAAGCCGTTGGACGGCAGAAAACTGGAGGTGAAATACACGCACGACAGCCCAGAAGCCGCTGTCCTGATCCTCATGGCCGATCTAGCGACGATGGACCCCGCCTTCTACATGGGCGTGACAGGGCAGGTTGCGCGCATCGGCACCAACGGCGCAACGATAGACGAGGACAACAGCAACTTCCTGCTGTCAGTGGTGCGGGCGGTCCAGCCCCGCGACGAGTTGGAAACCTTGCTGGCCGTCCAGATGGGCGCGATACACGCGGCGACGATGAACATGGCGCGGCGGCTCAATCACGTCGAAACCATACCGCAGCAAGACGCCGCCGAACGCGCATTGAACAAGCTGGCCCGCACCTATGCGATGCAGATGGAGGCCTTGAAGCGATACCGGACGGGCGGGCAACAGAAGGTCATTGTTGAACACGTCACTGTCAACCAAGGTGGGCAGGCAATAGTTGGGTCCGTGGAACAAGGAAGGTAGAGCAATGACAGCTAAAGTCGTTTTTGCAGCGTCAATCATGGGCTTGTCTTTGTCATCGGCAGCCATCTCAGATGCAGATGACACAGATGGGAATGTCAAAGTCATGATTGACGCGGCTAGACAGCTTACTTGGGATAGTTGGATGGGCGACAATCGGGCTAGCCTGCTCGTGAAACAGGAAACGGTAGTCGCGCCTGTCGCAGTCGTTTTCGGCTACGCAGACAATGCCGCTGCGTGTGAAGAGCTTGCCCGCGTCCTTTCACAATCACAGTTGGGAGTGGGAACTTTCAAATGTCAGCCGATATTTTAGGCGGGGGGGAGGCAACGGAAAGCTACGGCAACCCCATGCACAGCGTGCGCAAGGCCCCGAGATGCCACGCCAAGGCTAAATCCACAGGAATGCCCTGTAATGCACCTGCTGTCAGGGGCTGGTCGGTTTGCCGGATGCACGGCGCGAAGGGTGGCGCACCCCCCTGGCCCCGGCAACGGGATGTGGCGGCATGGCGGGCGAAGCGCAGAGACGACGCTGATCCGACAACTCGGAGCGGAACTGGCCCGCATGGCGCGCGATGTCCTTGGAGCGGTAGCAGTCGGGACCGTCTTGGGGCCTTCATTGACACTGCCAGCAAGCGTCAAAGGGGGGGGGAGTAGGTAAATTCTTGGCCGACCGATGCGACAGGACCGATTGCCTGGCCGCCTTGCCATAAACCGCAACAAAGCAGAATCAGACCGCTACGCCGAAGCCCAAGCGTTTTGCTTTTGTGGGGTTCTTTGTGGGGGCAAGCTTTGAAAGCACGATTTTACTCAATGATTTCAAGGATGAATGGCGGAGAGACAGGGATTCGAACCCTGGGTCGGCGCAAACCGACAACGGTTTTCGAGACCGCCGCATTCGACCACTCTGCCACCTCTCCGCGGTAGGGATCGTGGGGCGGGATTTAGCGGGGTCGGGCGGCGCTTGCAACCCCGATTTCGCGGCTTTCTTGCAAGATTTCTGTGAGTCAGGGTCTTGGCCTGCTTTGATGCTCACGCGACTGTGCGGGGGTGGGTGGGCTGGTGGTCTTGGCAAGCCACAGCTTGGCGCCTAATCTTGATGGCAACTCTTCAGGAATGGTTGGTTTCATGCTGCTGCGCCCGGCTTTGGTCTGTGTCCTTCTTTGCCTGCCTCTTGGGTCCGGTGCGGTGTCGTGGGCCGAGACACCGGTGCAAAGTGCCGCAGTGGCGGATTTTTCCCGAACCCTGCGGATTGACGATATCATGGCGGTGATGCAGGCCGAGGGTATGAACAGCGGTGACGAGCTGGCGCTGGATATGTTCGGTGATGCGGGCGGGGCCGCGTGGCAGGCCAGTTTGGCGCGCATCTATGATCCGGCGGCGATGCGGGCGCGCTTTGATCTGGCTTTGGCCGAAGCGATGGGCGCAGACACAGAAGCGCTTGCCGCCAGTCTGTCCTTTTTCGGATCAGACCTTGGGCAGCGCATCCTAAGTCTCGAGATCGAGGCGCGGCGGGCTTTGCTTGACCCCGCTGCGGAAGAGGTGGCTGCGGCTGATTGGGCCGCTTTGCCGGACAAGGACGCGCGGCGCGTGGCGCAGTTGGAGCAATTCGCGCAGCTTAACGATCTGATCGAATCCAACGTGATGGGGGCGCTTAACGCCAATCTGGCCTATTACCGCGCAATGTCGAACGCGGGAGGCTTCGGGGACAGGGTGCCGGAAGACCAGATGCTGGCCGAGGTCTGGGCGCAGGAAGCCGACCTGCGGAGCGAAACCGTGGAATGGCTGTTTCCCTATCTTGCGCTGGCCTATAGCCCGCTTTCGACAGAGGACTTGCAGGCCTATCTGGATTTCTCGGCAAGTGCAGGCGGGCGGCGCGCAAATGCCCTGATTTTCGCGGCCTTCGATGCGGTTTTCGTTGAGATCTCGGCCGAACTGGGGCGGGCGGTCGCGCTGCAGATGACGGGACAGGACATCTAGCCTTCACGCTTGACTCTTGGGCGGACCAAACGCATATACGCGCATCCCGACGAGATGCGAGTCTTGTCGGGCTTTATTTCATGACGTCCCTCAGGGGCGCGCTGTCCGAGGCGGGGAAACCCACGAACACCGGTAACGGGGCCACAAGACGCGGAGCAAGAGAAGGAAAGACCCATGTTCGCGGTCCTCAAGACGGGCGGCAAGCAGTACAAAGTGCAGGCGGGTGACGTTCTGCGCGTTGAAAAGCTTGACGCAGTGGCTGGTCAAAAGATCCAGTTCAACGAAATTCTGATGGTTGGCGGCGAAAGCCTGACCATTGGCGTGCCTTTCGTGGCAGGCGCTGCCGTTCAGGCAGAAGTGATCGACCAGATCAAAGGCGAAAAGGTCATCCACTTCGTCAAGCGTCGTCGTAAGCATTCGTCGCAACGCACCAAAGGCCACCGTCAGCACCTGACGCTGGTTCGCGTGACCGACGTTCTGGCTTCGGGCGCTGATGCAACCGGTGTGGCTGCTGCAACCGGCACCGCCGATGCACGCCGTGCTGCCCACAACGCCGCTGCGAAGGAGTAATCCCCCATGGCACACAAAAAAGCAGGCGGCTCATCCCGCAACGGCCGCGACTCGGCTGGCCGTCGTCTTGGCGTGAAACTGTTCGGTGGCCAAGCGGCTATCCCGGGCAACATCATTGTGCGTCAGCGCGGCACCACCTGGTTCCCGGGTGAAGGCGTTGGCATGGGTGTGGACCACACCCTGTTCGCCAAAGTTGAAGGCAAGGTGACCTTCAAGAAGGGCTTCAAGGGCCGCACCTTTATTTCGGTGCTGCCGGTCGCGGAAGCCGCGGAATAAGCCGAACCTTTACAATCACATTGTAAACGGGGATCGGCCGAAAGGCCGGTCCCCTTCCTTATTTCCGTTTTGGAACTGGGGGAAAACCCGGGCGTTACGCCCTTCATGCGCTTTCAGGAGGGAGCCATGACTTTGGATTTGATTGCTGTTGCAGCCGAAGGCCAGATTGCTGCGGGCCGATTTGTTTTGCGCCATGTGCGCCGCTCGGATTCGGGGTTGTTTGCGATGTATGCAGGCGACCGCCGTGTGGCCGAGGCTACCCATTCCATCCCCCATCCCCTGCCGCCCGGTGCTGCCGAGGCCTTTGTCGCCCGCGCGATGGCCGGCAAGGCCGATGAGGAAATCTGGGTGATGGACGGGGCCGCCACCGGTCTGGCCGAGGTGCTGGGGGTGATTTCCCTCAAGCGCATGGATCGTGGCCAGTCCGAGATCGGCTATTGGGTCGCCCCTGCGTTCTGGAACACCGGCATCGCCTCCGAGGCCGTCAAGGCTTTGGTCGAGGCCAATCCGCAAAAGAACCGCACCATCTTTGCCGAGGTGTTTCAGGACAACCCCGGTTCGGCGCGGGTGCTGACCAATGCCGGTTTTCAGTATCTGGGCGATGCCGAGACGTTTTCGGTGGCGCGCAATGCGCGTGTGCCGACATGGACCTATGTGAAAAAGCTGGACTGACCGTCCAAAGGGGTGGGGCATCCAAGCCTTGAGAAGCCCCCCCCAATCCTGTATCGCCTAAGGCGACCCCAAAGAAAGCCGGACCGATGAAATTCCTCGACCTCACCAAAGTCTATATCCGCTCGGGCGGCGGCGGGGCGGGGTGCGTTTCGTTCCGGCGCGAAAAGTTCGTGGAATTCGGCGGGCCTGATGGCGGTGATGGCGGCAATGGCGGCTCGGTCTGGGCCGAGGCGGTAGACGGGCTGAACACCCTGATCGACTTCCGCTATCAACAGCACTTTTTCGCCAAATCGGGGCAGGGCGGCATGGGCAGCCAGCGCACCGGCAAGACCGGCGACGACATCGTGCTGCGCGTTCCGGTGGGGACCGAAATTCTGGACGAAGACGAAGAAACCGTGATCGCCGATCTGGTGACGGTGGGGCAGCGCGTGCTGCTGGCCAAGGGCGGCAATGGCGGCTGGGGCAACCTTGCGTTCAAATCCTCGACCAACCGCTCTCCGGCCCGCGCCAATCCGGGGCAGGAAGGCATCGAACGCACGATCTGGCTGCGCTTGAAACTGATCGCGGATGCGGGGCTTGTCGGTCTGCCGAACGCGGGCAAATCGACCTTCCTTGCCGCCGTGTCGAACGCACGCCCCAAGATCGCCGACTATCCCTTTACCACACTGGTGCCGAACCTTGGCGTCGTCGGCATCGACGGCGCGGAATTCGTGATGGCCGATATTCCGGGCCTGATCGAGGGCGCGTCGGAAGGGCGCGGGTTGGGGATGCAGTTTCTGGCCCACGTTGAACGCTGCAAGGTCTTGCTGCATCTGGTCGATGGCACCTCGTCCACCATCACCAAAGATTACCGCACCATCGTCAAGGAACTTGAGGCTTATTCCGAAATCCTCGGGGACAAGCCGCGGATTCTGGCGCTGAACAAATGCGACGCCTTGGACAAATCCACCATAACCACCCGTCGCAAGGCACTGGAAAAAGCATCCGGCGGGCCGGTCTTTGTGATTTCCGGCGTGGCGGGCGTTGGCCTGCAAGACACCCTGCGCGCCATCTACCGCGAGATACAAGGCGAGGCCCCCGTCGAGGAGGGCAAGCCGTGGCAGCCCTGAAACCCCTTACCGCGCCGGATGTGCGCGCGGCGAAACGGCTGGTCGTCAAGATCGGCTCTGCCCTGCTGGTGGATCGCAAAACCGGTCTGAAACAGGGCTGGCTTTCGGCCTTGGCGATGGATGTGGCCGAGGCCAAGGTGCGCGGCACCGATGTGGTGCTGGTGTCGTCGGGGTCGATTGCACTGGGACGCAAGGTGCTGGGGTTGGGTGATGGCGTGCTGACGCTGGAACAATCGCAGGCCTGCGCTGCCGTCGGCCAGATCCGCCTTGCCCGCGCCTATGAAGAGGTGCTGGCCCCCCACGGCATCACCACCGCGCAGGTGCTGGTGACGCTGGAAGACACCGAGGACCGCCGCCGCTATCTGAACAGCCGTGCCACGATGGAAACGCTGTTGGGACTGGGTGTCGTGCCGATTGTGAATGAGAATGACACCGTGGCGACTGATGAAATCCGTTTTGGCGACAATGACCGTCTGGCCGCACAGATCGCGGTGACGGTGGGGGCGGATCAGTTGATCCTGCTGTCGGATGTGGACGGGTTCTATTCGGCCAATCCGAAAGAGGACGCATCGGCGCAACGCTTTGATCTGGTCGAGAAAATCACGCCGCAGATCGAGGCTATGGCAGGTGATCCGATCTCGGGCATGTCCAAGGGCGGCATGAAAACCAAACTGCTGGCAGCAAAAACGGCCGTGGCGGGCGGCTGTGCGATGGCGATCATGGAAGGCTCGGTGCTGCGGCCTTTGACGGCACTTGCGGCGGGCGCGCATCGGACGTGGTTTGTGGCACAGGGCGATCCGCAAGCGGCACGCAAACGCTGGATCAACGCGATGAAACCGCGCGGCGAATTGCGGCTGGATGCGGGGGCGGTTGCAGCGCTGCGGGCCGGAAAATCGCTGCTGCCGGCAGGGGTTACAGCGGTTTCCGGCAGTTTTGGCCGTGGCGATCCGGTGGCGATCCTGTCGCCCGAGGGTGATGTGCTGGGCAAGGGACTGGTGCGCTATACGGCTGCCGAGGGACGCGCGATTGCGGGCCACCGGTCGGGCGAGATTGAGACGATTTTGGGCTATCAGGGCCGCGCGGCGCTGGTGCATCGGGATGATATGGTGATCTGATTTCGGCAGGCTAGCGGGGGCCAGCCCCCTAGTCTGCATTTTCCAAGGAAAATGCAGACCTACCCCCGGAGTATTTTTGCCAAGATGAAGGGGCTGGGAATGTCTGGGCAGGCCGTTGATATGATGCGTGAAATTGGAAAAAAGGCCAAGGCTGCGGCGGCAGAACTGGCCTATGCCAGTCAGGAACGCAAATATGCGGCGCTGATCGGGGCTGCCCATGCGGTCTGGGCGCGGCGGCAGGAGATCGAGGACGCCAATTACGAGGACATCGCTTTTGCCGAGGCCAAGGGCTTGTCGGCTGCGATGATTGACCGGCTGCGACTTGACGAACACCGCATCCGTGGCATCGTTGACGCCTTGCGTGCGGTGGCAGAGCAGCCCGATCCGGTGGGGCGGGTTCTGGCAGAATGGGATCGCCCGAACGGGTTGCATATTCAACGGGTTGCGACTCCGCTGGGCGTGGTGGGGGTGATCTATGAAAGCCGCCCCAATGTGACAGCGGATGCGGGGGCTTTGTGCCTGAAGGCGGGCAATGCGGTGATCTTGCGTGGCGGATCGGAAAGCTTCAATTCTTCGACCGTGATCCATGAGTGCATGGTGCAGGGCTTGCGCGAGGCAAAACTGCCCGAGGATGCGATCCAGCTGATCCCGACGCGCGACCGCGATATGGTCACGGCGATGCTGCAAGCCGTTGAATATATTGACGTGATCGTGCCGCGCGGGGGCAAGGGGCTGGTGGGCCTTGTGCAGCGCGAGGCGCGGGTGCCGGTCTTCGCGCATCTGGAAGGTATCTGCCACGTTTTCGCCGACCGCGACGCCGATCTGGACAAGGCGCGGCGGGTGGTGCTGAATTCGAAAACGCGGCGGACGGGGATTTGCGGGTCGGCGGAATGTCTGCTGATCGACTGGCAGTTCTATACCAAGCATGGTGCGGTGCTGATCGAGGATCTGCTGAAGGCGGGCGTCGAGGTGCGGACGGAAGGGGAATTGCTGAAGGTTCCCGGCACGGTTCAGGCGCAACCTGATGATTTCGGGCGTGAATTTCTGGATATGATCATTGCTGCCAAGCTGGTGGATGGCGTGGACGAGGCGATTGCCCATATCCGCCGCTATGGATCGAACCACACCGAAAGCATCCTGACCGAAAACGACGCCACCGCCGCGCGGTTCTTCCAGCGGCTGGATTCCGCGATTTTGATGCGGAACGCCTCGACCCAGTTTGCCGATGGTGGCGAGTTTGGTATGGGCGGCGAGATCGGCATTGCCACCGGCAAGATGCACGCGCGTGGACCTGTCGGGGCCGAGCAACTGACCAGTTTCAAATATCTGGTCACAGGCGACGGCGCGATCAGAAGCTGAGCTTTATTTCAGTGGCAGTCAGTTCCGTGGTCAACCTGCGGTGCTGACGGCTGATTTCATCCGGCAGCAGCAGGAATTGCACCTGCGCGGGGCCGATGTCGGGAGGGGAGGCAGGACCGGCGAGGCATTCCCACAGCGCGGTGTCGATTTTCAGCTTGGCCGAGCTGCCAAGGATGGTCCAGCGCGTCTCGCCGCGCGCGATGGTGATCTTGCCGCCGTAGGGCATCGCCGATTCCAGACACAGAATCATCAGGAAGATCAGCTTTACATCGCGGCGGGGCAGGTCGCCTGATCCCGCCCAGTCAATCTGCACCCGCCCGCCATTGGTCAGATCAGACAGCACCGAGGCCACCTCGCCCTGTCCGATCCGCTGATCCGAGCCTGCCGCGCCGAAAGCCACGCGGAAAAACCGGATGCGCGCCGAGGCATGCGCCACGCTTTCGGTAATCAGCGCCATTTCCGGCCCTTTGGAGCCGCCCTCCATCAGCATCAACTCTACCCCGTTGCCGATCGCGCCAATCGGGCTGATAAGGTCATGGCAAATACGAGAGCCAACGAGGGCGACAAGATCGGGGGCGGCATGATCGGGCTTGTCGGTCATGGGCATGGTCCTTTTGAGGGGGAAGATATGGCGTCGATACTGGAACCGGGCATGATGGTGCGGCTGCCGTCGCAGCCCGATTGGGGGCTGGGGCAGGTGCAATCCGTGATCAAGGACCGCGTGACAGTGAATTTTGAACATGCGGGCAAGGTGGTTCTGGACGCCAAGGTTGTGGATTTGCAGCCGGATTTCTCGCATTGACGCAGTATTCGGTTAACGTGGGGTTAATGCAATCAGGCGAAGACGGGATTTGCCCAACGCGGTTGCAATGGCGCGGGCCTGCCCCTAGAAAATCGGTGTTTGTGATCCCAAACAGGACCGGCATACCACGATGACCTCGGACGACGCCCCGTTCACCTTGCGCCTTGCAAGGGATGCGCGTGATCTGCAAGCCGCGCAGCGTCTGCGCTATGAGGTGTTTGTTGCGGAGCTGGGCGGGACTGGCCCGATGGTGGACCATCAGGCGCGGTTGGAGATGGACGAATTCGATCCCTACTTCGACCACCTGCTGCTGATCGACCCCACGCGTGATCCCGACAGTTTGACCGATGTTGTCGGGGTTTATCGGCTGTTGCCCTCGGATCGGCTTGCCCTTTCGGGGCGGTTCTATTCGGAAAGCGAATTTGATCTGGGGCCGCTCAAGGCCTCGGGGCGGCGGTTGCTGGAACTGGGGCGGTCTTGTGTGCATGCCGATTATCGCGGCGGTGCGGCGATGTTGCTGATGTGGAATGCGCTGGCCGAATATGTGCTTGAGCGCGGAATCGAGGTGCTGTTCGGTGCGGCCTCGTTCCATGGCACCGATGCGGCGGCCTTGGCACAGCCCTTGGCCTATCTGCACCATCATCACCTTGCCCCCGAGGCGCTGCGCGTCTGCGCCAAAGCCGGCCAGCGGCAAGAGATGAATCTGATTGCTGTCGATGCGCTGGACCGGCGTGCGGCAATGGCGGGGACACCGGCGCTGATCAAGGCCTATCTGCGGCTGGGCGGTTTTGTCGGCGATGGTGCGTGGATCGATACTGCCTTCAACACCACAGATGTATGCCTTGTGATGGACACCGCGAAGATGAGCGAGAAGCACCGCGATTTTTATCTGCGAAAACAGGTGCGTGAGGGATGAGTGATTGGCGGGCCGCTGGGATCGATCTGCCGCGCATCACTGCTTTGGGCTGGCTGCGGGTGGTGGTGCGCGGCACCGTGCTTGTGCTTGTCACCTATGGCGGGCTGATGGTGCTGCTGCTGCTGCGCCTGATCGAGCGCCCCCTGTTCGGCCAAGCCCGTCCCGTCACACCCTATCTCACCCAATGCGTCTGCCGGATCGCCTTTCCGGTGATGGGCTTGGGGCTGACGGTGCGCGGCAGGCCGATGCGGCAGATGGGTGCGGTCGTGGCCAATCATTCGTCATGGCTGGATATTTTTGCACTGAACGCTGCGCAGCAGGTCTATTTCGTCGCCAAATCCGAGGTCGAGGCTTGGGCGGGCATCGGCTGGCTGGCGCGGGCGACGGGAACGCTGTTCATCGCGCGCAAAGGTGCCGAGGCCAAGCGGCAGCAGGATATGTTCGAGGCACGGCTGCGGGCGGGGCATAGGCTGTTGTTCTTCCCCGAAGGCACCAGCACCGATGCGATCCGGGTGCTGCCGTTCAAATCCACGCTGTTTGCGGCGTTTTACACGCATGGGCTGGATCATCTGATGCATATTCAGCCGGTGACCGTGATCTATCACGCGCCGGACGGGGCCGATCCGCGGTTCTATGGCTGGTGGGGAGAGATGGATTTCGCTCCGCATCTGTTACAGACACTGGCGGCAGGACGGCAGGGCAGGGTTGAGGTGATCTTTCACCCCGAAGTGCCGGTGGATGCCTTTGCCAGCCGCAAGGATCTGGCCGCGCATTGCGAAAGGGTTATCCGCGCCAGCCACACGAAGGCTGTGTCCGAATAAAGGGTAAGGTGCGTGCTAGCACGCACCCTACGCATAGGTGACAGGCTTACCCCAGCGGGGCGAGCAGGGCTTTCAATGCAGCCGACGGATTTTCCGCGCCCCAGATTTCCTCACCCACGCCGAAAAAGTCGGTGACGGGGCCGAATTTGGCGACAAGCTCGGTGGTCAGCGCGCCTTCGGCGATAACGGGAACTTCGATGACCTTGCTCCACCAGTCGAACAGATCGAAATCGACCTGCTCGCCATTGCCCAAGGGGGTGGCTCCGATCGGGCCGAAGGCGACGTAATCGGCTCCGGCCTCGCCTGCGTTCATGCCCTCGTGGCGGGTGATGCCGCAGAAGGCCCCGACGATGGCATCCGCGCCCAGTTCCTTGCGGACATAGCGGACCTGCCGCGCGCCATCGGTCAGATGCACGCCGTCAAGCCCAAGCCGTTCCACCATCAGCAGGTGGTTCTCGATCACGATGGCCACGTCGCGGGCGTGGCTGACCAGACGGCAGGCGTCGGCGGCGCGCTGGATCATGTCTTCGTCCTTGCCGGCAAGGGCAAGGCGGACGCAGGCGACGTCGGTGCTGTCCAGCACGGCGGCAAGCCGGTCGGGGAAGGTTTCCAGATCAATCGCGGGCGGCGTGATCAGGGTGATCTGCGGGCGGTCTTGGTCGGCCATGAAATGTGTCCTGCATAGAGTTGGCCTCTGATAGCGCAAATGCGCGGGCTTGGCGAGGGCGGCGGGGTGGCGTATCAGGCAGCAATTCATCTGGAGACTGCCCATGATCCCGCCCGCCTTTATCCTGGTCCGCCCGCAGATGGGGGAAAACATCGGAGCCGCCGCGCGGGCGATGCTGAACTTCGGACTGGAGCGGATGCGGATCGTGGCGCCGCGCGATGGTTGGCCGAACTCGGCGGCGGTGGCGCTGGCGTCGGGGGCGGGGCGGGTGCTGGATCAGGCGGGGCTGTTTCCCGATGTGAAGGCGGCGATTGCGGATTGTGATTTCGTCTTTGCCACCACGGCGCGGGGGCGGGAGTTGACCAAGCCGGTCTATTCGCCCGAGGCTGCGATGGATCATGCGCGGGCTTTGATTGCGGCGGGCAAGAAGGTGGGGGTGATGTTCGGGCCGGAACGGGCGGGGCTGGAGAACGAGGATGTCGTGCTGGCCAATGCGATCGTGACGGTGCCGGTCAATCCCGAGTTTGCCTCGCTTAATCTGGCGCAATGCGTGCTGTTGATGGGGTATGAGTGGCGGCGTCAGACCGAGCTTTCGCAGGCGGTGGTGATGGAGATGGGGCGGACCGAGTTTGCCAGCGCGCTGGAAGTGGAAAAACTGGGCGATCATTTCGAGGAACGGCTGGAGGCGGCGGGGTTCTTCTTTCCCGAGGCCAAGGTGGCGGGGATGAAGGCGTCTTTACGGAATATGTGGTCGCGGCTGGGGCTGACGCGGGCCGAGGTGCAGACCTTTCATGGCATGCTGCGGCAGATTGCCTACAAGCTGAAGGCGCAGGAAAAGTAGGGTCCCGAGTCGGGACCTTTGATATTGCAGCCTGAAATCAATGCGTTGCGATTTCTGTTAACCAATTCTTAAGAAATGCCCCGCCGCAAGGCGCGCGACGGGGCGGTTTTATGGGTCAGGCGCTGAAGGCGGCGATCAGGTCGCCCCCGAAGATTGCCACCAGCAGCAAGAGGCCGATGGCCAGTTTCAGGCGGTTGCTTTTCATGGCCGGACTACAGCCACGCGCTGACAATGGCGGCCACGGCGGCGACACCGCCGCAGCCTGCGGCCACAAATAGCCAATTCATCAGGATGGCCCTTGGGCTTTCATCCGTCGGCGCAGGCGGAATGGCGGGCAACGCGGCCACTTCGGGACCGTCGGTGGTTGGATTGGTCATGTCTTATCCTTGCTTCAAGGCAAAAAGATTCACACGCGGCAAGCGTGGGAAGGTTCAGGCTGTTTGTGAGGCAGGGATGAAGGGCGGCGCGCGCGCCTGCCAGCCGGTCGGGCTGTGGCTTGGTGCCGAACCGGTCGCAACGGTTGCGGAAAGACGGGTCGTGCGGGGGTGGAAGGGGGGCGGCAGCGGTGGGGCTGTGTCCAGCACGGTCTGACCGCGCAGCCGCATTTCGGGCTTGGCGGGTTTGAGGCTGGCGATATGGGCCGGAGTGGCATCATAGGCAGCGGGCGTCGAGCGAAGGGCATCGGTCAGCGCGTCGTGCAGACCGGCCTGCTGAAACAGCAAAAGCGCGGCCAGCAAGGGCAGCGTGATCCACAGGCCAAGGCGCTGCAGACTCGTCTTGTGGTGCGTTTGCCCTGTCATGCGGCCTTTCTTGGCGCGGGTGCCTGTTGCCAATCTAGGGGCGGGGGCGGGGATGCTCAACCCTTTGGGCGAAAGCTGTGGCACGAACGGGCGGGCTGCGGCTTTGAGACCGCGCGGGTTGCGGTGCTAGGCCTTGAAGCGGCGGGGGGCGCGGCCTAGTGTTCCGCCCAAGCAAAGGGGGCGTCCATGGCCGCAAAACGCAGCATTTTTGAAGAAGTTGGGGCAGCGCAAGCGACGGTTGCACCGCAGGGCGGATTGATCGACGGGCGCGGCAAGGGCGCGCGTCGGGGCATTCGGGTCTGGCTGGTTTTGCTGTTCCTGCTGGTGGCGACGATGATTGCCGTGGGCGGTTTGACGCGGCTGACGGATTCGGGATTGTCGATCACGGAATGGAAGCCGGTGACGGGGGCCATTCCGCCGCTGAATGAGGCCGATTGGGGCGTCGAGTTCGAAAAGTATAAGGCGACCCCCGAATTCGCCCTGCAAAATAGCCAGATAACATTGGAAGAGTTCAAGAGCATCTTCTGGTGGGAATGGGGTCATCGGCAGTTGGGCCGTGTGATCGGGATGGTTTGGGCTGTCGGGTTCTTCGGGTTTCTGGTGGCGGGTAAGATCCCTGTCGGCTGGAAGGGGCGGCTTTTCGGCATCGGCGTGCTGGGTGGCGCGCAAGGCGCAATCGGCTGGTGGATGGTGTCCTCGGGGCTGACGGGAAGCATGGTTGATGTGGCCTCTTACCGGCTTGCCACGCATCTGGGGCTTGCCTTTGTGATCCTTGGGCTGATTGCGGGATATGTGTTCCTGCTGGGCCGGACCGAGACGGATCTGCTGGTCGCGCGGCGCAGTGGCGAGCGCAAGCTGTTCGGGCTTTCGACGGGGTTGATGCATTTTGCGTTCTTGCAGGTGGTGCTGGGGGCCTTGGTGGCGGGGATCGACGCAGGGCGCGGCTTTCCGACATGGCCGGATATGAACGGGCAGTTCTTTCCGGCGGATGCGTTCTATGTGCCGGGGCGGCCTGCCTGGGCGGCGTTCTTTGAAAATCCGGGGCTGGTGCAGTTCATTCACCGCATGTCGGGCTATTTGCTGTTTGTCTTTGGCGTGGTGGTCTGGCTGCGGGGCCGCAAATCGGCCTATCGGGCGACGCAGGGCGCGTTTCATGCGGTGATGGCTGTGATGCTGGCGCAGGTGGTCTTGGGGATTTTCACGGCCTTGACGGCGGCGCAGGCGCATGTGGCGATCACGCACCAGATCGGGGCGGTGTTTTTGTGGGTGCTGATCATCCGGGCGCGGCATTTGTCGGCCTATCCGGTGGCGGGATCGATTCGGGAGGGAACGGCATGAAGAACAACACAGCTTATGCAGAGTTGATGGCCTATCAGCGCCAGACCGAGGCGCTGTCCAAGGTGGCCGAGCGGTTGGGTTGGGATCAGGAAACCATGATGCCGCGCGGCGGGGCCGAACAACGCGGCGAGGAAATGGCGGCGATGGAGGGTGTGCTGCACGCGCGCCGCACCAATCCGCAGATCGCGCAATGGCTGGCGGATGCCGAGGCGGTGGACGAGGCGGCTGCGGCGCAGCTTTATCAGATTGACCGGTCTTATACGCGGTCGGTGAAGGTTCCCGGTGATCTGGCGCAGGAGTTGGCGCGGATCACGTCGGTGGCGCAGGGGATCTGGGCGGGGGCGCGTGCAGCGGACAAGGTGGCGGATTTCCTGCCGACGCTGGCGCAAGTGATTGATCTGAAGCGGCAGGAGGCGGCCTGTCTGGCAGAGGGCGGCGATCTTTATGATGCGCTGATCGACGATTACGAACCGGGGGCATCGGCCGAGACTTTGGGCGGGATGTTTGACCGGATGCGGCCAAGGCTGGTGGCGCTGCGCGGGGCGGTGTTGGATGCGCCTGTTCCGCTGGCGCTGAAGGGCAGCTTTCCGCAGGACGGGCAGTTGCGGCTGGCGCGCGATCTGGCCTCGGCCTTTGGCTATGACTGGAGCCGCGGGCGGATCGATCTGGCGGTGCATCCGTTCAGTTCGGGCGGGGGCGATGACAGCCGGATCACCACGCGGGTGGTGGAAAGTGATCCGTTCAACTGTATCTATTCGACGATCCACGAGGTTGGCCATTCCAGCTATGAGCTGGCGATTGATCCCGACTATGCGATGACCCCGCTGGGGCATGGTGTGTCGATGGGGGTGCATGAAAGCCAGAGCCGGATCTATGAGAACCAGATCGGGCGCGGGCGGGCGTTTACGGCGTGGCTGCACGGGCAGATGGTGGAGCGGTTCGGGCCGCTGTCGGTTGACGGGCCGGAGGGGTTCTACGCGGCGGTCAACCGCGTGCAGCCGGGGTTCATCCGCACCGAGGCCGACGAGGTGCATTACAACCTGCATATCATGATGCGCTTTGATCTGGAGCGCGCGCTGATCCGGGGCGATCTTGCGGTGAATGATCTTGAGGCGGCGTGGAATGACCGCTTTGAGGCCGATTTCGGCGTGGCGGTGGATCGGCCGGCGCATGGGATGTTGCAGGATGTGCATTGGTCGGTGGGGCTGTTTGGCTATTTCCCGACCTATAGTCTGGGCAATGTCTATGCGGGCTGTCTGAACAAGGCGATGCGGGCGGCGGTGCCGGATCTGGATGCGGCGCTGGCGGCGGGGGATACATCCGGCGCGACGGGGTGGTTGCGCGAGACCGTGCAGCGGCATGGCGGTTTGCGGAAACCGCGCGACACCATCGCGGCGGCTTGCGGGTTTGAGCCGACAGAGGGGCCGTTGCTGGACTATCTGGAGGCCAAATTCCGCGACCTGTACCGGCTGTGAGCAAGCCTGCTGCATCCGGTGGCGCTGCGGTCTGGCTGCTGGCGGCGGGGCAGACGCTGATCTATGCGGGGGTGTATTACGCTTTCCCTGCGCTGTTGCCGGATTTGCAGGCGGCAACGGGCTGGACGGTGGCGGAACTGGCGCTGGGGCCGACGCTGGCGTTTCTGGTGATGGCAGTGCTGACGCCCTTTACCGGCGCTTGGGTGGATCGCGGCTGGGGCGGCGAGATGCTGATCTATGCGCCGGTTGTGGCGGCGCTGGGCGTTGCTGCCTTGGGATTTGCGCCGAATCCGCTGGTCTGGTTGCTGATCTGGGCGGTGATCGGTGTGGCGCAGGCCTTTTGCCTGTATGAGACCTGCTTTGCCTTTCTGACGCGGCGGCTGGGAGATCAGGCGCGCGGTGGCATCACGCGGGTCACGCTGGTGGCCGGATTTGCCGGAACTTTGGCCTTTCCCTTGGGGGATGTGCTGGGGCGGGTGTTCGGAGGGCAGGGGGCTTTGGTGGCCTTTGCCGCCTTGGTGCTGGCGGCGGTGCCGGTCAATGCGATTGCGGTGCGGTCGCTGCGGCGGCGCGAAAAGGCGGGAACGTCGCGGGCGGCCCCCGAACCTGGAGCGCTGCGGGCGGCGCTGCGGCGTCCGGCCTTCTGGGCGCTTGCGGCGACCTTCGGGCTGATCTGGCTGAATCACGGGGTCTTGCTGACCTATGTGCTGCTGCTGTTCGAAGATCGCGGCGCCTCGGCGGGGGCTGCGACCTTGGCTGCAGCCTGTATCGGGCCGTCGCAGGTGCTGGGGCGGTTCATTTTGCTGATGAACGAGGCGCGGATCGGCAACGGCCGGGCGACGCTGTTCGCGCTCTGCGCGGTAACGCTTTCGGCGGTTGCCCTATGGAGCGCGGGGGCGCTGCCTGCGCTGATCTTTCTTTGTGCGGCCTTGCAGGGGGCGGGCGTGGGGCTGTTGTCGATCCTGCGCCCTGTGCTGGTGGCCGAAATTCTGGGACGGCGCGGCTTTGGCGCGATTTCGGGGGCGGCTGCGGTTTCTCCGATTCTGGCCTCGGCTGCCGCGCCTGCGGTGGGGGCGGGGCTGCTGCATATGGGGGGCGCGGGACTGATCTATGCGGCCTGTCTGGCGATGGCGGTGGCAGGTCTGGTCATCGGTGCGGGTTTGTTGCGCGCGCGCTAGTGTGGCGCGTTGCCGGAAAAATTTCGCCTGACCGCGAAAATGGCTGCAAACTTTGCCGTTTATCCTATCCGGATGGGCCGCCTCTTTCGGGCTGCGTCCGGAATGGCCCTGCGGGGCAGGATCAGAAAGCCAGACAGGCATGTCCTATATGAAGCATGACAGCGACCCTTTGCACGCCAGACCAAGCAGCGGTGAGGCCCCTTTCGGCGTCGAGGAAATCTTCTTCTCGCGCACCGATGAGCGTGGGGTGATTGCAGCCTTCAACGCGGTCTTTCTGCGGATTGCGGGCTATGCGGCGGACGAGATCCTGAACGCGCCGCACCGGATCATCCGGCATGACGATATGCCAAAGGCGGTGTTCTGGCTGCTGTGGCATACGATCAAGGCGGGCAAGCCGATCGGGGCCTATGTGAAGAACCGCGCCAAGGACGGGTTGTATTACTGGGTTTTCGCGGTGGTCACACCGGTTGAGGGGGGCTATCTGTCGGTCAGGCTGAAACCGACAAGCGCCATGCTGGCGGTGGTCGAAGCCGAATATGCGGCGCTGCGCGAGATGGAAAAGCGGGATAACCTGACGCCCGAAGACAGTGCGCGGCGGCTTTTGGCGCGTCTGGCCGCGCTGGGCTTTCCGTCCTATGCCAATTTTCAGGCCTTCGCCTTGGCCGGGGAACTGGTGCAGCGGGATCAGGCGACGGGGCGGGCGGCGGACCGGCGGATTGCCGGAATGGTGCGGCTTTTGAAGTCGGTGTCGGATATTCACGAGGGCAAGGCTGCGGTGTCCGAGTATTTCAGCCGTGTCATGCTGATGCCGATCAATATGCGGATTGTGGCGGCGCGGATCGAACGCGCGGGCGGGCCGATCAGCACGATCTCGGACAATTACCGCATGATGTCAGCCGAGGTGATCGCCAATCTTGAGGCCTTTACCAAGGGCGAGGGCTTGGCGGGTGCGATCCTTGACCAGCGGCCAGAGGAGCATGGACTGTTTGTGCTGTGCGCGGCACGGGTGATGGCCGAAGCGCGGGCGGCCTTTGCAGCCGAGTCCGCGCGGCTTGGTCCGGTGGATGTGGTCGCCGAGGGCAGGTTGCTGGCGCAGATCGAGGCACGCTATGACCGGATCGCGCATGAGGCGATGCAGCACAGCTCTGTCGTGGCGGCCAAGCTTTTGCGCGATGCCGAGGTGTTGCGCCGGTCGATCCTTGGGCTGGATTCGATCCGCATCATGTGCCGCGTCGAAAGCGGACGCCTGACGCGGCATTATGCGGGGCTGGGGTCGATCATCAGCAATCTGGACGAGTTCCATGCGCGTCTGGAGCAGTTGCTGGACGAGATCGCCACGGCGGCGCAGCATGTCGCGGCAGATGCCGATGCGGTGCTGGGCGCATGGGAGCGCGGTTAGGGTCTGGCGTTACGCCCAGTCGGGTTTAGGCCCAGTCGGGTTTAAGCCCAGTCGGGTTCAAGCCCAGTCGGGTTTGCGCTTTTGCAGAAAGGCGGTGATGCCTTCGTCGGTGTCCCGCTCCAGCATGTTTTCCACCATCGCGGCACCGGCATAGGCATAGGCCTGATCGATGGGCAGATCGGCCTGATCGTAGAAGGCGCGTTTGCCGATCCGCAGCGCACGGCCCAGTTTGGCCGCGACGGTGCCTGCCAGCGCCATCGTCACATCGGGCAGGGTATCGGCATCGGTGACGCGGTTGACCAGACCTGCCTCGCGCGCACGCTCGGCGCTGATGAATTCGCCGGTGGTCAGCATCTCGAAGGCCAGACCGCGCGGGATCTTGCGGGTCAGCGCCACCATCGGGGTGGAACAGAACAGGCCGATATTCACGCCGTTGACGCCGAACCTTGTGGCGGTTTCGGCCACCGCCATATCGCAGGAGGCGACCAGTTGGCAGCCTGCGGCGGTGGCGATGCCATGCACCTGGGCGATGACGGTCTGGGGCAGGGCTTGCAGCGCCAGCATCATCGCCGCACAGCGATCAAACAGCGACTGGAACGCCGCGCGGCCCTGATCGGGCGTTTCGCGGGCGGCTTGCATTTCCTTCAGATCATGGCCCGCGCAAAACACCTTGCCCGCCCCGCGCAGCACCACGACGCGGATGCTGTGATCCTGCCCGATTTGCATGATCTGCGCGTGAAGGGCTGCGATCATGCCATCCGACAGCGCGTTCAGGCTGGTGGGGGCATTCAGCGTCAGGATGGTGATCGCACCTCTGTCATCGCGCAGCACAAGATCTTCGGCCATTGCATCCCCCTTTGTTTGCCCAGAAACTCTATGCGCTGGCTGCAGAGAGGGAAAGCATGGCGTTGAAGATGGAGGCGGCGGCGCTACAGGCGTTTCTGGCCCGTGATTTCGGGCAAGTGGCGGCGGATTTCTTGGTGGATCATGTCGATGACGCCGGGCTGACGCTGCGTCTGGCCGTGGCCGAGCGGCATTTGCGCCCCGGCGGCACGGTATCGGGTCCGTCGCTGTTCGCGCTGGCCGATGTGGCGATGTATCTGGCGATCCTGTCGCGGATCGGGCCGGTGGCCTTGGCGGTGACCACGAATTGCAGCATCGATTTCATGCGAAAACCGGCGGCTGGCCGCGATGTGCTGGCGCAGGCGCGGGTGTTGAAGCTGGGGCGCAGTCTGGCGGTTGGCGATGTGTTGCTGTTTTCCGAAGGCGGGACCGAGCCTGTGGCGCGGGCGGGGCTGACCTATTCCATCCCGCCGCAACAGGGGTAAAACCGCAGCGCTGCGGGCGTAGTCAGGCAAGACTGAAACAGCGCGGACACAAGGGGAGGGGGGTAGGGTGCGTGATGTCACGCACCGTTAAGGGGATCAGCCTTTGGCGCGGGTGAAGCGGCCTTCGATCTGCGCGCCGCTTTCAATGACGACGGTAGAGTAGGTGATGTCGGCGGCGACTTGGGCCGCTGCGCGCAAGGTGAACGCATTGCTGGAAACGCGGCCATCCAGCTTGCCCTTGACCTCGACCGTATCGGCGCTGATCTGGCCCGACACGCTGCCTTCGCTGCCGACGATCAGCCCGTGTGCCGTGATCGAGCCTTCGACTTCGCCCAGAATTTCTACGGTGCCTGTCGAGGTGATCTCGCCGACGATCCGCAGATCCGACGACAGGATCGAGCGGGTGTTGCTGCCCATGCTGCCCGAGGCGGGGCGGGTCGGGGCTGCGGTCGGGTCGGCGGTTTTCGAGAACATGGTCGCAATCCCTTGGAGCTGTTCGGGGCGTGGTCGGTTTTGCCGCGATAAGGACTGATAGGGGGCGGCGGGTCAAGCCCGCGCGGGGCATTCGGTGTCGGTTAAGGGCCAATCGCGTCGGGGTTCGGCTGACAAGCGCGCAAGGATTTGATCAGATGTTGCAAAGGAATCGCCCCAAGGAGGGGGCCGCATATGACCATCAGTAAAAACGACGCCTTCTTTGCCCCCGTGTCGGGCTTTGATCTGCCGCGATTCGCCGGCATCCCGACCTTCATGCGCCTGCCGCATGTGCCGTTCGACCATGCCCGTTTTGGCGATGTGCAGATCGGTCTGATCGGCGCGCCATGGGATGGCGGCACCACCAACCGCCCCGGCCCGCGCCATGGTCCGCGCCAGTTGCGCGACCTGTCCACCATGATCCGCGCGCAGAACGGGGCAACATGGGTGGCACCGTTCGAGCTGGTCAACTGCGCCGATCTGGGTGATGTCGCGCCCAATCCCGGCGATCTGATGGACAGCCTTGCGCGGATGGAAGCGTTCTATGATCGGGTCGTGGCGGCAGGCGTCCTGCCGCTGACCGGCGGGGGCGATCATCTTTGTACCCTGCCGATCCTGCGCGCGGTGGCCAAATCCCGCCCCGTCGGCATGATCCAGTTCGACAGCCATACCGATCTCAACGACGTCTACTTCGGCACCTCGCGCTATAACCATGGCACCCCTTTCCGCCGCGCAGTAGAAGAGGGGCTGCTGGACCCCAAACGCTATGTGCTGATCGGCATCCGTGGCACGGCCTATGGTCGCGAGGACTGGGACTTTGCCGCCGCCAACGGCATCCGTATCATCCCGATTGCCGAATTCCACGCCCGTGGCGCGGAAGACGTGATGACCGAGGCGCGCGAGATCGTGGGGCAGGGCGATACCTATATCACCTATGACATCGACTTCGTGGACCCCACCTTCGCCCCCGGCACAGGCACGCCCGAAGTCGGCGGCCCGAACTCGTGGCAGGCGCTGCAAGTCGCGCGGCTGTTGAAAGGCGTCAACATCGTGGGGGCCGATCTGGTCGAGGTCTCGCCCCCCTTCGATGCGGCAGGCGGCACGGCATGGCTGGGGATTTCGATCATGTTCGAGATGCTCTGCGTGATGGCAGAACGGGTGGCCGGGCTGCGGGGCTAAAGACAATGCGCGGGAAGGTGCGTGCAAAGCACACACCCTACCCCGGACTGAAACGGTCCGCTCATCCCCTTTGCATAAATATCCCCGCCGGAGGCATCCACAGGTGATGTCAAACCCCGTCGACGGTAGAACAAGCGCAGGGCGGATGCACAAAGAGTAGGGTGCGTGCTTGTCACGCACCTTTGGCCGGGAGGCCGGAGCGCCTCCGGCGGGAGTATTTGAGCCAAGATGAAGGGCTATGACATGACTGTAGATATGATCGTGACCAATGCGAAGGTCTTGACGATGGATGAGGCCCGGCCAAGGGCCGAGGCGGTGGCCGTGGCGGCGGGCAAGATCGTGGCCGTGGGGACAGGGGCCGAGGTTGGTGCGCTTGCGGGTCCGCAGACGCGGGTGATCGATGCGGGGGGGCGGACATTGCTGCCCGGCTTTGTCGAAAGCCATTTGCATCTGGTCTTGGGGGGCAACGAGTTGGTGCAGTTGCAGATTGGCGGCCTGCACGGGTTTGAGGCGCTGAAGGCGGCGTTCGCGGGTTATGCGGTGGCCAATCCCGACAACGCGCTTTTGATGGCGCAGGGGGCGTCTTATGAAATCCTTGACCATCCCGTGACCCGCCACGATCTGGACCGTGTGATTGCGGACCGTCCGATTGCGATGATGTCGCCGGATCACCACACGGTTTGGGCTAACACGGCGGCGCTGTCTGCGGCGGGCCTGCTGCATGGGGCTGCAATGCCGCACGGGCATGAGGTGGTGATGGCGGCCGATGGCACCGCAACCGGTGAGTTGCGCGAGTTCGAGGCGTTCGGGCCTATCCTTGCGCTGGGCGGCGAGGCGCATCTGCAGCTTGGCATCGCCACAGGTGGAGAGCCTGCGCCTTGGCCGTCCGACGCGGTGCGCGCACGCGACAAGGACAAGATCGCGGCAGGGCTGGCGCATTGTGCGGCGCATGGGATTACCGCCATGGTGAACATGGATGGCAACCGCTACACCTGCCAGCTGTTGCGCGAGATGCAGGAAGAGGGCCGCCTGACCGCGCGGGTCAAGGTGCCGTTCCACTTCAAGCCGCATATGGACTTGTCCGAGTTGGACCGCGCCAGCGCCATGACTGTCGACTATAATGACGACTGGCTGTCCAGCGGTTTCGTCAAGATGTTCATGGACGGCGTGGTTGACAGCCGCACCGCCTATATGTTGCACGATTACCCCGGCACGACCGAGCGTGGTGAGCCTCTGTTTGATCCTGACCGTTTCAAGGTCATCTGCACCGAGATCGACCGGCGCGGCCTTCAGATTGCGGTGCATGCCATCGGCGATGGTGCGGTGCAGACCACCATTGACGGCTATGAAGCAGCGGGGCGAGCCAATGGCTTTCGCGACATGCGCCACCGCATCGAGCATATCGAGTTGATCGACCGCGCGGATGTTCCGCGGCTGGGGCCGTTGGGGATTACCGCCTCGGTCCAGCCGCCGCACCCTCCGGGGGCGATGGATTTCCCGATGTCCACAATGGAGACGGTGTTCCACAAGGATCGCTGGGTCGACGCCTATCTGTGGAAGTCGCTGGGGGAGGCGGGTGCGAGGATTGCCTATGCCAGTGACTGGCCGGTGACGGATGTTTCGGTGATGCGGGGGCTGCAGGCGGCCCTGACCCGCGTGCCGTTTGACGGCGCCAAGGACGAGCGGCTTGATCTGATGTCCAGCCTTTACGCCTATACGGCCGGAGGGGCATGGGCCGCGCATATGGAGCATGTGACCGGCAAGCTGGTTGTTGGCCTCGCGGCGGACCTTGTGCTGATCGACGGCGATATCGAGTCGATTGCACCGGCCGATCTGGGCAAGACCGGAATCAGTCTGACGATTGCAGGCGGGGAAATCACCCATCGCGGGGCGGGATTCGCCTGAACCGGCCGGAATCGGGGTGGCAGATTCGGCTTGGCGGCCGGATTTGCTGCCCCAACCGGTTTTCTGGCCGCCGAAGGATCGGGCAGCACCTGTGAAAAACCCCTATAAACATTGGGCGTGACAGAAAAATGACGGAGGATGTGTTTTTTCCTCTTGCGGCTTCCGGCGGCTTTCCCTAGATAACGCCTCACCGAAGACGACAAGACGCAGCGATGCAGACGGCGACGACGGGAAGCAAGCTGAAACGCCTGTAACGAAATCTGGTTGCATGACGGCAGATACGCCCGAGGTTCGGGTGTGCTGTTTGTTTTGTGTCCGCGCTCTTTGAAATTTGAATTGATGAAGAGATATGTGGGCGGTTTGGGCGCATCGGCGTTTAACTGTTTGCATATCGGCTTGGTAGGGGAGTTGCCGCGAGGTAGCCGACCGATGACCCAAGTGAAAGCTTCACGGTTTGTGGGTTCTGGTTACTTCGGTAACTTGAGCACATGAATTGTTAAGACCTATATTCGTTCCGAGTATAGGCAGATGTGCGAAGGTTCGACGTCAAGGATACATCTTCGGATGTTTCAACTTGAGAGTTTGATCCTGGCTCAGAA
>C687J35504_10000727_pt1 | contig 23507 bp, 22 predicted proteins | sample RifCSPhighO2_02_FD_35504 | JGI IMG/M metagenome (IMG submission 35504) | reverse complement strand
CGCCCCTACTACTCATATAAAATTTACCCGCCATGAGGAGGGGCTCAAGGCTGACGAGGCCCACTATCTCACTGGCCGTAACCTCTACCCCGATGGCCTCGGCCTCCCTACGGACTGCCTCCAGGGCCACATGGGGAGGGGTAACCTCGTAGTCCAGGAGGTTCATGGAGACCTGCGTTATACCCGTACGGAGTCTCACCCCCATGGCCTGCACTTGTTTCAATAATCCTGGTGTCCTCTCTGTCCCGTTAATCTTTCTAATTACCCCTGTCTCCCTCACCCTGCCTGATATCTTATTGGCAATGGCCAGTTCAGGGGTAGAGAGGTCTACGTTGTAGGCAATGAGGAGCTTCCTTGCCCCGATGACCGTTGCCCCGTTACGTCTCACCCTCTCATTAAATTCGCATGGACCAAAGTCGGGCCTCTCTCTGGACAACTTTTCTGCCAGCCCCTCGTATTCCCCCTTTCTAATATTGGCAAGCTCCCTATGTTCTGGCTTTCTGGATGCCTCACGGTACAGATAGACCGGTATGCCCAATCCCTCCCCCACCTCCCTGGCCAGTCCCACCGCCAGTCTGACGCACTCTTCCATAGTAACCCCACGGATAGGCACAAAGGGCACCACGTCCGCCGCCCCCAGCCTGGGGTGACTACCCCTGTGCTGGGACATGTCTATGAGTTCACCTGCCCTGGCGATTGCCTTCCTGGCGGCCTGCTTCACCCCTTCCGGGGTACCGGCAAACGTTACTACGGTACGATTGTAGTCAGGGTCAGGCTCCACACCGAGGAGCTTTACCTCTGGGGTAGATTCAATCTCCTCAGCAATGGCACTGATTTTTGCCTGGTCCCTTCCTTCGCTGAAATTAGGCACGCATTCTACTATCTTCATGGTCCTGGTTTAGGTATCCTCACCTTGACTGGGCTCCTGGGATATTGTATCGTGTGGATGCATTTCTCTGTAGGGGTTTTTTTTGATTAATCAAACCCCTACTCCTGCGGAAAGGAGCAATCCATGCCCAGGCCCATGTACTACGAGGAAAGACCCTCCCTTCCCATCAAGGCCCACACCGGTACAAGACTCCACTGCAAGACCTGGGACGCAGAGGCCGCCATGAGGATGCTCATGAATTGCCTGGACCCTGCGGTGGCTACATGCCCTGAGGAGCTAATCGTGTATGGCGGGGCAGGCAGGGTGGCCAGGAATTGGAGGGAGTACAACCGCCTGTTGAAGGCCCTGCAGGGACTGGAAAAGGACGAGACCCTATGCGTCCAATCTGGGCGCCCTGTCTACGTTGCAAAGACCTTTCCGCATTCCCCAAGAATAATTATAGCCACAGCCAATCTAGTCCCCGCCTGGGCCACCCAGGAGAATTTTGACAGATACGACGAGATGGGCCTTACTATGTTTGGTCAGATGACCGCCGGTAGCTGGATATACATAGGGTCGCAGGGGATACTCCAGGGTACCTACAACACCTTTGCCGCCCTGGCCCTGAAGGAGTACGGCCTTTCCAGTCTGAAGGGTAAATTTGTGCTTACTGCCGGGATGGGAGGGATGAGCGGGGCACAGCCCCTGGCCGTGACCATGAATGAGGGGGTGATACTGGACGTAGAGGTGCGGGAGGAGCGGATTTCTAAGAGGGTGCGTCAGGGCTATTGCGACAGGATTACCCACAGCTTGGACGAGGCCCTGGGGTGGGTCACGGAGGCCAGGGACAGTGGTAAGCCACTATCGGTAGGGTTGGTAGGCAATGCCGCAGAGGTACACCCTGAACTGGTTAGGAGGGGAATAGTCCCGGACGTCGTTACAGACCAGACCCCGGCACACGACATCTATAGTTACGTACCTGTTGGTAAGGTCTCAGATATGGACAGGCTGAGGGAGAGAGACAGGGACGGATACAGGAAGAGGGCCTTAGAGGCCATAGCCCTCCATACGGAGGCCATCCTGGAGTTCCAGCGGCGTGGCGCCATCTGCTTTGACTACGGCAACAACCTCAGGGGCCAGGCAGAGTCGGCGGGGGTAGAGGTAAGGGGACGGGACGGAAATTTTAGATATCCTGGTTTTGTCCCTGCCTACGTACGCCCCCTCTTCTGCCAGGGTAAGGGTCCGTTCCGTTGGGTGGCCCTCTCTGGAGACCCAGGAGACATAGCCCGTCTGGACCGGGCCCTCCTTGAGACCTTCCCGGAGGACCGCTCCCTCAGACGCTGGATAACCCTGGCGGGCCAAAAAGTCTCCCATGAAGGACTCCCTGCCAGGATATGCTGGCTGGGCTACGGAGACCGTGCAAAGTTTGGCGGTGTGATAAATGAATTGGTAGGAAAGGGGGAAGTCAAGGCCCCCATCGTCATTGGCCGGGACCATCTGGACTGTGGCTCGGTGGCCTCTCCTTACAGGGAGACGGAGGGGATGAGGGACGGAAGCGATGCCATCGCAGACTGGCCCTTACTCAATTTTGCCCTTAATACGGCCTGCGGGGCCAGTTGGGTCAGCTTCCATCACGGGGGTGGGGTGGGTATCGGTAACTCCCTCCACGCAGGGATGGTAGTCGTGGCCGATGGTACCAGTGAGAGGGCGGAGAGGCTGGAGAGGGTCCTCACCGCAGACCCCGGGATTGGGATAGCCAGGCACGTTGATGCAGGATATGAGGAGGCCATTGAGGTTGCCAGGAGAAAGGGCGTAGAACTCCCCGATTAGGGAAAATGTCAGATGCCAAAGCCCAAATGACAAGTCAATGTCAAAGGTCAAATAACAGATTTAATATTTGGACTTTGGCATTTGGACTTCATTTGACATTTGGGTTTTGAAATTTGGATTTAGGAGCTACAAATCCCCCATGGCCATGAAAGAACGAAGGGATAGACCACCTGAGTCTGTTGACATTGTAGTCCTCAACGCCTCTGAACTCCTTACCCTGGCTGGGGCCTTGCACAGGCCCAAGACGGGTGGGGAGATGCGAGAGCTGGGCCTCATACAAGACGGTGGACTGGCCATAGAGGGGTGTGAATTTGTTGCAGTCGGCCCGTCCAGGGAGATAGAGTCTAAATATGCCGGCAAGGCAAAGAGGGTAATAGATGCCTCAGGGAAGGTGGTGATGCCCGGGTTTGTAGACCCCCATACCCACGCCGTCTTTGCAGGCTGGAGGGACAGGGAATGGGTAATGAGGCTAGGGGGCATGGACTACCTTGACGTCCTCACGGCGGGGGGAGGCATCCTGGAGACGGTCAGGGCCACCAGGGCGGCCTCCCAGGAGGAGCTTGTAACGATAACAAAGAAGCACCTTGATACTATGCTCCTCCACGGCACCACCACGGCAGAGGTAAAGAGTGGTTACGGGCTGGATTTTGAGAATGAGGTTAAGATACTGAAGGTCATTGAGGCACTTGGGGAGGGACACCCNATACGCCTGATACCCACCTTCCTGGGCGCCCATGCCGTGCCTGCAGAGTATAAGGACGACCCGGAGGGCTATGTGGAGGCAGTGATGGGGTGGTTACCGGAGGTGAAGCCCCTGGCCAGGTTTTGTGACGTGTTTCTGGAAGAGGGGGCCTTTAACCTGGCCCAGGCGGAGAGGATACTCGTCAGGGCCAGGGGACTGGGTATTGCCCTGAAGCTCCATGCGGGAGAGTTCAAAGACCTGGGAGGGGCGGGACTGGCCCTGCGATTAGGGGCGACCTCCGTTGACCACCTGGATTATGTCTCGGAGGAGGACATGGCAAAGATGGCCCAGAGGGGAAAAAAGGTTCAAGGGTTCAATCCGCCTAAGGCGGAAAAAGTTCAAAGGCTCAAGGGTTCAAAGGTTCAAGGTGTAACGGTGGCGGTGCTCCTGCCAGGAGTGCCTTTCTTCCTGGGAAGGGAGAGGTATGCCAGTGCAAGGGTGATGATAGACCTTGGGGTGCCAGTGGCCATTGGTACTGACTTTAATCCTGGGACGTGTCCCTCCCCGAATATGCAACTAATTATGACCCTGGCCTGTCTGGAGTTAGGTATGACCCCTGAAGAGGTCATAAGTGCCGCTACTATCAATGCGGCCCACGCCCTGGGCTATGCCCACAGGGTAGGCAGTCTGGAGGTAGGCAAGAGGGCCGACGTCTTGATTTTAGATGTACCTACTTATACCCGCCTGACTTACCAATTTGGTGTAAATCACGTGGAGACGGTGATAAAGACGGGGAAGGTGGTGGTGGAGGGCAAGAGGCAGATGTCTTATTTAGCTAAAATTTAGAGACATAGGGAGGATCTAAGATGCCAACTTGTAGACATTGCAATGGGAGTACGCGCTGTGTGTGTGCATCCTGCAGGGTAGGTAATATGGCGGGAAGGTGTAAGTCATGCAAGGGTATTGGATTGGTACCGCAGGAGAGGTAGCGCCAGGCTAATATAGTATTGCCTGGCGGACGGTTAAGGGTTTGTCCGTGATTTTTAACCCTTGACTTGCCACCAGGGCCGTGATAACATCCCCAGTTTGGAGGTTTTATAAACTAGGGGTTAGGGGCTAGGGATTAGGGGTTAGAGAAAGAAGATTGCTAGTCCCTATCCCCTAGTCCCTGGCCCTTGGGGTCTAAATGCGTAGCGACACGGTAAAGAAAGGGTTAGAGAGGGCTGCCGCCAGGTCCCTCCTTTATGCCACTGGTCTGGGCAAGGAGGACATGGCAAAGCCCTTTATAGGGGTAGCCAGCAGTTTCACGGAGCTTATCCCCGGCCATGTCCACATGCGGCGGCTGGAGTCAGCCATAGAGAAGGGTATATATGCGGCTGGCGGGGTGAGCTTCCTCTTTGGTGTACCAGGGATTTGCGATGGTATAGCAATGGGGCACCCTGGGATGCGTTATTCCCTGCCTTCCAGGGAGATAATTGCTGATGCCATTGAGTGCGTGGCTAATGCACACTGCCTGGACGGGCTGGTGCTCCTGACCAATTGCGACAAGATTACCCCCGGGATGCTCATGGCCCTTGCCAGGTTGAATATCCCTGGTGTGGTGGTAACGGCAGGGCCCATGCTGTGCGGCCATTACAGGGGCCGCAGGCTGTCCATGGTTGCGGATACCTTTGAGGCTGTGGGCAGGAGGCGTAAGGGAGAGATTACCCAGGAGGAGATGGACAAGCTGGAGATGGAGGCATGTCCAGGGGCAGGTTCCTGTCAGGGGCTTTATACGGCCAACACAATGGCCTGCCTGACGGAGGCCATGGGGATGTCCCTGCCAGGGTGTGCGGCGAGTCTGGCCGTCTCCGCAGAGAAGGACAGGATAGCCTTCAGGAGCGGACAGGTGTCAGTCAGGTTGGTGAAAGAGGGTATTAATTCCAGAAAGATAATGACCAGGGAGGCCTTTGAGAATGCCATTATAATGGACATGGCCCTGGGAGGTTCCACAAATACGTGCCTCCATATACCAGCTATAGCAAGGGAGGCAGGGATAGAGTTGGGGTTAGAGGTCTTTGACCGTATCAGTCGGAAGATACCTCACCTGGTAAGCCTGGTGCCAGGGGGGGAGTACTATCTGGAAGATTTCTATTATGCGGGAGGTGTCCCTGCGGCCATGAAGAGGCTTGAAGACGACCTCTTCAACTGCCTAACAATAAGTGGCAAAAAGATTAAGGACATAACAAAGGATGCAGAAGTAGCAGACCCGGCGGTGATAAAGAGTAAGGAGGAGGTCAAGGGGGAGGAAGGCGGGATAGCCATACTCTATGGCAACCTCGCCCCTCAAGGGGCGGTGGTAAAGCAGAGTGCAGTGGCTAAAGAGGCATTAAGGTTCAAAGGCACCGCCAGGGTATTTGACCATGAAGAAGGGGCCATGAAGGCCATAATGGATAAAGACATAAGGCCAGGCAGTGTGGTGGTAATACGATATGAAGGGCCCCAGGGAGGGCCAGGGATGAGGGAGATGCTCTCTCCCACGGCGGCCCTGGCAGGTATGGGCATGGATACCTCTGTGGCCTTGATTACCGACGGTCGCTTTTCGGGGGGTACGCGCGGCCCATGTATAGGGCACGTCAGCCCCGAGGCCGTAGTGGGCGGACNTATATCCCTGGTGGAGGAAGGGGATGAGATAGTGATAGACATCCCCGCTCGCCGGCTGGAACTGAACGTCCCTGAAAATATCCTGAAGAGACGCCGGGAGGGGTGGAAGCCCATCAGGCCCGAGGTAAACGGGTATCTGGCCAGGTATGCAAGATTGGTAGGCTCTGCCCATAGGGGAGCGGTGCTGGAGGCCAATCATTACCCGGTGGTGTAATTGGTAACACTAGAGATTTTGGTTCTCTTATTGGAGGTTCGAGTCCTCCCCGGGTAGCCACCTAATCCACCGAATGTAGGGGCAGGGTTTACCCCCGCCCAAAGGGAGAAGCAAAAAAGGTAATTGGGTAAAAATGGAAATAACAAGGAAGCGTGCAGAAACCAGGTTATGAACGGACGGCGGTGATACTAGCCGCTGGGAAGGGCACCCGCATGAATTCTCCCTATCCCAAGGTGCTTTTCAAACTCTGCGGCAGGCCCCTCCTGGAATGGGTGGTAAAGGCGGTCAGGGGGGCAGGGGTAGGAAGGGTGATAGTAGTGGTGGGGAGTTATAAGGAGGAGGTGGTAGAGGCAGTGGAGGGGTTGGACGTTGAGTGGGTGGAGCAGTCCCAACAGCTTGGGACGGGCCATGCCCTAAAAGTAGCCAGTCCACTGCTACGGGGGAGCGAGGGAGACGTACTCGTGCTCTATGGGGACACGCCACTGGTGAGGGCCGAGACCTTAAGGGAGTTATTCAGGCTCCACGGTGAGACGCAGGCAGAGGTCACCTTGCTAACTATCTGTCCCGAGGACCCCACAGGGTATGGGAGGGTAATCAGGGACAGGGAGGGGCGCGTGACAAAGATAGTAGAAGAGGTGGACCTAACGGGAGAGGAAAGGCAGGCAAGAGAGGTAAACGCCGGTATATATTGCTTTAAGGCAGATCCCCTCTCAAGGGTACTGGAAGGGCTTACCCCGGATAATAAGAAGGGGGAGTACTACTTGACTCAGGTGGTGGAACTACTTAACGGTAGGGGTGGGAGGGTAGAGACCATGCCCATAGCTAACGCCAGGGAACTCCTTGGAGTAAACTCCCAGGCTGATTTGGCCAGGCTTTCACAGATAGCCTGTGAAGAGACCTTGAGACGTATTATGGACAGTGGAGTCACGGTGATAGCCCCTTCCAGCACGTTCGTAGAAGAGGGGGCGGAGATAGGAGTGGGTACAGTTTTATATCCCTTTACCTATATCAGTAAAGGGACGGTAGTCGGCAAGGGGTGCCGTGTAGGGCCCTTTGTGTATCTGAAGGAAGGCACCATGCTTGGGGATGGTGCCGAGATAGGTCCAAATCTCTAAGAGTCTTTTTAATATTAAGAGAGTGAAGATATGGATTCCAAGATGCTTGTAGACGGGCTAGACAGTCTGAAGATTTTCACCGGGAATTCTAATTCCGCCCTGGCCCAGAAGATTTGCAACTACTTAGACATACCCCTGGGGGATGCCTATCTCGGGCGGTTCCCTGACGGGGAGATAGACGTGAAAGTAAACGAGGATATAAGGGGCGCAGACGTCTTTCTGGTCCAATCGGTGTGTCCTCCCGTAAACGAGAACCTGATGGAGTTGCTCATACTGATTGACTGTATAAAGAGGGCCTCTGCGGCAAGGATTACGGCGGTTATCCCTTATTACGGATATGCCAGGAAAGACCGTAAGGATGAGGGCAGGGTACCCATTACTGCCAAACTGGTGGCCAATCTCATCACTAAGGCAGGGGTGGACAGGGTGCTGGCCATGGACCTCCATGCGGCACAGATTCAGGGCTTCTTTGACCTCCCCGTAGACCACATCTATGCCTTCCCCGTGCTGGCTAACTACTACAAGGAATTAGAGATACCTGACGCAGTGGTAGTCTCCCCGGACGTGGGAGGGATAAAGATTGCCAAGGCCTATTCTAAGAAATTGAACATAAGGATGGCCGTGGTAGATAAGAGGAGGATAGGACCAGAGGAGACGGAGATAGGGTTCGTCATTGGGGAGGTGGAAGGGAAGAACGTAATCATGATAGATGACATAATAGCCACAGGAGGTTCCATAGCACAGGCCGCCAGGGTGCTCAGGGATAAGGGTGCTAAGGACATTTATGTGGGTACTACCCATGCGATCCTGTGTGGTTCTGCGGCAGAAAAGTTGGCCGCGGCCCCGATAAAGGAGATAGCCATTACGGACACCGTTCCCCTGAACGACAGGGCCAAATCCCTGGGTAAGAAGATAAAGGTGTTGACCATAGCGGAACTCCTGGGCGAGGCCATCAGGAGGATTCACACAAACCAGTCTGTCAGTGCACTTTTTGTCTAGAGGGAGAGAGGGATGGCAAGTAACGTATTAACGGTAGAAACAAGGGACCTTTTGGGTTCCAGGGGTTCCAGGAGGTTAAGGCGGACTGGAAAGGTCCCGGTGGTCTTGTATGGGTTGAGGAAGGACAATATTGTCCTCTTAACGGCGGAAAAGGCACTGAAGGAGGTGCTGAAGTCTGGGGCAAGGATAGTCAGCCTCCGTTGGGATAACCAGGAGGAGATGGCCCTATTAAAAGATTTACAATACGATGCCATGGGCAGGGAGATACTCCACGCAGACTTTGTACGCATTGCCATGGACAAGCGTATAGAGTTGAGGGTACACCTGGAGTTGAAAGGCACCCCCGTTGGTGTGACGGAAGGAGGGGTCCTGGAACAGACCTTAAGGGAAGTACTTGTGGAGTGTCTACCCACCGCCATTCCAGATAAATTATTTGCAGACGTCTCCGGGTTAAAGGTGGGAGACTCCCTTACCTTAAAGGGTGTTTCACTCCCTTCCGGGGTGAAGCTTGCCCATGAGCACCTGGACATCCCTGTGGCCATAGTGAGGAAGCCAGTGGAAGAGGCGGCTAAACCTGCCGTGGAAGGGGAGGAGGCCGCAAAGGAGCCCGAAGTAATTACCAGGAAACCTAAGGAAGAAGAGGAGGCAGAAGAAGAGAAGTAAGCAGTATGAAGTAAGCAGTAAGCAGAAGGTACTTTCGCCTGCCTACTGTCTACTGTCTACTGTCTACTGCCTACTGCCCTATGAAGATAGTGGTGGGTCTTGGGAATCCAGGTCCTAAGTATAGCAGGACCAGGCACAATATGGGTTTTATGGTAGTGGATAGATTGGCGGAGAGTCTAGGGGTAAAGGTGGAGAGTAAGAGGTTCCATGCCCTGGTGGGCGAGAAGGTAGTAGATGGAGAGACCGTCCTTTTGGTAAAACCTCTTACCTATGTCAATGAGAGTGGCCGTACGGTGAGGGAACTCCAGAAAAACTACTCTTGTCCTGTGGACTCAATAATGGTAATCTGTGATGACCTGAACCTACCACTGGGCAAGTTGAGGATAAGGAGAAGAGGTTCCAGTGGTGGACATAATGGGCTGGAGTCCATTATGTCTTGTCTGGAAAGCAAGGACTTCCCCCGCCTGAGGGTAGGCATTGGCCACCCCCTCCATGGGGAGGCCAGGGAATACGTCCTCTCCCCCTTTCTAAAGGAGGAGAAGGAGGAACTGGAGGGTGCATTAGAGAGGGTCAACGAGGCCCTGCTGGATTGGATAAGAGGGGGAGTAGAGGAGTGCATGAAGAGGTTTAACTAGCGGCCAAAGCGAAGGGCCTGTCTTCTATCAAAGCAAAGGATTAGAATGGCACCAGGAGGAGTAAATAGCTTGAGAACCTATGAGGCGATGTTTCTCATTGATAATAACGTGGCCAGCAATGACTGGGACGGTGTGGTAAAACGCGTACAGGAAGTCATTCAAAAAGGTGGGGCCAAGGTATTAAGTACGGAAAAATGGGCAGAGAGGAAGCTGGCCTATAAAATAGGCCCCCACAAGAGAGGCACCTATATGCTGGTATATTTTGAGGCACCAATGGGGTCTATTGTCTCCATACGGAGGGAGTGTCAACTCTCTGAGATTATCGTCAGGAATCTTATACTGAAGGTGGAAAAGAAGCCGGAACTACCCGTTGTGGGACAGCCCCCTGGTCCTCTAGCAGTAACTACCTAGAAATAAGGTTTAAAGGGAGGGTTGAAAGACTATGGCTAGCCTGAACAAGGTATTCTTGATGGGTAATCTGACTCGTGACCCTGAGCTACGCTACACCCCCCAGGGGACGGCCGTAGTGGCCTTCGGTATGGCTATGAACAGGAAGTGGACCAGTCCCACTGGGGAAGCCAAGGAAGAGGTCTGCTTTGTAGACGTGAGTATGTTTGGCCGCCGGGCAGAGGTCATAAGCGAATATTTCTCTAAAGGCAACCCTATATTTGTAGAGGGCAGGCTTCAGTTTCAACAGTGGGAGTCCAAGGAAGGGCAGAAACGGAATGCCCTGAAGGTCGTAGCTGATAATTTTGAGTTTGTGGGGGCCACAAAGAAACGTCCCCCTGAGACAGGAGTGGAACCAACCACTCCCCGAAAACCAGACATCAGCGAGGAGGAGATACCCTTTTAAGCCATGCGAGAAAGAAGAGATGACACGATAAAGAGGTTTTCAAAATTCAATAAAAAATGCCGCTTCTGCAGGATGGGGACAAAAGAATTAGATTACAAGGACTTACCTACCCTGCAAAAACTTACTGGTTCTCAGGGAAAGCTTTTTTCTAGAAAGCGTTCTGGGAATTGCGCCAGGCATCAACGCTCTACCATATCGGCCTTAAAGAGGGCCAGATTTTTGGCCCTCTTGCCGTATTCGGCTTAGGAGGAGGGGGACACCGATGCAGGTAATCCTGATGAAGGACGTAGAAAAACTGGGCAGCGTGGGGGACGTGGTGGACGTCACCAACGGCTATGCCAGAAACTATCTCTTGCCCAGGGGACTGGTTGCCCTCGTAAGCCCGGCCAAGGTGCAAGAGGCACAGATTAGAAAGAAAAAGGAAGAGGGCAGGAGGGAGACGGAGAAGAAAGACCTCCAATCTATGGCCCAGGGGCTAGCCGGGCAGGAATTCACCCTCAAGGCAAAGGCCACAGACGAGGGGAAGCTCTTTGGTTCCATAAGTCCAGGCGTTGTAACCCAGGAACTTCTCAGAAAAGGTTATACAGTAGAGGAATCAGCCGTGGCCCTGGAAGAGAACATAAAGGAGTGCGGCACGTATACCGTCCAGCTTAAGTTCCCACATGGCGTCACGGCCCAAATAAAACTCTCTGTCACAAAGGAAGAGTGATTCTGGATACTGCACTGGTAAAAATCTTGTAGTGAGTGAGGTGGATTTCAGTATTTCGTATCCAGGGTTTCATTTTGCAACCCTGAACCCACAATCCTAGACCGTGGTATAAAAATGGCTATAGAGTTGATAGAAAAATCGCCACCCCACAGTGTTGAGGCAGAGGCAAGCCTGCTGGGGGCGATGTTACTGGACAACGGGGTAATAGATATAGCCATACAGTACCTTAACAAGGACAGCTTCTACAAGACCGCACACAGGGAACTCTTTCAGACTGTAGTGGAACTCCATGAGAAGGGGCAGGCTGTGGACCTTGTACTCCTTAAGGAGGAATTAAGACGCAAGGGTACCATGGACCAGGTAGGGGGGCTGGAATACCTGATGGAGTTAGAGGAGGCCGTCCCTGCCGTAGCCAATGCCGAGTACTACGCCAAATTGGTAAGGGACAACTCCATTATGAGGGGGTTGGTAGAGGTAGCGGCAAAGATTCAGAAAGAGGTATACGACGGCAAAGAAGACCTGGACGAAATCCTGGACAAATCTGAAAGACTTATCTTTGAACTAGCCCAGAAGAAGTTCAGTAAGGAGACGACCCATATCGCCGACCTCATCAGTGAGACCTTCCATATATTACAAAAAGGGGAAGAAGGAAAACTCACGGGGCTATCCACGGGCTTCAAGGACCTCAATGACCTTACCTGCGGACTGCAACCCTCTCAGCTAATAATAGTAGCAGGAAGGCCCAGCATGGGTAAGACCAGTTTTGTGCTGAATATCATAGAACATGTGGCGGTGATAGAGAAGACACCGGCAGCGTTTTTCTCCCTTGAGATGGCGGCCCAGCAGATTGTACAGAACATGCTCTGCAGTTGGGCCAAGTTGAATGCCCACCAGGTCCGTAAGCGGGGCATTTCTAGAGATGAATGGACCAAGCTTACTACGGCCGCCGACTTCCTTACAAACGCCCCTATCTTTGTAGACGATAGCCCCGGGCTTACACTCATGGAACTCCGGGCTAAGGCCCGCAGGCTGAAGGCCCAAAAAGGTATAAGACTAGTGGCAGTGGACTACTTGCAACTCCTCTCTCCCCCCAGGGCCGAAAGCCGCCAACAAGAGGTTGCCATCATCTCCAGGGGACTAAAGTCTCTGGCAATGGAATTAGAAATCCCTGTCATAGCAGTCTCCCAGTTGAACCGGGCCGTAGAGTCCAGGTCCGGGGAAGACCGTAAACCCAGGCTGTCCGACCTCAGGGAATCGGGTGCCATTGAGCAAGACGCCGACCTGGTGCTCCTCCTTCACAGAGAAGGATTCTACGACCCGGAGAAGAACCCCAGACTAACCGAAGCGATAATAGCCAAACAAAGAAATGGCCCCACCGATACAGTGAAACTCACCTTCCTAACGGAGTGTATGCGTTTTGAGAGTGCCGCCTGTCATGAGGATTTATGAAGCTTGTAGTGAGCGAAGCGAATCTAAAGGTCATGCCGTAGACGGATTCACCAAGGCGAACATGGAATGGGTCACCCCAAAAGATGGTGCCTTGCCCTCTGTTGTCTTTTTGTCTTTTGTTATGGGGGAGAGGGACATTTGTTAGCTCAGACAACAGAGAAGTCAAGGACCATCAGGAAAATAGACATAAAAGGGAACAAACGGGTGGGTACAGCGGCCATAAAAGGCGCTGTAAGGCTCAAGGAGGGAGATGTTTATAACCCGGAGACCGTGTCGCTAGACGTCTCCAGCATATGGGCCATGGGTTACTTTGATAATGTGGAAGTCGTCCTGGAAGACTACGAAGACGGCCTTAAACTGACCTTTCTGGTTGCCGAGAGACCCATAATAAAGGCAATTATATTTGAGGGTAACGACGCACTAAGCAAGGGGAAACTGGAAGAGGTGCTGGAGCTGAAAGAGGGAGACTATCTCAAGTATTATCTGGTAAAACTGGCGGAAGAGAAGATTAAGGAGCTTTATTCAAAGAAGGGCTTTCAGTTCGTAGATATAAGGAGCGACGTTAAAAGATTGGACGGAGAGGCAGAGGTGGTGTACAGGATAACAGAAGGCCCCAGGGCCACCATCGAGGGGATAAAATTTAGTGGCAACACCTCTTTTTCCTCCAGGAAACTCCTCAAGCAGATAAAGACCCGCAAGAGGCGTTTCCCTAAACTGCTTTTCAAAGGCATCTTTGACAGCGACAAGTTTGAAGGAGATAAGGAAAAACTGCAAGAATTCTATATAAATAGAGGCTGGTTGGACATTAAGATAGATGGACAATTAACTTATAGTCCCGACAGGTCGGATATCTATATAACTTTCGTCATGGAGGAAGGCGAAAGGTATCATGTCAGCGAGATAACCGTGAAGGGCAATAAGCTCTTTACGACCCACGAACTCCTGTGGGCGATGAAGCTGCAGAAGGGCGGGCCCTTCCTTCCCCCAGGTATGGAAGAAGATGCCAGGCAAATCAGGACCCTGTATGGAGAGCAAGGGTATATCACCGCTATGGTGGGGACGAAGCGTTCCTTTAATGTATTAGAGGCTACTGTCAACATATTTTATGAGATAGAAGAAGGACAGAGGGTGTTCATTGAGGAGGTAAAGATTACGGGTAACGAGAAGACCAAGGATAACGTAATCAGGAGAGATTTGAGTTTCTTACCCGGGGAGAGGTTTGACAGTGTAAGGATACACGACAGTAAAGAAAGACTTGAGGGGACAGGCTATTTTGACGCACAGAACCCTGCCGCGGTGGGTATCTATAATGAAGCTGGGAGCAGGCCCGACCTCGCAAATGCAGTGGTGGAGGTAAAGGAAGGACGGACCGGACTCCTGAGGTTTGGTGGGGGGTTTGGTCTGAACTCCGGTCTCTTTGGAGACATCTCCTACACAGACAGGAACTTCAATGCCTTTGATACCCCCAAAAGCCTCCATGATTTTATAACAGGAGACGCCTTCCGAGGGGCGGGGCACATTTTAAACATTAGGTTAAGCCCAGGTATGAAGAGGAATGAGGCAACCGTGTCCTTAACAAATCCTGCTATCTTTGACTCCCCATACTCTGCAGGCGGCTCCTTATTCTTTTTTACCAGAAAGAGGGAGGATTACACGGAGGAAAGAAGGGGTACCCGATTCAGTTTAGGGAGGATGATTACTAAAAATATCAGTCTCTCCCTCTCCCCAGAATTTCAAGATATCCTCATAAAAGAGGTGCACAGTGATGCCCCCCAGGCGGTGAAAGACCTGAAAGGCAGCATGACCGAGCTTGGTGCAGAACTAAAGGCCGTCAGGGACACACGAGATAACCTCATTTTCCCCACCAAGGGCTCCATGGTGGAGTCCTCTATAGAGGGATCCGGGTTAGACGTTGATATAGTGAGGTTTGGAATCTCAGTCACTAAGTACAAGACCATATTTGAATTTCCACGCTGGGGCAAGCACGTCTTGAGCTTCAGGGGAACCATGGGGGTAGTAAGGCCCCATTCAGGGAAAAAAGAGGTACCCGTCTTTGAACGGTACTTTGCAGGAGGTACCGGTTCCATAAGAGGCTTTGATTTTAGGGGAGTGGCCCCGGTAGACAGTAAGACTAAGGAACAGATAGGAGGAGACACGCTCCTCCTGGCAGGGGTAGAAGAGACCTTCCCCATCATTAAGAGGTTTCTCAGTGGGGCATTTTTCGTGGACGTAGGTAAGGCCGATAACAACCTCGGTCTTGGCAAGATGAGGGCCTCTATTGGGACAGGGTTAAGGATTACCTTGCCCTTCCTTGGACGCATGTCTATAGGCCTGGACTTTGGTATTCCTATAATGAAACAGTCAGAAGACAACACTAAGTTAATGAGCATTAACATTGGCGGCGCTGGAGCTGGGGCTTATTAGCCATTTAGAAAGGGAGAAACTAATGAGATTATTAAGCTTTTTTGTACCTTTCCTTGCCCTAATCATTTCTTTGCCAGGTACCACTATGGGCAAAGAGATGAAGTTGGGTGTGGTAAACCTCAACAAGGTCTTCGACCAGTACGACAAGAGGAAAGAGCTGGAAAACGACTTCCGTGACATCAGGAACAGGTCGGAGGAGGTACTCAAGGTCAAACAGGACGAGGCCATGGCCCTTAGAGACGAGATACAACTCCTGGAAGCAGGTAGTGTAGCCAGGAAGAAAAAAGAAGAAGATATGGAGAAAGTGCTCCTCTATCTCCAGATAGAGGACGAGGTTGCCAAGAGGAATCTGGCCAAGGCAGAAAAGGAGTTTTATGAGGAACTCTTCCAGGACATAAATGCAGTAGTGGAAGAGGTAGGAAAGAAAGAGGGCTTCGACCTTATCTTAAAAAAGGAGGATATAGATACCAAGAGTGCTGACCTTGTAGAGTTGAGGTTGAAGATAGGTATCGGGACAGTGCTTTATTTCTCCAATGCCCTGGACGTTACGGACAAGGTAGTAGAGAGTCTCAACCGCAGGTATAAGAAGGGGTAGGCCCTTGTCTCAGTGGCAAAGGACGATAAAGAGAGAGGTTGAGTACCATGGCACGGGCCTCTTCAGAGGCAGGGAAGTTACCCTAAGACTAAAACCCCAACCCCCGGGTAGTGGGATAAGCTTCCAGAGGTTAGACCTGGAAGGCACCCCACCTATCCCTGCCCTAGTGACCTCCCTCAGGGACAACAGGAGGCGTATCACCCTGGGAGGGGCAGAGGCGGAGGTAGAAGGGGTGGAACACTTCATGGCAGCCGCTGCAGGGCTAGGCATAGATAACCTCTTGGTGGAGTTGACGGATAGTGAAATGCCTGCGGGGGATGGAAGCTCCAGGGTCTTTGTAGAGTTACTGCGGGAAGGAGAGGTAGTAGAACAACTCGTTCCCAAAAAATCCTTTAGCCTGAAGCAACCCCTTGCCGTGGAGGAAGAGGGTGCCAGTCTGGTAGCCCTCCCTTCCGGCGATGGATTAGTGCTCTCATTTAGACTGGACTTCGGTAAGATGTCTTCTCTCCGTCAGTCCTTCGGTCTTTTCGTTACCGAGGAAAGTTTTATTAAGGAACTCTCCGTTGCCAGGACGTTCTGCCTGGCCAGCCAGATAGAGGAGTTTCAAAGACTTGGGTTAGGCAGAGGGGTCACGGAGGAAAACAGTTTTCTAGTAGAGGAAGGGGGGCGTGCCGTCACTCCCGTGCAAAGGAGACCGGCCCACCTGCGCTACGCCGATGAACCTGTCAGACATAAGGTATTAGACCTCCTGGGAGACCTTTACCTAATCGGGACTGAATTAAGGGCCAAAGTTTTTGGCGTAAAGTCAGGCCACTCCCTTAATGTACGTATGGCCCAGAGACTTTACTCCCTTATTAACCAAGAACCCTCCTTAAGGGAGGGACAGGAGGTCAGGGTTTGAAAATACATCCCACTGCACAGATACACCCGGGAGCGGAGTTGGGTAGAGACGTAGAGGTAGGAGCCCACTCCTTTATTGATAAGCACGTAAAGGTTGGGGATGGTACCATCATACGAAACAACGTCACCATTACCGGGAACACCACCATGGGCAAGGGAAATCACGTCTTCCCGGCGGCCTGCCTCGGGGCAGAACCTCAGGACTTGAAATACAATGGCGAAGAGACTCAACTGATTATGGGTGACCGCAACACAGTGAGAGAGTGCGCTACCGTAAACAGCGGCACGGGGGTGGGTGGTGGCGTCACCAGTGTTGGCAATGACAACTTCTTTATGGCCTGTTCCCATGTGGCCCATGACTGCATAATTGAAGACAACGTGCTCCTGGCCAATGGAGTACTGCTTGGGGGCCACGTAAAGATAGAAAGTTATGCCAAGCTCATGGGGTTAGTAGGGGTACAGCCTTTTACTACAATCGGCCGGCATGCCTACGTAGGTGGTCTCACGAGGATAGTGCAAGACGTACCCCCCTTCATGCTGGTGGAAGGCAATCCCGCCAGGGTCAGACAGGTGAACGCAGTAGGTCTGGAGAGGGCAGGTTTCTCCCAGGAGCAGATAGAAGCCCTGAAAGCGGCCTTTCACCGCCTTTTCCGCCCCGAGGCACTGAATCAGAATAAGGTACTGGAGGAGATGGCCGAACAGGATGGCCTGACGCCGGAGGTAAGGACGCTTGTAAACTTCCTTAGAGACAGTAGTAAAGGAAAGTTTGGCAGGTATAGGGAAGTCCTCAGGAACAGCCCGGTGCAATAATGGGAGATAAAAGAATAAAGGTTGCCGTAATAGGCGTGGGGCATCTGGGGAAGGAACACGCCAGGGTATATTCTCATCTGCCCGACGTAGAACTGGTAGGCGTAGTAGATACGGACAGAGAGAGGGGAGAGCAGGTGGCTAACCGCCTGAACGTCCGATTCTTTCCTGATGCGGAAGAAGTGGTAGACAAGGTCTCCGCCGTAAGCATAGCAGTACCCACCATCGCCCATTATTCGGTCGCCTCCCGCTTCCTCAAGAGAAAGATACCCGTGATGCTGGAAAAGCCCCTGGGGCTGAGTCTGGGAGAGGCCGAAGAGTTGGTAGAACTAAGCTCCGCAAACAAGGTGATTCTACAGGTAGGACACATAGAGAGGTTTAACCCGGCACTGCAGGCCGCAGAGGGCTATGCCGTGAGGCCCAGGTTTATTGAGTGCCACCGCCTCTCCGCATTTAACTTCCGTACCAGAGACATAGGCGTAGTGCTAGACCTTATGATACACGATATTGACATAATCCTCCATCTGGCCAGGTCACCTGTGAAGAAGGTGGAGGCCGTGGGGACCTGTATTATCTCTAACAAAGAAGACATTGCCAATGCCAGGATATCCTTTGAGAACGGTTGTGTGGCCAACCTTACCGCCAGCCGGGTATCATTCAGGCCGATGCGGAAGATCCGCATCTTTTCCGAGAATACCTACATTTCTCTGGACTATGAAAAACAAGAGGCTATAATCTATAAGAAGTCCCCCAAGCTTACTCTGGATTACGTTAACCCGGAGAAACTGGGGATAAAGAACCTTGCAGACCTCAAGAGTTTTGATTTTGGCGACCTCCTGGAGATTAAACACATCACCATGAACCACCAGGAGCCGCTAAAGAAAGAGCTGGAAAGTTTTATAGAGTGCGTTAGAGAGAACAAGAGGCCGGCAGTCTCTGGAGAAGAGGGACTAAGGGCCTTGAGGGTGGCCACAGAAGTCCTTAAAGACATAGAGGCAAACCTTAAGCTAATGGGTGTCTAAAGCTTGTAGTGAGCGGAGCGAATCTAATGGAAAGCCCTGTAATGAGCAAAGCCGAAGCCCTGAGCGTAGCGAAGGGAAATCTCTACGACCTCTTCCATGTAGAGGCAGGTATAGAGAACGGCAAGATTACAGGAAGGGCAGGAGGTACCCTGGGGGATATCCTCAACCCTTTCGTCCAGCAATTCTTTGAGAGACTTAACTCCCTGAAGGTAATCGCAAGGGTAAACGGGGCAAACGTATACAATATCTACAACCCACCCCATCCTACCCCGGCAGGGATGCGGTTCCTTGCAAGAAAGGTAAGGATGATGGTCTATAAGATGGCCTTCCCCGTAACGGCCAACCTGGCCATCACCCACAAGTGCCAGTGCCAGTGCGTCCACTGCAGTGCCGACCCCTTCAAGGACCCCACTCGCAGGGAACTCTCGGTGGAGGAAATAAAGAAAGTAGTGGACGGTTCCCTGGAGCTAGGGGCGAGCCTTATCATATACGTAGGCGGCGAGCCCATGTTGAGGGAGGAACTCTACGAGCTCATACGCTACGTGGACAAATCAAAGGCCGTGCCGATGATATTCACCAATGGCCTCCTCCTCACCAGGGAAAACGTAAAGAGGTTGAAAGAAGCCGGGCTATACTCCTTGAATATCTCTATTGACCACAACGAGGCGTTAATGCACGACGAGTTCCGCAAGGTAGTGGGTTGTTATGAGAAGGCCTTCGAGGGGGCAAGGCTGGCCAGGGAGGCAGGTATCCTTACCGGCATCTCCACTTACGCCACCCATGAAAACCTTAAGGAGGGGCACCTGGAGAGGCTCCTCCAGATTGCCGTCAAGGAGGGGTTCCACGAGGTAACCATCTTTGACTGCATCCCCTCAGGTAAATACCTGAAGGACGCCTCCAAGATACTCGCCCCGCAGGAGAGGAAACAGGTCATAGCCCTTGCCAGGAAATATTATGAGACTACGCCCATAGGGGTAAACGCCATGGCCCTCATAAACTCCCCGCTTGGGGTAGGCTGTTACGGAGCCAATTCCCAGTTCTACATGACTGCTTATGGCGACATCAACCCCTGTGATTTTAACCCGGTGAACTTTGGCAACGTCAGGGAAATGCCCATCCAGGCCATATGGAAGAAGATGGTAAGTCATCCAGACTTTAATAAACGTTTCCCCAGTTGCAGGATGCAGAGCAAGGCCTACAGGAAGAAATACATAGACCCCCTTCCCGCCAACCCGAAGCTTCCCATCCCCATAGAGTCTATACCCCAGGATGCCCCCGTCAACTTTGAGGAGGCCCTTTCCGTATATTGACATTTTTGGTATTTCTGCTACATTGTGAAGGATTTTTCTAATCCCAGGAGGAGTAAGTGCCAATAGTTACCCTAGAAGAACTTGTAAGAGCAGGGTTCCATTTTGGTCACAGGACCAGCAGGTGGAACCCAAAGATGCGGCCTTTCATCTTTGGCAAGCATAACCTTATACACATAATAAACCTTAGAGAGACCCTCAGGGGACTTATTACCGGCCACAAGTTCCTCTCAAAGCTCTCCGTCACTGGTAAAGGGGTACTTTACGTAGGGACTAAGTGGCAGGCCAGGGGCACTGTGGCCAGAGAGGCACAACGGGCAGGTATGCCCTTTGTAAATGAGAGATGGCTTGGAGGTACGTTGACCAACTTTAACACCGTCCTCAGCAGACTCAAACGTCTCAAAGAGCTGGAGGACCTTCAGGCCAGTGAAGAGTTCAAAAAGTACAGTAAAAAGGCCGTTGCCACAGTTGTCCGCGAGTATAAAAAACTGCAAAAAAACCTCCACGGCCTGAGGAATATGGCTGAACTCCCCGGGGCACTCATAATAATAGACCCCAAGAGGGAGATTACTGCCGTAAAGGAGGCCAATAAATTAGGTATACCCACGGTCTGTCTCACCGATACCGATTGTGACCCCGACCTGGTAGATATATGCGTGCCAGGTAATGACGATGCCATGAGAGCCATTGAGGTATTCCTCTGCAAGGTAACCGACGCCCTCCTGGAAGGAAAGCCCTCCTTGTCTAAGGTAGCCTAGCCCGAGCCCCTTCCATGGACGCACTTCTGTAAGAACTAGGAGAGAAATACGTATGCCAATAGATGCCGAGAGCATAAAGACACTGAGGGAGAAGACAGGTGCCGGTATCCTGGATTGTAAGAACACCCTGGAAAAGACAGGTGGAGACATGGATAAGGCCGCCGAAATCCTCAGGAAAAAGGGCTTCCAGGTGGCTGAGAAAAAGGCCGCCCGCACTACCAACGAGGGCCGCATCGGTTCTTATATCCATTTTAATGGCAAGGTGGGGGTACTGCTGGAGCTGAATTGCGAGACTGACTTCGTGGCCAGAAACGAGGTGGTGGAACAGCTCACGAAGGACCTCTGTATGCAGGTAGCCGCCGCCAACCCCCTGGCTGTCAGCCGCGAAGACGTATCCAAAGAGGAAGTCGAAAGGCAAAAAGAGGCCTTCAAGAAAGTCGCCGCTGACAAGCCCCCACAAATCCAGGAAAAGATAATCCAGGGTAAACTGGAGAGTTTCTATAAAGAAAAATGCCTCCTGGACCAACCGTTCATCAAAGACGACACCCAGACGATAAAAGACGTCATCAACATCTGCGTCGCCAAGGTAGGAGAAAATATAAGGGTTAGGAGGTTCGCCAGGTTTGAGGTAGGACAGTAGTCAGCATTTTTCTCCACCTCAGGCGGACTGGGCTCCATATGACTAAAAAGGGCTACAAGCGTGTAGTAGTAAAGATAAGTGGAGAAGGCTTTTCATCTGAAAATAATGTAATAGATAAAGACAGTGTAAAGGTCATGGCCCTGGAACTCAAGGCGGCCCATGACCTTGGCGTTGAACTGGCGGTGACGGTAGGAGGAGGCAACATCGTCAGGGGCAATGAGTTGGGCCTCCTGGGGGTTAACAGGGTCCAGGCCGACTACATGGGCATGATTGCCACCGTAATCAACGCCCTCGTACTCCAGGACGCCCTGGAGTCCCTGGGGATAGAGGTCCACGTCCAGAGCGTCATAGAAATAGGCAAGATGGTGGAGCCCTATAATCGCAAACAGTGCCTGAGATACATGAAGGAAAAGAAGGCCGTAATCCTTGCCGGGGGACTGGGAAACCCTTACTTCACCACAGACACATCAGCAGCCCTCAAGGCCGTAGAACTGGGGGCAGAAGTACTCCTGAAGGCAACCAAGGTGGATGGTGTGTACTCGGCAGACCCAATGGTTGACCCCAAGGCCAGGTTCTACAACAGGCTGACCTATTCTCAGGTGCTCAACGGCCACCTCAAGGCCATGGACGCCACCGCCATCACCCTCTGCATGGAGAACCACCTCCCNATAATCGTTTTCAATCTTAGAAAGGGACAGAATATACAAAGGGTCATCCAGAAAGAACCCATAGGTACTTACATAGGGGAGTAGGGGCAGGCCTTGCGCCTGCCCAAACGGTAGGGGCACGGCGTGCCGTGCCCGTACTGGCAGGCCTTGCGCCTGCCCATGTATATAAGTAGCCGCAGGCTTTAGCCTGCGTCCCAAACTTTAGCCTGCGATAGGTAGAGGGCCAAAGATGAGCAGAGAAGAGGTTCGCAAGGACACGGAAAAGAAGATGGAAAAAGCGCTGGCAGTCCTCCACGAAGAACTCAAGGGCCTCCGCACAGGCAGGGCCAGTCCGGCCCTGGTAGAACATCTAAAGGTAGACTGCTATGGGGCCACGGCCCCGCTCAAACAGTTGGCCGCCATCGCCACCCCTGAATCCCAGACCCTCACGATAAAACCCTACGACCCTGCCCTGTTGAAGGAGATTGAAAAGGCCATCCTCCAGTCAGACTTGGGCCTTAATCCCCAGAGTGACGGCAAACTCATCCGCATCACCATACCCCCCCTCTCCGAGGAGCGGCGCAAGAAGTTGGCCAAGCAGGCCTCAGAGCTGGGCGAACAGGTCAAGGTCTCCATGCGGAACGTCCGCCGGGACGCTAACAAACACGTAGACAAGGAAGAAGACGAGTCCCTCCTGACAGAAGACGACGCCAAGAAGGCCAGGGACGACGTCCAGAAACTCACACGGGACTACGAAAAAAAGGCCGAAGAGGCCATAGCCAAGAAGACAGAAGAGATAATGAAGCTCTAATGCCTGGGATTAGAGAGTCGGGATTCAAGAGATAAGGCCTAATCTCTTGCAGTGAGCCCCCATTCGTTTAGTTTGTGGAGAATCCGGTTTGGAAGCAACTACAAAAAAACTCAACACCCGGAAGTCAGAAAAGGCCTTTAAAGAGGCCCAAAAACACATACCCGGAGGGGTCAATAGCCCCGTAAGGGCCTTTGGTCCGGTGGGGGGGCACCCCATATTCTTCAAATCAGGTTCAGGGTGCCACGTTACGGATATAGATGGGAATAGTTACATAGACTACGTGGGCTCCTGGGGGCCGCTAATCCTGGGGCATGCCTATCCAGCCGTAATAAAAAAGATAAAGTCCACTGCGGCAAAGGGCACCAGTTTTGGCGCCCCTACTGTACTGGAGACCAAACTTGCCAAACTTATCAAAGGGGCGGTACCTTCTATTGAAAAAGTAAGGTTCGTGAACTCCGGCACCGAGGCTACCATGAGCGCCATCCGGGTGGCCAGGGCCTTCACGGGACGGGAACTGGTCGTAAAGTTTGAGGGATGTTACCATGGCCACGTGGACGGCCTCCTTATAAAGGCCGGCTCCGGGGCGGCTACACTGGGGATACCTACAAGCCCAGGGATCCCCCAAGGATATGCAAGTACCACGGTCGTCCTCCCCTACAACAGCCTCCAGGCCGTTGAGGCCCTGTGCAAGGAGAGGGGGAGGGAGATAGCCTGTATAATCCTGGAGCCTGTGGCTGGCAACATGGGTGTAGTCCCACCCGTGCCAGGCTATCTGGAGGGGCTGTGGAAGCTCACGAGGGCCAATGGTATAGTGCTGATATTTGACGAGGTCATGAGCGGCTTCAGGGTCTCACCTGGGGGGGCGCAGGGACTCTACGGGATACGTCCAGACCTCACCACCCTGGGTAAGATTATCGGCGGAGGGCTCCCCGTCGG
>C687J35504_10000678_pt1 | contig 24344 bp, 25 predicted proteins | sample RifCSPhighO2_02_FD_35504 | JGI IMG/M metagenome (IMG submission 35504) | reverse complement strand
GTTACGTCCTTGACGAGGGTCAAAAGCCTCTCCAGTTGCGCCTCATCAAGGGCCGTTGGAGTACCTCCGCCGATGTAAACCGTCTGGAATCCACCTGGAATCTTTCTGGCCCTTTCCAATTCCTTACCCAGGGACTGGATGTATCTGTCCATAAGGGCCCTGGGATGCGGGCCGGAATTAAAGTCGCAATAGCGGCACTTCCTGACGCAGAATGGGATGTGGACGTATAGTGAAGTCATTCTATCAGCAATCAGCTATCCCGCCTCAGGCGGGTCAGCAATCGGCTATCTAACAGGTAAGATGGAGGGCAGTGACTATTATCTTTTTTGACTTCTTAATGAGGCGGTTATGGGCCCGGCAGGCCTGGGGGGTCTCGGCTACCCTGAGTTCTATTCCTTTTGTCCGCAACAGGTCTTCCACTTCCTTATCTATCTTCATGCTCCCCTGCTGGCCTGTCCCCACTACCACTACATCAGGTCTGGCCTCCAGTATGTCTGCAACGTCCTCTATCTGTAACCTGTGTCCTTCCTTCCTCCACCAGGAACTATCTATCCTATTGGGATAGATGATTACATCTCGGGTATACTCGTGTCCGTCTATCTTTATCCTTCCAAAACTGCAGTCGTCTATTTCCATCTTGGTTTATTGACTCGGGACTGGCCTATAGACTTTGTCCCTATGCCGGTGGAGGCGACTGGATTCTTAGGACTTTACCTCTTCCGTACTCACGAGGGGGACGAAGATACAGCCCAGGAGTTGTTCTCTCCTGAAGTCGTCTCCCTGCCGGGTGATTCGGTAGAGTATCTGGTGTTCGGGCCAGCCCACGGGTATTACCAGGCGGCCCCCGTCGGCCAGTTGTTCGGTAAGGGCCGGGGGGATACTCTGGGCGGCCGCCGTTACCAGGATGGCATTGTAGGGGGCGGCCTCCTCGTAACCATGCTGACCATTAGCGACATGGAAGGCCACCCTGGGGGCGTAACCCAGTTCCTCAAGGATTTCCCTGGCTCTCTTAGCCAGATGGGGCCTTATCTCTACGGTATGGACCCTATCCACTATCTCGGCCAGCACGGCGGTCTGGTAGCCTGACCCTGTGCCCACCTCCAGTACCCTGTCCTCTTTCTTTAAAAGCGATGCCTGGGTCATACAGGCCACCATGTAGGGCTGGGACATGGTCTGCCCTTCTCCAATGGGTACCGGGGCGTCGTCATAGGCCCTCAGCCATAATTCCACGGGTAGGAATAGGTGGCGAGGGATCTTCTCCATGGCCCTCAGCACCCGCTCATCGGTGATGTCCCGAAGGCGGAGCTGATACTCCACCATTTCCTTACGTCTTTTCTCAAAGTCCCATAACATAGCAGTAATCAGCAAACAGTAGTCAGTAATCAGCAATCAGTAGTCAGCGGACCAGGGAGTTCCCCTTTCCCCTAGCTACTAGCTACTGGCTACTAGCTACTGGTCTGTCGCTTCACAATCAACTCCTTCAGTATCCTGCGGTGGCAGTAGGTATCTTCCTTTTCGTGGCAGAAGAGGGTAATGGTCTCCTCCTTTGCCCTCATAGCCAGCGCCCTTATCTTCTCTCTTTGGGACCCCATTTCCTTGGCGTATCTGGCCTTGAACTCCTTGAAAGGAACGCCTTTTTTTAACCAATCTTTTAATAGCGCAGGGCTGGGGGAGAGGTCTTTATCCCACTCGTCAAATCTATCCTTTTTTACGCCTCTGGGCCATATTCTCATTATCAGCAGTCTATGACCCTCATCCGGCCCCTCCTCTTCATAGACGGACTTAGTCTTAATTGCCATTGACATAATAAATTATAGAGGAAGGGTGGAGAAAAGACAAGGAAGGATTGATGGGCAGGTGCAAGTTGAAAATCCGCCGTGTTCTGGGCGGGACCTGCCCCTACACTGTGCCCCCTAGCCCTTAATCTCTGTGATGTATTCCTTATACTCCTTCACTGCCTCTGCCCCGAACACTACAGCGGCAGAGGTGGCCGGGATGGCTATGAGCAGGCCCAGTAGCCCCAGGAGTTGACCCCATACGAGGGCCGAGAGTATTATGACCACGGGAGGCAGCCCTACACTGCGGCCCACTATCCTTGGCGTTAGTAGGGTTATCTCCATGGCCTGCCCTCCAGCGAAGATTACTCCCACAACTGCAAACCGCCAAATATCTTCCGGATGTTCCAGGGCGGTTAATATCATTGCCAGGGTTATGCCCATAAGTGTGCCAAGGTAAGGTACCATGTTGCCTATCCCGCCCACGAACCCCACCAGGAAGGACATTGGCACCCCCAGTATCGTTAACCCAATACTATAGTAAAGCCCTAATATCATGGACACCGTTAATTGGCCGCGGAGAAACCCCCTGAGGGCATTGTCTACCCCTGCCATCAATTCCAGCACCTTATCCCTCCTGGAAGGAGGTATCAGGGCCTTTAGTTCTTTTATGATGCGGTGGTAGTCCTTAAGGAGATATACGGAAACAAAGGCAAAGATGAGGACGTCGGCCACGGTGCCCACTAACCCAAGTGTGCCGTAAAACAGCTTTTTTATGGTATTAAACGTGTACCGTATGGCTAGGGGGATATACTCCTTAAATTGCACTGCGAGGTCTATGGGTTCTACACCCTCTTCCGCCCCAGGGGGTACCTTCTTTTCTGCTTCCTCCTTCAGGGCGTCTATCGGGAAGTACTTCCCGTACTCTCCCAAATACTCTATGAGTTGCTTCTGATAATGGGGATAGTGTTGCTTCACCGTCCTGACCACATGCCTTGCACCACTGACGGTCTTGGGGACGGTGAGGGCAAGGAACCCTAGTCCAATGAACAAGACCAGGGTAAGGATGATTGCAATGGCCCCGGCCCTTGGCACCCGCAGTCTCGGAAACGGCTTCCGCCTGCTTTCTATGAAGTCAACTGCCGGGTTAAAGATATAGGCCAGCATGAAGGCAAGTAAGAGGGAGGTGAGGGTGCCTTTTATAAAATAGCAGAGCCCCAAGAAGACCAGGACTGCAATGGCTATGGCTATGGCCTTTGCATGGCTGCTTCTAGGGGCTCGTTGAGGATGGTGTTCAGGGGTAGCGTTTTCTGTATTCATCAAGAACCCCCTTGGTACAGTAGATAGTAGACAGAATCCCTCCTTCCCTACCCCCTACTCCCTAGCTAATCACCTGGCATGTTCCACGGCTCGGGTCTCCCGGATGACGGTAACTACCACCTCTCCCGGGAACTCCAGTTCCCCTTCAATCCCACGGGCTATATCGTAACACATCTTCTGGGCGGTGGTGTCGTCAACCTTCTCGGGGTCTACTATGACCCTTATCTCCCTGCCTGCCTGGATGGCGTAGGCGACCCTGACTCCGGGAAAGCTGGTGGCAATCCCCTCAAGTTTCTCCAGGCGTTTTATGTACTTCTCCAGGGATTCCCTCCTGGCGCCTGGACGGCCGGCAGAGATGGTATCGGCCGCGCTGGTCAGCGCCCCGTAGGGGCTCTCCACAGGCACGTCCTCATGGTGGGAGGCTATGGCGTTGATGACCTCTGACCTTTCCCCGTGTTTCCTGGCAACGTCCGCCCCTATGGCGGCGTGGTTACCTTCCACGTCGCTATCCAGGGCCTTGCCAATGTCATGGAGCAGGCCGCACCTCTTGGCCAGTTTCACGTCCAGCCTCAACTCTCCAGCCATGAGTCCACAGAGCTTTGCCACCTCAATAGAGTGTTGCAGTTGGTTCTGACCATAACTGGTGCGGTACTTCAGCCTTCCCAGGACTTCTACCAGTTCGGGTGGCATGTCGTGGAAGCCCATGTCGTAACATACCTGCTTGCCTGTCTCCCTGAGGTGTTCTTCCATCTCTTTCTGGGTCTTCTGGGCTATCTCCTCAATGCGGGCCGGGTGGATGCGTCCATCTACAATAAGTTTCTCCATGGTCAGGCGTGCAACCTCCCTGCGGACGCTGTCAAAGCCCGAAAGGACTATCATCCCCGGGGTGTCATCCACTATTACGTCAATGCCGGTGGCTTTTTCAAAGGCCCGGATATTTCGTCCTTCCCTCCCTATGATGCGGCCCTTCATCTCTTCGTTAGGTAATTCCACCGTGCTGACTATATTTTCTGCCGTGTAGTCGGCAACGCACCGCTGGATGGTGTTGGCGACAATGACGGCGACCTCTTCCTGGGCCGTCTCTTTAGCCTTCTTGAGGGTATCGGCTATCCTTTTTGCACATTCCCTCTCCAACTCTTTCTCCAGGCGGGCCATAAGTTGCCTCTCGGCCTCCTCCCTGCTATAACCTGCCACCTTCAGGAGGGTCTTCGTTTCTTCTTCCAGGGCCTTCCTGAGTTGGGCGTCCTTTTCTTCTACCTCCTTTTGCCTGGCCTGGAGCTGGGCTTGTAACCCCTCTATGTAACGCTCCTTTTTGGTTGTGATTTCAAGTTTTCTCTCCAGGTTGTCTTCTCTTCTATCAAGTTTCCTTTCATTTTGTTTTAGTTCTGCCCTGGCCTCCTGGATTTCCTTTTCAAGGGCCTCCTTCCTCTTAAAGACTTCATCTTTAATGGCGAGGTCTGCCTCCCTTTCCAGTCTCTTGGCCTTCTGCGTTGCCTCCTCCAGGAGACGTTTCGCCTCCTTTTCTTGATTGCGCCTCCTCCTGGCGGCAATGAAGTAACAGAGGAAATAGCCTGATGGGACAGAGACAACGGCCGTGAGGAGTATTATGAGCTGTAGTGGAATACTCGCAATAGTCTCCAAAATACCTCCCTCTCCCCCCTCTAAATCCCTTTCAATGTCCTCTGGGTGGCTGGCCCTGAACCGTTCTGGTTCAGGGCTGACCCTGCACAAGATTAACGCAGGGCTGGAGAGAGGTTGGGGAGGTTAGAGAATAGGAGTGGTGATGGGCAGTAGGTGCTACACAGCAGGCACTGCTTACTCCCCTGGCGTTTCTGCTGTGCTAGACAACCCGCCTGAGGCGGAGCACACTACATGTGCCTACTCCTCACTCCTCCCTCTATGTAAAGAAACCCACCTGTCCTGTGTCTTGTCGGCACAGGGCCTTGGGCGGATTGGCGTATCCCAAGCTCTCCTTTTTGAGTCAGACAGCCCTTGAGGTCCATAAAGACTTCAAAAAATTACAACCAGGAAACCGCGCTGGCCATGAACCGTTCTGGTTCAGGGCTGGCCCTGTACTTAGCTAGGCTGGTACAAGGTTGGCATAGACCATGGCCTCGGTCTTACAGGCGGTCACACAGGCCATATCAGAGTAGCCCTTACAGTCATCACAGTTAAGGGCGACCTTCATCTCCACGTCCTTGAAGATGGCTCCGAATGGACAGGCCTCCACGCAGGCCCAGCAACCTGTGCAGGCGGCCTGGTCAATGACCACGTTGCCATCTTCGTACTTGGTAATGGCCCCATACTCACAGGCCTCTCTACACTTCGGTTTGGCGCAGTTCTGGCAGACGGTGGCATGGGGTTTGTCCTTCTTGACGGTAATCTGTAGACGGTAGCCTGGCCTGGGCACCTCCGAAAAGGAGGTATAAATATCCTTTGTAGCAGAGTGCCTTACTGCACAGGCAATCATGCACTGCTTACAGGTAACGCATTTATCTTTGACAAAACGCTTTTTGAGCATCTATCTACTCCTGTTGTCCTGGTCCTGACGTTGTCAGGGCGGTAATCCTTTTTAGCCCCGCCCCCCTGGCTATATCCATCACAGCAACTACACTGCCGTAGTTAGCATCCTTATCGGCCCTTAAAATCAGGATTGTCTCCTTTCTCTTCCGGACTGCCTCTCTAAAGGCCTCTCCCAGTTCCCACGCAGTTACTGGTTTCTGCTTTAAAAACATCTCCCCCTCCTTATCTATGGTCACTATCAGGTCTTCCAGTTTTGTAGTGTCTGCATGCCTTGTAGAGGGGAGGTCCAACCTGATACTGGGCTGCTCCACGAAGGTGGAGGTAACTACGAAAAATATCAGCAATATAAAGAGCATGTCCACCAGGGAGGCTATATTTATCCCTGTCCTAAGGGTCTGCTTTGTACGAAAATTCATTCCTTTTTCGCCCTGATTCGCAGGCTAAAGTTCGCCAGAGGCGAATCTGCCTCAGGCACGACCTGCGGCTGCTTAAACCTTTTCGCCCATTTCGGGCAGGGCTTGCCCCTGCCCCTACTAGACCTTTTCGCCAGGTCCTCGCATCTTGAACTCCTCCAGCCTGCCTCCCCTTTCCATCCTCACCTTGGAGGCGTAGAGTTTGTTCAGGAGGATGGTGGATAGCCTCTCCATCTCGCCTACCATACTATCTACCTTTGTGTCAAAAATGCCTGCGGCGATGCTGGCTGGCATGGCAATGGCAAGACCCAGGATGGTAGTCCTAAGGGCCTGGGCAATACCACCAGAAAAGGACTTGGGGTCTCCAAGCCCCACAGTGGCCATTACCCCAAATATCTCGTCCAGACCCAATACAGTCCCAAACAGGCCCAAGAGTGGGGCAATGGAGGCAATAATCTCCAGGATGTTAAGATTCCTTTCCAGGCGTTTGGCCTCCTCTTTGCCTGCCACCTGGATTTCATGTAGTTTTTCCTCCCAGGAAAGATGCATGTTCACAAGGGTGTGCTTTATAATGTTGGAGAAAGGCCCCCTTATAACCTGACACTTGGAGAAGGCCATAGGCACGTCTCCTACGTCCCTTATATCCTGTATAAGCCTTACTAACTCAGGTCTTATGACCTGCCTCCTCCTCAGGCTTAAGGCCCTCTCTATGATTACAGCCAGGGCTACCACTGAACAAATAAGGAGCGGGTACATAACAGGCCCGCCGCCGAGTATCCATTGCACTTCTAACTCCTCCTAAAAGAAGTAAAAATTGAACCTGACGTCTATATATTCTTCCTTTACCCCGAAGCTGGAGAACTTGTCCAGATGGGTGGCCTCTATGGAGTCCTTTATCCTGGAGGCCAGGAGGTGGTTCCCTGCCTCTTGAACTATCTTGGCCTCTTTCACTACCCCTTCAGAATATACCTTAAATTCTACTATTATAGGCTTATTTTCTTCCGTTTCCAGTTTCATTTCTTGCCGTGTTGCATACCCAAGGTACCAGTACCAGCTTATCCTGTCTCTTATGTGTCTGTAGTAAGGGGCATACTCGTCTTTTCGTACAGTAAACGACGGCGAACCCTCTCCCTGGGCGTTAGCCTCCGGGGCATTCATCATTGGCATGATATCACCCCCGGAGAGGGTCTTGGCATTAAAGCTCATAGCCACCCTTGGCTTCCCCCTGGCTGGGGTGGCCGTGGAGGCACGTCCTTTCGGCCTTGCGGCCTCCTTCGCCTTCCCTCTAAGCTCCCATGGGGGTATATGGGCCAGCTCTTTGGGTTCTTTCTTACGGATAGGTATTAAGCCGTCTTCTCTGACCTCTAGTTTCTTTAACTCCTTTTCTAGCGGGTTTTCTTCATCAGCCTGAGGCGGATTATCCCTTGCCGTCAGATTCGCCTCACCCACCACAGGCTTTTCCGCATCGGCAAGGAGGGGGACATGCTTATCCTCTATTGGCGCCTGAGTCTCGGGCCTATCCGTCTGGCTGGCCAGCTTCTCGGCCTCGGGCGGTTCGGGTTTTCCTGACTCCGATTCCTTTAGCTCCTGAAGCGGCTTTTCCACCTCAGCCTCTGCCAGTTTTGGCTCCTGGGTAAGTGGTTCGGGTGCTGGCTCCTTTGCTTCGCTCAAGGTCGGGTCTTGGGGGGCTGGTATTACCTCCTGGGCAGTATCCGCCTGAGGTGTACCAGGCGTACTGGCCGCCACCTCTCCTCCCTTGCTTTCTCCTTCAGAAGCCCCTCCCTCTCCCTGGACACCCTGGGCCTCTTCCTGGGGGGTCCCTTCTGCTACAAGGGCCTGGGGCGCCTCTCCCTCTGGCGTCTCGGACGGCCCCTGGGCCTCCCCAGGAGAACCGCCCAGGGAGGGGGCCTCGGAAGTCCCCTCTAACCTTGGACGGTCATCACTCCCCCCTGGTATCGTGTCCCTGGCCAGCGTCCCTTTCTCTCCAACCCTTTCTGTCTCTACCTTAACCTCTTCATCTGCGAGACTTCCGCCGGTGTCCACAAACTGCAATCTCTTCTTTAAATCCTCCGTAAGGGCCTCTTGTCCCCCTTCGGGGGGCAGGGGTTGTTCCTCTTGCGCCGGTGGGGACACCTCCGCCAGTTCCAGGGAGATAGGGTCAGAATTAGTCTCCCTGGCCTGCAAGGCCTTGGAGAGATACTGCCTTGTAGATTTACCTGCGGGGAGAAATAATATGACCAAGACGTGAACGAGGGCAGAACCCAGGATAATTAGCCCTAGAAGTTTCTTGCCCTCTATCGCTACAGACTTCTTCACCTTTACCGACATGCGAAAGGGCCCTTTTAATAATCCTAAAGACTTCTAAAATTTTAAGACAATACTCCCCCTTTGTCAATGGATTTGTCCATAAAGCAGGATGGCTTGGTAGCTTAGTGTTGGAGGCGTTAAGCCCTGCTAGAGGCCAGGGGGCAGGGAAAGAATAAAGAATACAGTAGTCAGGGGTCAGCAGTCAGCAAACAGCAGTCAGCTTGCTGATTTCTGATTGCTGATAGCTGACTACTGCCTTACGCCTTCTTTTTGAAGAGTTTGTGGCAATTACCGCAGGACTGCCTTGCCTTTTCAAACTCAAACTGGGCAATGTCCGTGGAGGATGCCTTGGCGGCGGCGTCAAACCTTTCTACCCTATAGTGAAAGTCCTCCCTTAGCCTCTTGAATTCCTCCTTCTCGGCGCTGGTCAGCCTAGCGGTTGAGAGGTCCACGTCACACAGCTTATGGCAAGCCATATCCAGGTCCTTCGCCAGGCTTGATGCCCTGGGAAGGTCTCCTGCCATAAGGGCGTCTTCCACCTTGTTTAGAAACTCATCTAACTTCTTCATTGTAGATTTTACCTCAGGCGTGGCGGAGCGGAAGACGTCCTCTCCGCAAACCACCGAGCCCATAATCAGCAAGGCCCCCACTCCACTTAAGGCGGTAAGATAAAATCTCTTCATTTTTATCATCCTAAGACCTCCCAAAAATCTCCTGCAATAGCTTTAAAAAAGTAGTGTACGTAAGACAGATGGTTTTGTCAATAGGGTACCGTCAGCGGTGGCCAGTGGTTAGTTATTACATGTTGTATTAATTAAACGAGGTGGCGCATTTGCTTTTACTAAGGTGTTTGATATGATAAGTGACGTGCAGAGTAGTAGGGTACATATCATAATACTGATTGCCTTCTCGTCCCTCTTATATCTCCCCCTCCTGGGCAAACCCGACCTGTGGAACAGTTCAGAACTCCGCTACGCCCAGGTGGCAAAGGAGACGCTTGAGGGTGGTCATTGGGTGGTGCCGTACTATAATGGAGAGGTATATTACAACAAGCCACCCCTCTTCTTTTGTACGGTGGCTTTAATAAGTAAGTTCACCGGGCAGGTAACGGAGTTAACCGCACGATTACCTTCTGCCCTCTGTGCCTTAGGGACAGTGGTGGTCACCTACTTTCTGGGCAAACACCTCTTTGGTCCCAGGGCGGGGTTGTTAGCCGGCCTGATACTAGCTTCTTCTCCCAAGTTTCACACCTATGCGCGAGCGGTGCGACTAGACACCATGAACACCTTCCTCATCGCCTCTGCCCTGACATCATTTTACTACGGACACACATATAAGCAGAGGAACTACCTGCTCCTCTCGGGCCTAATAACCGGCCTGGCCATGCTAACCAAGGGACCGCTCATCCTCTATTTCCTGGGGGCCAGTGTAGTCTGCTATCTCGTTTACTGCCGCGACCTGAGATTCCTACTGAGCAGGGATTCCCTCTTGGGTATTATCGTTATACTATTGACCATCTCTACCTGGGCATTACTTGCCTACATGGAAGCAGGCNGTAGTTACTTCGGCGGGTTCGTTGCAGAGAATTTCACAAGATACGAGGAAAAACATATCCACCCAGAAGCCATCCCCAAATATATAGGAGACATATTTATTGGCGCAGCGCCGTGGTCCTTCCTCTTCCCCCTTGTCCTCTACCGCCATTTTTCAAATGGGAAAGACCCTGGGGTGTCAGACCCCATACCGTATGGTACGGGACCGTCAAAGAAATCGCCGTTTCTCGTGATTTGGGTGGTCGTCATGTTCCTGAGTTTCTGCCTGACCTTTACGAGGAGAAGCCCCTACCTCCTCGTAATCTACCCCCCCCTTGCAATCCTGGTTGCCCAATTATTTGACACGCACATCTTGAGCCTGAGACAAATTAGCCAACCAAGAGCATATACCTACGTCTTGTGCCTAACGGCCGTTGTCATTGGGCTCCTTACCGGCAAGGCCGCCAACAATCCTATTATTAGCCCCCGATACGTAGTAACTGCCACCCTGGTGAGTATCGCATTCTTAGTCCTGGTTGGGATTTTAAGTCTCCGCAGCAAATCTCTTCATCTCCTTTTTGTCTCTAGCCTCGTATCGCTAAGCGTCTGTGCAGTCTCAATGGATATTTATTTCTTACCGAAGATAAATGAATGGGTGTCCACCAAGGTTTTATGCAAAGAGATACAAAACCTGGCGAAAGACGGTGCGGCCATTGGTATTTACAAGGAACCAGCCATGCGCTATACCTTTTACACAGATGCCCGCGTCCATCCCATTCCCTCGGAAGACGTCCTGGCCAGCTTCCTTGATTCCTCAGAGAGGGCCTACTGCCTCATTAGCCTGGAAAACTACCAGTCCATGAAAAAACATACCTCCTCTCTACGGACAAAGGAGTTGACGTCAGACAAGAGGTATTTGGCAGTCTTTAAATGACCAGAAAGTTGTCTGTTGCTAACCGATAACTAATCCGCCTTAGGCGGACTCCTAAAAGCCCTCCTGGGAAGGGTTATCCTCGCGGACTTCCTCGCGCCTTTCCTCGTGTCCTTCCTCCAGGTAGATTATCTCCGGGTCTTCGGGATCGTTCTTGTTTAGCCTAATTAGGCTCTTTTGTCTAATGGATAGGAGACCATGAGGGATGTGGTCCTTTAGCATGCCCCCCACAATCCATAGGGGAAGGAACCGCCTCGGCCTTACTGCCACCTCTAAGCACAGCCGGGTAAAACCCCCTGCCACTGGCTCCAGGCTCCAGTAGCCCGTCACACTGGATTTCCCCTTCAGACGCCGGAAATCTATCCTCCGCATGGGGTCCTCCCGGCTGACAAATACCATGCTCCTGGATAAAAATATCAGGCCGCGATACCGCTGTTCAACCACCACTTCCCCTGCATCCTTCGNGAGTATCTGGCTTTTTACCAGGCCCGGGAAGACCCCTTCCANGTGCTCATAATCCGTCAGTACGCCCCATACTACTTCTGGCTCGGACTCTACAAGGAGTACTCCCTTAACTTTTAGGGGGTATTCCGCCCCCCTGGAGACCTCCGTTTTCACTATCACCTGGCGTGGTTTTGGGTTTTGCTCAGGGGACTGGGCACAGAGAGAAATAGTCAAAAACGTAATATAGAGAAAACCGGTGATAACCCCATTAATCATTTAATCATCCTTTTGGGCGTCAAGATGACTTACATTTTAATCCCCCCCTGGTCATTGGCAATAGATTTTTGGCGGTCAGTGGCGGTAGGGGCTAGGGTTCAGGGATCAAGGGGCATCCTCTCTATATCGTCCACTTCTAGAGCCCACTTTTTGTTTGACTTACCTTGAGGGGCTAAATATAATTTTAACTCCTTGAAGGGAGGCATTATAAAAAGATGACTGCGCCCTTTTCCTCGGCGGCGGCCCTGCCACTTCGTCGGGGGTGGCTTTGTTACCTAGTCTTAGGGCTTGCTATCTGGTTGACTTCTGGGCCCTCTGCCCTCTCTCAGCAGATTATAACCCTGGAGACCACTCCGTACCCCATTAACCTCACCGCAGACTATATTAGCACCTGGCAAAAAGAAGGAGTAAGGGTCTTTTTGGCCTCTAATAATGTGTGGATTACCCAGGGAAAGGTACTGATAACTGCTGACCAGGCCGCCCTCCTGTTCTACGAACAGGAGGCCTTACAGCAGAAAGAGGCAAAGGTGGATGTATATTGCGAGACAAAAGTCACGCTGGTACAGGATAAGGACGTCCAGCATTACGAACAACTCTTTGTCCGCCTGGATACTGCGTCAGGGATTGTGGTTAACCCCAGCGTCGGTAAAGTTCTGACCTATGAGGATGAAGTGCCCACGGCCACCTACATGCAGGCAGTAAAGATACGAGACCAGCGGAGGGGGGAATTCACCTCCAGAGAACCCGTGGTGCATGTGAGCAAAGCGCCCGGCACAATAGACATAGTGGCCGACGATATAGATAGCTGGGTGGAGGGGAACCAAAGGATAGTATCGGCCCTGGGGAACGTGGTGCTGCAGAAAGACACTACGACCATGGAGGCCGACAATGCCCTCCTGTGGTTTGAGGAAGAGAAATCAGACGGAAAGCAAAAACACGTATTTAAGGAACTCTATGCGGAGGGGAACGTTATTTTAAAGTCCCCGGAGGACACCAGAAAGGCCGATAAAATCTTCCAGAGTCTTACCGAGAAAAAAGCCATATACATAAACCCCTGGATAAAGACCAAAATGCCTGAACCACCGTACCTCCCTATTTATCTGGGAGGAAAAGAGGCCAAACAGATAGACCAAGACCACATGATAGTAAAAGACGCCTACTTTACCACCTGCAACTTCGGCCACCCGCATTACCGCTTTACTAGCCGTAATTTAACCATAACCCAGAGGAAGACGCCTGTTGAATCCTACTCAGAAATAGTGGCAAGACACGACACCTTCCGTGTGGGAGAACTCCCCGTAGCTTACTTGCCCAAATATACCTACGATACCCGCACCAAGACCACCTTTTTTAAGGGTTTCGGGACAGGCAGTTCCAACCGGCTTGGACTCGCCCTGACTACCACATGGGACCCCCTGGCCCTGGGCATCTTCCCGGAATTAAACCGCTGGATGCGCACGGTTGTTAGACTTGACTACTTATCCAAAAGGGGACCATCGGCAGGGACAGAGATTTTTTATAAGCGCCCCAATATGGACGGCTACATGGAGACCTTCTATGTTAAAGACCATGCCGAAACAGACCAGACAACGGGGCTACCACCACCGCACGAAAACAGGGGGAGGTTGCTCTGGCGACACAGGCAACACATAAACAAGGAATGGAGGGCAGACGCCGAGTTGTCTTATCTGAGCGATAGGGCGTTCCTCAGGGAATACTACGAACCAGAATTTAAAACGGGAAAGGCGCAGGAGACCGACCTCTACTTCAGGAGGCTACAGGATAATGAAGGCATTACCTTCCTCGCGAAGAAACAGATACACAGCTTTGATACAGGACCTGAGGCCCTACCCCAGCTAGGCTACCAACGAATCAGCCAGCCTCTCTGGGAAGATAGGCTGAACTTGTCCTCCCAGTCATCGCTTGGGTATCTTGACTTCCACATAGATGATAAAATGAATACCCTGGACCCTACCCGATACCAGAAACTCAAGAGGACCACAGGAAGTAGCATACGCATGGACACCGATAACACCCTAAGCTGGCCCTTCCAGCTCTGGATAATGAAGTTTAGACCTTTTGTGGGGAGCAGGGTGACTGCCTACAGTAAAAGTACAAAGGACCAGGGACCTAATGATGGCCCAGCTGTGGGAAGGCTGGCCACCTCCCTGGGTCTGGACGCCAGTACCAATTTCTGGCGGATTTACAGCACGGAAAGCAAGCTATTCAATATAAACAAACTAAAGCATGTCATCACACCCGACTTCCGCTGGGAGGTAGGCCCAACGGTTACAAAAAACCCCGACCGCCTCCTCCAGTACGAGCCGTCTGATGGACTGAACAAATATAACGCCCTCATCTTCGGGATAAGGAACCGCTTCCAGACTCGCAGGGGCCCCCCCTCACAGCGAAGGACGGTAGACCTGCTGGACCTGGACCTGGAGGTACACCTCCTAACCTCCCCCTCGGACGGGCCCGAAGGAGATACCACCCACTTTGTAGGGAATGCCGAAGGGTCCCTCATTCCAAAACAACATAGTTTCCTTCAACCCGATATTAGGGCCCAACTGACAGACAGGCTAGCCCTGACCTCTGAGAGGAGTGAGTTTAACCTGGATGACTTTAGGTTTGACTTCTATAACGTTGGCATAACCTTTCAAAACTCACCTAAGTGGTACCAGTTCCTGGGTTACCGCTTTATCAGGGATACTAGTTCCACTTTGATGGTAAATACAAATTTGGTGGTAAAAGAAAAATGGAGCCTAAGCGTGGGAGAGGTGTATGATTTCAAGCCACGGAGTTTCACAGGGGCCGTTAAAGATGCCCAGAGCCTTGCCACCTCAATAACTCTAGGCAGACGCTCTCATGACTTTAATAGCTCACTTTATCTAGTTTTTGACGTAGTAAATAAGAACACCTCCATTGGGTTCAATATCACACCCGTAGGCGTTCAAAGGCCCGTTGGGCGGACATTTTCCTTTGCTCCGCAGTAGGAGAGAACTTATATGACCAAGGCAATTTATCCAGGTACTTTTGACCCCCTGACATACGGCCATCTAGACCTCATTGAGAGGGGCAGCAGGGTATTTGACGAGCTGATAGTGGCCATAGGCGAAAACCCCTTTAAAACACCCCTCTTTACCGTGGCAGAACGTAGGCAGATGATACAGAAACACACACGACACCTCAAAAACGTAAAAGTGGACGCCTTTAAGGGGATGCTGGTAGATTACGTGCAGGGACAGCATGCAAACATCATTCTCAGAGGCATACGGACCGTCTCCGACTTTGAGGAGGAGTTTCAACGTGCCCTTACCAACCGCGTCCTCAAGAACGACCTGGAAACGGTCTTCATCATGACAAGCGAACAATACTCCTTTCTTAACTCCAGGTTAATAAAGGAGGCGGCAAGCCTTGGAGGGGATGTAAGTAAATTTGTCCCTCCAGAGGTAAGAAAGCAGTTAATTGTCAAGCTGAAGAAGACCGTCTAAAGAGATTAACCTGTGGACTCCTCTCTAAGAAACGTAGAGCTCCTATATGATATTTAAGACCCTCGTCCTGGGAGACATCGTTGGCAGACCAGGAAGGGAGGTTTTGGAAAAACAACTGCCTGCCTTCACTCAAAAAGAAGGCATACACTTTATCGTAGCAAATGGAGAAAACGCCTCTGGAGGTTCTGGAATCACCCCGGAGGTGGCCAAAAAGCTCTTCGCCTGTGGCCTGGACATAATAACCACAGGAGACCACGTATGGAAAAAGAAAGAGATTACACAACTCCTGGAGACAGAACCGCGGGTACTCAGACCGACTAACTATTCTCCAATGGCCCTGGGTAAAGGCTGGACGGTGGTAGAGAGCCACGCGGGTATCCCCGTAGGGGTAATAAACCTCCTGGGGAGGGTATTCATGCAACCAATAGATTGCCCCTTCCGGGCCGTGGATGAGGTACTGAAGGCTCTCTCCAAAAAGGCAAAGGTCATAATCGTAGATATTCATGCCGAGGCTACCTCTGAAAAGATTGCCATGGGATGGTACCTGGATGGCAGAGTAAGTGCAGTGGTAGGCACCCATACCCACGTCCAGACGGCCGACGAAAGGATACTGCCCAATGGCACCGCCTACATCACAGACCTGGGCATGACGGGACCTTACAAGTCTGTACTGGGAAGGGATATTGATAGGGTGATCAAAGCCATTATTACCCAGATGCCCACCCGCTTTGACGTCGCAGAGAAAGACGTGAGGATGAGTGGGGCTATCATTACTATAGACTCCTCCACTGGAAAGGCACTGGAAATTAAGAGACTCGTACTCCACGACAGCAACTAATGGGCAACTTCAAAACTACTGTAACTCCTTTGAGAGAAAACAGCTACGTCTTTATACCGTACGGGCTTCTAGACAATCTCCTTGCAAAATACGAAATGGGTATTAAAATATATTGCCAAATCGGCTCAGGTCGTAGCCGCAGGTCGTGCCTGAGGCAGATTCGTCCGCCTGAGGCGGAGAGAACTTTAGCCTGCCAGACCCGGAGGCAGAGAGCCGAAGGCCGAAACCCAAAGGCCTGATAGAGGGAAAAATATGACAAGACTCCTAGACAAGATAAATGGTCCAGAGGATTTGAAGTGTCTGTCCATGGAAGAACTCCCCAGGTTAGCGGAGGAGATACGGGAGACCATTATAGAGGTTGTCTCAAAAAACCCTGGCCATCTATCCTCTAACCTTGGGGTAGTGGAGCTGACCATAGCCCTCCATTACTGCCTCAACTTCAAGGTAGACAGGTTGACGTGGGACGTGGGCCACCAGTGCTATGTACACAAGCTCTTAACCGGCCGGAGAGAGGCCTTTCAGACGCTCCGTCAATACAGGGGACTAAGCGGTTTCCCGGACAGGAAGGAGAGCCCCCTTTACGACCCATTTACCTGCGGCCACAGCGGAAACGCCCTCTCTTCCTCCCTGGGCCTGTCTTGCGGTGACGCCCTCCAGGGTAAAGAGCGAAAGATAGTCGTAGTTGTGGGGGACGGTGGTATCGGGGCCGGGATGTCCCTGGAGGCCCTGAACCACGCAGGGGATTTGAAGAAGGACATCCTGGTAGTCCTTAACGATAATAAACTGGCCATATCTGAGACAGTCGGGGCCTTCTCCAAGTACTTTATCCAACTCCGCACCTTCCCCCTCTACAACGACCTAAAGAAAGAGGTACACCACATCCTCAAGATACTCCCCATCCTGGGAAGACCCGTGGAGAACGTCCTGGAACACCTTTTAGAGGCCATAAAGAGGGGGATGACCCCCGGGCAGATATTTGCCGACCTGGGCTTCCAGTACTATGGGCCAGTGGATGGCCATAACATACCACTACTCATTAGCACCATAAACCGTATAAAGCACCTCCCCGGGCCTGTGCTCCTCCATACCATCACCCAGAAGGGTAAGGGGTTTGAACCAGCCTCCCAAAACCCCACCCAGTTCCACAGTGCCGGGTCCTTCCAACTCTGCAACGGAAAGATAGTAGAGGCCCCCAAGGCTACTAAAGCCCCCAAGACCTCTTACACTAAGGTCTTTGGCCAGACCCTGGCCGAATTAGCCCAAACTAACCCTAAGCTCGTCGCCATCACTGCGGCCATGCCAGACGGGACCGGGCTGACCATGTTTAAGGAAAAATTCCCGGAGAGATACTTTGACGTGGGGATATGCGAGCAACATGCCGTGGGGCTGGCTAACGGACTGGTGTCCACCGGCCTGAAACCTGTGGCGGCCATATATTCTACGTTTTTACAACGGGCCTATGACCAGGTCTTCCATGACGTCTGCCTCCAGGAAAGGGACAACGCCGTAGTCTTCTGCATGGACAGGGCCGGGCTGGTGGGTAACGACGGGCCCACCCATCACGGGGTCTTTGACATCGCCTACCTCAGACACCTCCCAGGCATTATCCTTATGGCCCCAAAGGACGGACGGGAGTTAAAACAGATGCTAAAGCTGGCGGTAGAATCCAACCGCCCCACTGCCATACGCTACCCAAAGGACAACGTACCCGATGAGGAGATGGAACTGCCTTCATCCGCCTCAGGCGGATTCTCCATAGGAGAGGCAGAGGTCTTGAAAGAGGGTTCTGAGGGGGTCATCCTGGCTTATGGGGCCATGGTCTATCCTGCCTACGTGGCGGCAGAGAGGCTTGGTGCAGAGGGTATTGAGGCCGCCGTTATTAACGCCCGCTTTGCCAAGCCACTGGATAAGACCACAATACTTGAGGCCCTGAGAGAATACCCGTTTGTACTCACAGTGGAAGACCACACCCTGTCGGGAGGTTTCGGCTCGGCCGTCCTGGAGATGGTTTGCGAGGAAGGCGGAGACACCAGTAAGATACGCAGGGCAGGCATCCCGGACCGTTTCATTGAGCAAGGTCCCAGGGAGCTACTACTCGGTGGGCTGGGCCTGAACGCAGAGGGTATATACAAACGCTTTATGGCAGAGTGTAACCGGCTAGGGTTTCATCATCCCCTAAAGGTAGCCAGGCGTCAATAAAAAGTGAGGGTACTACTCTTTGGCAACACCAGGAAGGCCAAGGTAAAGGATACTATAAAGGAACTAGAGACTTGGCTAAAAAGGAGGGCAGAGACGGTTACCTACGAACTGGCCGAAGAGACAAAGGGTCCCTTCTCCGGGGACGTGGCCATTGCCCTGGGAGGAGACGGCACGTTTTTGAGGGTTTCCAGACACATAAGTCCCTACGGAATACCCATATTGGGTGTGCACCTGGGCACCTTTGGCTTCCTCTCGGAACTCACCCAGGCAGATATGTACCTCCACATGGAAAAGGTACTCAAAGGCCAATACCGCCTTACTAACAGAATCCTTTTGAGGTGTAAGCTCGTGCGTAAGGGAGAAGTAGTCATGGACGTCCTGGGAGTAAACGATGCAGTAATATCCAGGGCCTCTCTGTCAAGGCTCATATCTATAAAACTATTCATAGGTGACGAGGCAGTTACTACATACAGTTGTGACGGTATTGTCGTATCTACCCCCCTGGGCTCCACGGCCCACTGTCTGGCTGCTGGCGGGCCCATCCTTGCCCCTGAGATGGATGCCCTCATAATCTCCCCTATATGCCCACATACCCTGACCAACCGGCCACTGGTTATCTCCGGGGACTCAAAGATAGGGATGGAGCCTTCTACGGAAGGGGTGGAGATGGGTCTCACTGTGGACGGTCAAGTCTACGAGGACCTCCTTAATGGAGACAGGATAAGGGTAGAGAGGGCTGACGTACGCCTTCGTATCGTGGATACCGGAATAAGGAGCTTTTACGAGGTGCTGAGAGAGAAGCTGGCATGGGGAGGCAGCCCAAGATATGGCCAGGGTTAGTATAGCTGTGGGGCTTTGCAAGGGATGCGAACTCTGCATCCCCTTCTGTCCGCATGACTCCCTGACCATGTCCAGGCACCTGAACGAACATGGACTCCCCACGGTCTATTTTAAAGAGGACCACCCCTGCAGTGGATGCAAATACTGTGCGGTGATGTGTCCGGAGGCAGCTATTGAAATCTTCAAATAACAAAAAACACCTCTTGACGGGGAATGAGGCGGCGGCAGAGGCGGCTATCCTGGCAGGATGCCGCCACTACTACGGCTACCCCATTACGCCCCAAAATGAATTGATAAACCACATGTCTATACGGATGCCCCAGGTGGGGGGTACCTTCCTCCAGGCAGAGAGTGAGATAGCGGCCATATATATGGCCTATGGGGGTGCTGCCGCCGGAGCAAGGGTCATGACCAGTTCTTCCGGCCCCGGTATAAGCCTCATGCAGGAAGGCATCTCTTACCTGGCAGGGAGCGAGCTACCTTGCGTCATAGTGAACGTGCAGAGGGGTGGGCCCGGACTGGGAGACATATCCCCTTCCCAGGCCGATTATTTCCAGGCCGTAAAAGGAGGTGGTCACGGCGACTATCACAATATCGTCCTTGCCCCGGCCTCCGCGCAGGAGATTGCAGACCTGGTCTATGACGCCTTTGACCTGGCTGACCGCTACAGAAACCCCGTCATGATACTGGGAGACGCCCAGTTGGGGCAGATGATGGAGCCCGTAGAGTTCAGAAAGACACCGAGAACCCATCAGACCGTAAAGAGATGGGCCCTAACCGGGGCGGAAGGCAGGGCCAGGAATATAGTCAAATCCTTCTATCCAGTAAAGGGGGAACTGGAGACATTCAATATCCGCCTCCAGAGGAAATATAGGGCCGTAGAACAAGAAGAGGTCCGTTATGAGGAAGTAAATACCCAGGGGGCAGAGATTATCCTGGTAGCCTACGGTACCTGCGCCAGGATATGCAAAGAGGCAATAAGACGGGCCTCAGGGACGGGGCTGCAGATTGGGTTACTGCGACCTATTACCCTATGGCCATTCCCCAAAGAACCACTCAGGAGGCTGGCCAAGAAGGCCAGGGCCTTCTGCGTAGTTGAAATGAGCGCCGGACAGATGGTAGAGGACGTAAGGCTGGCCGTCCTGGACCGTTGTCCCGTCCATTTTTACGGGCGTATGGGCGGTGGGGTCCCTTCCTCTAGAGAGATACTCAAAAAGGTATTAAACATCCTTGCCCCAGAGGGTACCCTGGAACTAGAGATACCGGAAATACCCACAGAGTTGGGCAAAGGATTGTATTTTTCTACGATTCCGTAGGAGGCACACCAGGTTATGCAGGCCCTTTACAGCGCTCCAGAAACCCTCATTAGGACACCGTCCCACTACTGTCCTGGCTGCGGTCACGGGATTGCCCACCGTCTCCTGGCAGAGATAATTGATGAGTTGGGCATAAGGGGAAAGACCATCGGCCTTGCCCCCGTAGGCTGCTCCGTGCTGGCTTACAACTACCTGGATATAGATATGTGCGAAGCGGCCCACGGCAGGCCCCCTGCCATAGCCACAGGGATTAAGAGGGTCCACCCCGACAATATCGTCTTTACCTATCAGGGGGATGGTGACCTGGCGGCCATAGGCATGGCAGAGATAGTCCATGCCGCCAGCCGGGCCGAGAATATAACGGTAATATTTATCAATAACGCCATTTACGGGATGACCAACGGTCAGTTAGCCCCAACTACCCTGTTAAACCAGAGGACCACTACCACGCCCGAGGGCAGGGACCCCTTGACCCACGGCTACCCCATCCGCATATGCGAATTACTCGCTACCCTGGAGGGTGCCAGCTTCCTGGCAAGGACCTCCCTCTCCTCTCCCAAAGACGTCTCACAGACCAAAGAGGCCTTAAAGAAGGGCTTTAAAACCCAGATAGAAAAGAAGGGGTTTTCCCTCATTGAGGTACTCTCCCCATGCCCTGTGTACTGGAGGATGAGTCCGGTGGAATCACTGAAATTCATAGAGGAAAAGATGACCCAGACCTTTCCACTGGGGGTATTTAAGGATTGGGAAAAGACCGTATCCGCCCCAGGCGGACAAGCGACAAAGGTCTAATGACAGAAAAGATAATCCTGATAGGTTATGGGGGGCAGGGGATGATGCTTTTTGGGAGGCTGCTGGCCAGGGCCACCATGCTGGACGGCAAACAGGTCACCTTCTTCCCTTCCTATGGGACCGAGGTCAGGGGCGGTGCCGCCTGCTATCACCTCATTGTCTCCACCGAAGAGATATACTCCCCGGTCGTAGAAGAGGCCGACACCATTATAGCCATGAACCAGCCCTCTTACCTCAAGCTCAAGAACTATTTAAAGCCCTCCAGCCTCCTCTTCCTGAACTCTTCTCTGGTCAAAGAGGTGGAATCCCTCAATGAGATAACCACCTATCGTATCCCTGCAACAGAGATAGCCAACGAACTGGGTAACGTGGTAGCCTCTAATATGGTCATGATGGGGGCCTACAATACCATTAAAAACCTCGTCCCCCTGCCCCTGTTCCTGGAGTGCCTCCAGAGCTCCCTCAGGGGGAGGAAGGCCCCTCTCCTGGAGGTAAACACGCTCGCCCTCCTGCGAGGGGAAGAGTACGTAAAGAAGACGTATCTGAAGGGTGAGAGAATTTTTAAAACCTCTGCCGTCTAAGGGAATTTTACACCTCTCAACACCACACCTAACGAGAAGAAACTCTAGACGAACGGCGTTATCTAACTGCAGAGGGGGCCTGTCGTGCCGGGGCAAGGTCTAAAAACATAGGAGGGCAAGGTGAGCAAGGTAACGGGTAAAGGCTTTCCCCAGTCTCCTGTAACCTGTCTACTGTTTCCTGCATTCTGTCTCCTGTTTTCTGCGTCCCAATTCTTTACAGCTATACCCTCTTTGTCCGCCTCAGACCCTGAACCTGGCATGGTTCAGGGAGACGGATGGGCCGCCACTTACGGGGGAGCAGATGTTGATTGGGCCTATTCCATCCAGCAGACCACTGATGGGGGCTATATAGTGGCTGGTGTGACACTGTCATTTGGTGCTGGGGAGACAGATGCCTGGGTCTTAAAACTCAGACCTGATGGGACAGTGGAATGGCAGAAGGCTTACGGGGGAATTGAGAACGACTGGGCCCATGCCATCCAGCAAACCCTTGATGGAGGATACATAGTCGCAGGGGAGATATGGTCCTTCGGTGCTGGGGCTTCTGACATTTGGACCCTGAAGCTCAGGGTTGATGGAACGGTAGAGTGGCAGAAGACCTACGGGGGAGGCGATTGGGACAAGGCCAGTTCTATACAGCAGACCAGTGATGGGGGGTACATAGTGGCTGGAGAGACGAAGTCATTTGGTGCCGGGGATTACGACTCTTGGGTCTTAAAGCTCAGGCCTGATGGGACTATTGACTGGCAGAAGACCTACGGGGGAGGTGGTTTGGACACTGCCCATTCCATCCAGCAGACCAGTGATGGGGGGTACATTGTAGCTGGTTGGACAATTTCCTTTGGCGCTGGCGATTACGATGTCTGGATCCTGAAGCTAACCCCTGATGGGACTGTTGAATGGCAGAAGACCTATGGGAGTGTTGAGGGCGACATAGCCACTTCTATCCAGCAGACCATTGATGGAGGATACCTGGTGGTTGGTGGGGGAGGGCCTGAAGGTGCGGATCTTGGAGATATCTTGATACTGAAACTCGGGCCAGATGGGGCTCTGGAGTGGCAGAAGACTCTAGGAGGTAGTGGTTGGGACGAGGCTAGTTGTGCCCAACAAACTGCCGATGGGGGATACGTAGTGGGTGGTTGGGCAGGTGGGCCAGTCCGGATGAAGACCACAGGGGGTCTTGAGACCGACGTCTGGGTCTTGAAGCTCAGGCCAGACGGGACAATGGAGTGGCAGAAGAGCTATTGGGGAGTTTCTGCCGAATACGCCTGTTCAGTCATACAGGCCGCCGATGGGGGCTACGTAGTAGCTGGCACGACATGCTCCTTTGGTGCTGGGAGGGGAGACGTCTGGGTCTTGAAGCTTAATGCCGATGGTTCTATAAATCCCTCATGCAACTTTACAATTAATAGAAGCCTTTCTCGTAAAGACAATAGTATCACAGTCAAGACCACTACCGTAAGCCCTAGAGATAGCCATGCAAACCTACAAGATTCCTCAGCAACGATCCAGACTACCAACGCCTCAGCAAACTTCCTGTGCCATTAAACACAGGTTGAGAACTCTGAAAAAGTCACCACAGCACTGTTTGTCATTCTGAGCGAAGCGAAGAATCTGGCCTTTTAAGAGATTCTTCGGTCGCTTCGCTCCNTCAGAATGACAGCAAGTGGACTTTTTCAGAAGCCTCAGGTTATGAGAGACAGAGGTCAGGGAACAGAATTCTATCCTGTAACTTGTTACCTGGCCTTGTCTTTAGAGGTTTCCCCCCTGCATGGTTAGGGTCCTTAGATTTGAGGGTCTGTATATATGTAAGCTATTATGTCCAAATCTTTCTCTAGCTCTGGTAGCCCTCCCCAGACCCTGCTCCCTGGTCTTGCAAATCGTTTTTCAATGGCAAGGTAACCCGAGGCAGGAGCCCTAACTTTACGAAGCTCATCACTTTTAATAGGCGTCCAGGGGTCTATAATACAAACGATATCCCTCTCATTTACCCACTCGCCGTCCTCTTTCTCCCATTTGGAGATTTTGCCAGTCAGGAGAGAGGTCCCCGGGACCCTCCATTCCTTTTTTTTAAAAAAGTCTTCGTCTGGATCAAACATAAGCCCTCCATTACCCTGGTTATAGGGTTTACCGATTTTTGGCACACCAGCCCCTAGTAACTGTTTGTAGAAGGCCTCTCGTAAACCTGCATAGTAACGACCGCCTTTCTCATAAATACTTCTTCTACACTCCGGTACCGGTGGTCCGTTACCGCCGAGTTTACCGCCTTGCCTCCAAGGGTGGGGTCGCTGGATAGTATCCTTTCCACTGCCTCCACATAGCGGCAGAGTTTAATCTGGGCGAGTCGCTATCAGGAGACACCTCCCTGTCTGTAATCCATATGGAAATCCTGTGCGTCAGCTCCTTCCTGCGGGAGGGGGCGTTAGCGACATGTGTGGCCTCCCCGAGGACGGTAATATTGGGTATTTTTGGCGACCATCCGGGTGCCCCGTACCAGTGCCCTTACGCCCGGTAGTGCTACCACCGCCTACCTCTATGAGGGAGGATTGAACGTCCTCCATAGTAACCCCATCCGCCCGCTCCAGCTCTATCTGGTCAAGTTTTGCTGGAAGCTGGTTCTGAAGTAGGGCCCTTATTTGTTTTAATGCGTCTTCTAGCATGGCATTGTCTCCTGTACCTCTTAAAAAGTTCCTCTCCTGTAAAATGAAAAAGGCCCGAAGGAAGGGACACAGGCATATTATGTCTTCCTTCGGGCCTCTTGGAATC
>C687J35504_10000676_pt1 | contig 24363 bp, 30 predicted proteins | sample RifCSPhighO2_02_FD_35504 | JGI IMG/M metagenome (IMG submission 35504) | reverse complement strand
AGAAATACTACAAAGCCAAAGCAGACAACACGAGTCTGGTGCTTGCAGTTGCTAATGACGAGCAGGAAAGCCCCATCGTTGCGATCAAGCAGTTCAAAGACGGAAAAATCGTGTATTATGGAATGGATGATCTGAAAAGCAGCTTCAAAAATTCGCCGGGCTACCCTATTTTCTGGAACGGACTCAAAAACTTTTTGATCGGTGTGGATGACATCACCAATTTCAACCATCGAGGAGGAACCGTACTCACGTTTGAAATGGACAAGCACATAGAAACACCCTACGGCGTGGTGCAGGGAAAACGGGTGGTTCTCGATACAAATGGTATCTATCTCATCGACGGAAAACAACATACCGTCAACACCTGGAATGAAAAAGAATCCAACACGCTAGCTGAGGCTGCAGTGAATGAAGCAAAAAAAGGAGACACCTATCGAGCTGAAGAAGTCCTCAGAGAACGGGAAGTTTCGCTTGAAATGATCCTCCTCATTATTGCGAGCGTGATCATTGCAGCCGAACTCCTCTACACGAAATTCAGAGGTGACTTTTAATGGCCATCGCCGGAATTACCTGGAATGAAATAGTGTATATTATCAACCATTATATCCATGCACTTCCCTTGAAATACCCCTATCGTTTAGTTTGGGCTATCCCTATTCTTATTATTATCTGGATTATTATTGAAAAGACGTTTGTGAAATTCCCGCAGCCCGAAGAGAAAAAGCATTTTAGAAGAGCAACGCGATGGATCCGCGCCTTTGTCCTGCTCACGCGAACCATCATGGTTTTGTTGTTGGTTGTTGCATTTGCTTCTCCAACGATGATTACGCAGAAAGAAATCCAGGGAGAACCGCGCCTTACGATCCTCACGGATGCGTCCAACTCCTTTTCATTGTTTGACACGACCATCGCATCAAAACTCAAAAAACAACTTGAACAACAGCTTCCTACCAAAATGATTGAGATCGCAACCGGAGATTATTCTGCACTCGCTGATGGAATTTTAAGCCACATGCAGGGTGATGATAGCATTTTGATTGTTTCTGACGGCAATAACAACAAAGGACGCGACCTCGGCGATGTCTTGCTGTTCGCATCGCAGGTCAATGCAACGATCAATGCGCTCAATCTCGAACCGATCAAGCAAGATACTGCTGTTCGACTTGAAGGTCCTGCCATGAGTATTGTCGGCGGAGACATTACGATCAACATGATCACTGAACAAGCAGGAAGAAGCGTTCCCTACCGATTAACCATAGAGATTGACGGAAACAATGTCCTCGACAAAGCAGTATCAGGACCGCATGAAACAAGCATCACCCAACAGCTCGGCGAGGGGNATCACAAAGTCATTGCACGCATTGAAGTAGACGGACCTGATTATTTTGCACAGAATAATGTTTTTTACAAAGCCGTGCAGGTGGTTCCCAAACCTAAAGTCTTGTTTGTCAGCCAGCGGGCATCGCCTCTTGAAGAAAAACTCAACCAATGGTACGATATCCAAAGTGCGAGCACGCTCAGTGAGCAGGAACGCTCGTTCAAAGACTTTACGGCAATTTTCCTCAACGACATTAATAATGCACAACTAGAACAAGGAGGAAAAGAAACGGTTGACGCAATAACTGATTATCTCGTTGACGGAGGAGGACTCATGCTTCTCGGCGGTGAGCAGTCGTTTGATCTCGGAGGCTACAAAGATTCCTATTTTGAAACCATCCTTCCTGTTATAAGCGGAGAAGGCGAGAAAGAAGAAGAAAAAGAAATTAATCTGGTTGTGGTGATTGATATTTCCGGCAGTACCGGAGCACCCGGAGCCTCAGGACAAAAAGCAGTAGATATCGAAAAGGCGCTTGCCGTAAAAATCATCCAGGACTTGAGAGAAGAGGATCGTGTCGGTATTGTTGCGTTTAACTCCTTTGCGTTCCAAATCTCACCGCTCACACCCCTTGCATCGAAAAAAGAAGAGATGATTTCCTTGGTCTCCTCGCTGGTTGATGGAGGAGGAACGGATGTCGAACAAGGTATCCGCATGGCAGAACAGATGCTGATCAACCAAAAAGGAAGCAGAAATATTATTCTCATTTCAGATGGAAGAACCATTAATGATGAAGGGGCTTTTGCACGCGTCCAAGGAGCGCGGATGGGCGGGATTAAACTCTACAGCGTCGGCGTTGGCGGGAAAACTGATGAAGCATTCATGAAAAGAATTGCGCAGAATGGGGAAGGTATTTATTTCAAACCCGACGAATCCCAGCACCTTAAGATTTTGTTTGGAGACCCTGAAGAAGACGACAAAAAGAGCAAGGATCTTGTGGTTATTGATGCCAATCATTTTATCACCAAGGATCTTGCTGTCGGCGGAACATTGGGAGGATATAATCAAATTGTTCCGAAAGGAAGCGCCAATATGCTTGTGACACTGAGTAATGGAGCACCGATCGGAGCAGTCTGGAGATTTGGTTTAGGAAAAGTAGGAGTGATTGCAACCGACGACGGAGCAAAATGGGGAGGAGCCTTGTTAACAGAACAGAATTCTCCACTGATTACGCGCATGCTCAATTGGGTGATTGGCGACCCGACGAAAAATGAGCCTTTTGGGGTGTTTACCAGCGATACAACAGNGGGAGAAACGACNGAAGTAAAAGTGAAATCAACCAGCATCCCCACGTCAAAGGATATTGAACTGAACAAGATTGATCAGAATCTGTATAAAGGCATGTTCACCGCATCAAAAACAGGATTTTTTGATCTGTTGGGAAGCCTGATTGCAGTGAATTACCCTACTGAATATATGAAGATCGGAATGAATCCTCAGCTCGAAAGCCTGGTGATGATTACAGGAGGAACGATGTTTGATCCGAATGAGATTGATGCGATGATTGAACAGATCAAAAGCCATGCGGTGCGCACTGAGCGGAAAGAAGTGAGCTTCAGCTGGCCGTTTGTGATGGCTGCAATCGCGCTGTTCCTGCTGGAGATTATTATCAGAAGAGTCAAGGAGAATGGGTAAAAGAGAATGAAACTTTGTTCAGAATTGATAAGAAAATTAAACAAAAGTTTACAATAATGCTTTCCTTTGCTGATACAATTCTTCAAAATTTTTTCGTGTGATTCCTCCAACAGGATCACCTTCAGAGAAAAAACCATCTATAAATGGGGTCATTGCTTTTCTGAATCTTCGCACAGGGATACCGCTTTTTTCCTCCCCAAGAAATCTAACAAAACTGGTCATAAAAAAGCGGTAGGGAAGTGTCGGCTCTGGATTGGGAAAAGTTACTTTATTTCCTTCCATTTTATGATGCACTTCAGCAGCACCGAGATCAATTCTGATTGCACGTACTCCGTCAAACATCCAGTCGTCTAAAGAATTATCGTGAGTTAATATGCCTGCTCTTGCATACTCGGCATTGCCCTGGCCTAGAAGGTAGAACGCGCCCCAGTTTTCATCTCGAACAACTTGGCGATAATCACTTCCTTGAATAGAGCAATATATAAGAAGCTCTTTTGCGTCAGATGTGCCGGCAGAGAATAACACCCTTTCTTTAGGAAGGGATAATCCTTCCAAAGCTTGGTGCACTGCAAGAGAATAAGGTGGCTGAAGTCGCGTGATAAACGGCCCATATGCAACAACAGGTAGTGCTGCCAGCATGACTGCATCAATCCCTAAACCCATAAAGTCCCGAAAGTCATCTCGTGCATATCCTTCAGGAACAAAGTTTATATCCTTAATAAGCATTCCACCAAGAATTTTGGGATCTGTTGTTTCAACAGTTTCAAGAAAACACGAGAGTTCTTGGGGTGAATGTTGAGTGTGTATTTTCCAATTTCGTCTGCTCCGAATCAAGGCAGCGCGCTCTGCAATGACCTGCAGGGGGTCGCGATTTTGGTGATTTGAATTTTGCATGACAAAAAGAGAAAATATCTTCTACTTAAGCTTATCTGTCCTGAGGATGCCCTCTTCAGAGGACGGAATCCAAGCCAGAGAACGCATAATCTTTATAAATCTGCAAACACCCGCAGTGCACTGAGGTGAAGAGGCATGGCCTATCTGAAGAAGAACGTCAATATGTTCCTGCTTCTGCTCTTTGTTATCATTATCGGCGGTGTAGCTGGATTGACCACCTTCTATCAGACCACTTATAAAGATTTATCCTTAAACTATGAAGACCAAGTTGCAGAGATTGAAAAACTCCTCACTGATCTCAATGCTGAACGAGCAAAATTGAATCAAACAGCACTGCAATTAGATGTCAAAGAAGAGCGTGAAGAACAGTTGAGCAAGGAGTACACTGATGTTAAACAAGAAAAAGAAGCAGTTGCACAAGACCTTACTTCAACCAAAGAAACCCTCCAAGAAACAAGCGCCTTGCTTCAGCAGAAACAAGAAGAGCTCAAAAAAGCAGCATATGATCTCAAAGTAACCAGTGAAGCGCTTGCTAATGCACAGCGCGAAGCAAATGAATTTCGTGAAAAAGCGGCAAGCTACAAGGCAAATTATGACCGGTGCCAGCGACAGTTAAGTGAATTACAGAATCCGCAACCATAAACATACCGCCTGTCCCCGCCCTCACACCCCTATTCCATTCACGATGAAAGGCTTTGAAAAAGTTGTTGATGAAATCAGAAAAACGGTTGCACAAATTCTGATCATTCCTAGTCTGCTGAATGGAATTATTGTCTTTTTGATTGCGTATCTGATTCTTTCGTTTTTTGATTTTTACCAGGAATATTCCCTTGTCATCGCAGCACTCTACACGGCGTATCTGATTTGGAAAGAATTAGGCATCAACAAACTCAAACTGGTTGAACGCTATTATCCCAGCCTCAATGAAAAACTCAGAACAGCGGCTGACTATGCTGACAAAGAAGATGTGATGGTCAATGCACTCCATAAGGAAGTCATCGAAGAAGTCAAGAGTGTTGCAACCTCAGCATTTATCAGCAGGCGCAACATCACCATCAAAACTATGATCATTTTTGGGATCTGCTTTGTTCTTCTGGGTATTACCTATTTTCATCTGGATTCCCAGCAATTCAAATCAGGGCTTGAAGACCAAATCAACAAGCTTGCGCAGAAGGTTCTTGCACGAGAAGGAAACTCCATTTTCAGTGCAAATAAAACCAACACCAGTGGAGCAGGAGGAGGTTCAGGTGTGGGAATTAATACGGATATCTTTGGTGATAAAAAGCTGGCAATCTTGGGAGATGAACAGCTGGATGTGGAGATTAAACCGAGCACGATGGAATTTAAAATCGGAGAAGTGAAGGAAGCAGAGAAAAAGGACTTTGAACAGGTCTTCCCGGGAGAAATTTATATCAAAGCAGCGACAACCAACGAAGACAAGATCCCCAAAGAAAAGCAGGAGCTGGTCAAGAATTATTTTAAGAAGATTGCCGCAGAAACACGATAAACCGCATGCCCGATGAAACCGTGCTGACTAAACAAAACTTTATAAATAACAAGACCTCTCAACAAGACCATGAAAAACTACGAAAAGATCTTCGACGGCTTTTTCAGCAATATGAATAAGGTCATTATTGGGCAGAATGAAATGATCGAAGAGATTCTTATTGCCATGCTCTGCAATGCCAATGGACTGGTAGAGGGTTATCCTGGTCTTGCAAAAACCCTCACGGTAAAGACCATTGCTGAATTGATGGATATGTCCTTCTCAAGAATTCAAAACACGCCTGACTTGATGCCGTCTGATATTACAGGAACATATATTATTGATGAAATTGACGGGAGAAGACAATTTAAATTCCAAAAAGGACCAATTTTTGCAAACATTCTCCTTGCTGATGAAATTAACAGGGCAACGCCCAAAACACAGTCTGCTCTCCTTGAAGCTATGCAGGAAAAGCAAGTGACCGTTGGAAATACAACGTTTAAACTTGATGAGCCCTTCTTTGTACTTGCAACACAGAACCCCATCGAACAGGAAGGAACCTTTCCCCTGCCTGAAGCACAAGCAGACCGATTCCTGTTAAAGATTAAGGTAGGCTATCCTGCTGTTGAAGACGAAATCAAAATTGTCGAACGCTTTACAGGAGAAGAGAGTATTCCAAAGCTTTCACCAATTATTGACAAGAAGGTATTTATTGCTTTACAAAACTTATCACGCCGTGTTCCGATTGCCAATGAATTAAAACAAAAAATTGTCAAGCTGATTGATACCACACGGCACAACAAGAAACTCATTGAGTATGGAGCTTCTCCTCGTGCAAGCATCGGCTTGATTCTTGCATCCAAAGCGCGAGCCTTTATCAAAGGAAGAACTCATGTTTCCAGCGAAGACATTGTCAAGATGGCGTTCCCGATTTTACGGCACAGNATTATTCTNAATTTTGAAGCTGAAAAAGAAGGACTTTCTACTGACGATGTGATTACTGAGTTGTTGACGAANTAGGAAAAGCAAAAGTATTAAAATCTTAACTCTTTTTCTTGAAATTATGGACCCTATCGTCGAAGCATATTTGAAGAAGCATGAGATTCAGTACGTCTACCACACCCACCCGGCAGTGTTTACGTGTGAAGAAGCAAGAATCCACTGCAAGCATGTTCCTGGATTAGCCTGCAAAAATCTTTTGTTGAGAGACAAGGACAACAAGGGATCAACACGGGGATTTTATTTAGTCATCATGCCTGCTGAGAAACGGTTGCAGATGAGCCTTCTCCAACAGAAATTTGGAGCAAAAAAGTTGAGATTTGCAAAACCTGAAGAACTCATGGAATTGATGAAGCTGGAACCAGGATCAGTTTCGCCCATGGGTCTGATCAATGATAAAGAGCATCAGATTATTGTGCTTATAGACCAAGAAATTTGGAATGCTGAGATCGTGAGTTTTCACCCCAATGTCAACACTGCGTCGCTTGAAATGAAGAAAGAGATGTTTCATAAACTGATGGCCACTTTTCAGAATGAGAGATCGGTTATCAATATACAAGTCTGAACAAAAAACCTTTATAAATTGAACATCCTTCTTACAAGGGATATGATCGACACCTCCTTCCTGCATCAGTTGGATCGTTTTAGTTTGATTATCAATAAACGTGTTACTTCCAATTATATCGGAGCAAAAAAATCGATTGCAAAGGGAAGAGGTCTTGTCATTAAAGACCGAAGAATGTATGCTCCGGGCGATGATATCCGAGCCATTGACTGGAAGGTGTATGCACGCACCGACAAGCTTCATGTCAAGCAGTTTGAAGAAGAACGCAATCTCAACGTTCATGTGATTGTAGATTCCAGCTCGAGTATGGATTTTGGAAAACCTGTAACAAAATTTGAGTATGCCGGCATGCTGGGTCTGGGCTATGCCTATCTCGCACTGAAAGCAAACGAGAAGTTTCAATACTGCACCTTTGACACCAAGCTGGACGTCTTTAAACCCCAGCGGGGAAAAAAACAGCTTGCATTGATGCTTGATCATTTCAACAAAACCAAGCCAGAAGGTGCATCAAAACTCTACGACTGCCTTTCAAAATACAAAAAACTTATCAAAGCACGCTCGTATATTGTGCTCGTTTCTGATTTTATGCTGGATGTTGAAGAGATCAGAAAATCTTTGCTGGGATTGGGAGACCACACCATCATCGTGATTCAAATTCTTGATGAAAAAGAAATTGATCTGAAAGTCAGCGGGAATATTCGCTTCCATGATGCAGAAACCAAAGATGTATTCAAAACCTTTGTTTCAAAACGAGGACGGTATGAATATCAAAACCGTTTGAAGAATCACATCTTAAATATTGAAAAACAGTGCAAGAGTATGGGTGTGCAGTTTAAGGTAGTTTCGACTGAGAAGCCGGTGTTTGATACGTTTTATGAACTGTTGAAGGCGAGTAAATGAACTCAACTTCCATCTTGATTATTTAATCTTAAATGTGATATCGACACTTCCTCTGACTTCTATTTTTCCAGGAAGAACTTGGGTAGGTGGAGCTGATGCATCGCGTTCTAATTTCATAGAAGCTGATTCAGCAAAGTAAGGCATGGGATAACCTCCACCATAGCCCGAAGTATCACTAACAGAAACAATGCCTTTGATTTTCTTGCCTAAGGGTTCAGCAATGGCTTCAGCTTTTGCACGTGCTTTGCCGGTTGCTTCGCTCAGTGCCTTTTTGGTAACCTCTTCTTGTTTTTCTCGAGAAAGTTGGAATCGAATGCCTTGGATTTCATTGGCTCCTGCTTTGACTGCAACATCAGCGAGGTTTCCTGCTTGGTCAATATTTTTGGTGGTAATTCTGAGGGTATGGCGCTGGATATATCCACGAGGCACGCTTCCTTTCTCAGTCCAGTCCATCCATTCATCAAGATGATAGGCAACTGATTCAATTTCGTCTTCTTTGACACCTTGCCCTTTTATTGCATCTAAAATCTTGTTGCTAATTTCTTTATTTGCAGTTTGTGCTTGCAAAGCAGTTGCTGCTTTGGTTTCTATCCCTACATCAATCACCACTTCATCAGGGCTAGTTTCAATCACTGAAGTTCCCTGAACCGAAAGTGAATCTTCCTGCTGTGCCCCGTTGATGCCAGGATTGTAAATAGCAGGGATAACAGCAATGAGCAGTGCAAAGACTGCGATGACAACTGCGAGAATGCCTAAGATAGTAATGGTTTTTTCCATTATAGGGAGTAAGAATGAATTGATTTATAAATTTTGACAATGCAAAGTCAACTGAGTATGATACCTAAACCCCATTTCTCATCAGTGTAGCACCCCGTTGTCCATCATACCGTGATGGTTGATCATAGTTACTTGGCCCAACAAGAGGAACCATCATTAATTCGGCTTGTTTTTCCCTTGGGAAAAGACGAACGCCGTCAGGAGAAGTCACATAATTTTCAAACGTAATCTGACGCAGTGCATGCAAACCAAAAACATGATAAGGGGAATTGGGATGGGTGAGAAAAGGAAAAGACGGAAACGATGGCCCTGGACGAAAATCTCCATTTCTCCGACGATGGGTCGTTCGATGAGGAGTAACATAACTCACATAGCGATTCGACGTTGCAATTTTTTGCACAGAAGAAGAGATAAAGAAAGAACTTTCAGCAAGATAATAGCCATTGGGAAACCGAGAAAGATCAATTTTCTCAAAATCACGGTCGATAGCAGGTTGACGTGGATCCAGAATGCTTCCTTTGCGATAAACGTAAATGACAGGATCAAGAAGAAGTTCTATCCCTTCATGAAACGTCACGTCAGCTCGAGAAAGTCTCTTATCGCCTTTGTACATCACTAATTCACCTTGATCAAAGAGATCACGCATCTCGCTGGTTGAACAGCGCGAGAGTGAAGTTTTCAAAACAAGCTGACTGATAAACTCTCCAGGACGTATTCTTACTTCGGTGCCAAAGGTTCTTAAACTACAGACAGGACGAAATGACCTTGATGTATCAGATTGAAGAATAAAGGCGTCATTTGAAGGGGCAGATTCTGCACAAACACCAAGACGAGCATATGTACTTCGTGTGACCACTTCACCCATATACCCTGCTGACAAGAAGAGATCGCTAGGAAACTCCCAGAGGTAGAAATCGTCCGGTGTGACAACGAGTCCTTCTTCAGGAAGTGGAGTGATTCCTCGTCTTGGATGGAGTAATGTTGCTCCAAGAGGGATATCGAGGGAGAAAGCACCTATTTTTCCATAAGTTGGTAACCGAACGGCACCGCTCTCCAAAGCTTCAAGAATATGCTTATGCGCAAGAATAGCCATCCTGCTGTAAAAAAAGCAGCTTATTAAAAAGATTGCGGTTATCAAAGTACGATAAGAAGATAGAGATTAATTCGGAAGATATCTCGCGAGATCACGCTGATCAATCATAAACTCACAGGGAAGTTTGCCTCTCAGAATATCTCGAGCCATGCGTTCATCAGGAATAAGGTTGACAAAGATGCGATGCGAATGATCCGTTTCTTCACCACGCTGGATACGAAGTCCTAAAGAATCCATTTGGACAGGGAGAGAACTGACAGGAATGGAACGATAATGAGCACACTGACCTTCCGCTTCTTGTTGCGGAAAGACTTCATCAAAATAGATTCTTCCCAAAGAAAGTGCGCCGTGTTGATAACGAAAAGGATCTTGGTGAGTGGGTTGAACAGCTGGAACAAGACTCATCAGAAGATCTTGGAGAAGAGAGGTAGTATACAATCCACTTCTTGGAGCAACCCAGTAATCAGCAACATGACTCCAGCCGCTCAAAGGGTCCCTGTCCTGATGGCAGCCGACAAGAATAATGCGAGTGTCGCGAGCTAAGGATGTTTCAATCTCTCTCAGGGTGTTCATAAGCAAAACCTCACCTTGGGCCAGAGGAAAGCTCGTATTTTTAAACTTTGTGAGAAGGTATATAAACAACGACCTGTTGAGGAGAGTTCATGGACCAAAAAACCGCAACCATCAGCAACGAACGGCTTGAGAAATATTTCTCTATTACAAAAGAGGCTCTTGCAAAAGCAAAATCTGCACCGTGTTGCGGTAAACGCACCGAATGTACAGAACATGCTCACATTGTTCTTGATATGGCACAACGCTACTATGATGATGCCCTGCATTTTCAGAAAAAAGGAGAAATCGTCAATGCCTTTGCCTGCCTGAATTATGCACATGGGTGGTTAGATACAGGCGCCCGCTTAGGATTGTTTGAAGTGAAAGATAGTAGATTGTTTACCGTTGATGATGATTAAACGTGAGAAGCCGATTAAGTTTGAGAAGTTGTTGTTGACTTCGGATACAACCCCGGCTCCATAAACACCTTAAAGATCTTCACAGCAAGACCCTTGTCGTTCTCAACCATGTCCTTGCTTGTCATTTTTGCATTGCCGAGTGCGATCAATTCGTTTTTGAGTGTCATCACAGCAACCAGATCTTCAACCGCAATATCTGATTCGACTTTGCTGATGCCAGGAACTTTGACATCGATGCCGTGGCAGAGTGTTCCTACACACGTGTCCAAAACCCAGATCTTGGGGAGATGTCGCACTGCAGTTTCCAACGACTGGATTGCTTTTTTCAGCAGGCTTGCATCGCCTTTTTCTTTATATAACCAATAAGCATCAGCAAGATCCTGCAAGGTTACTAGCGTATCTTCACGAAAAGGACCCGCCTTGGTTCTGCGAAGTTCTGTCATGTGCGCTCCGCATCCCAGTTTCTGGCCGATGTCATGGCAGAGTTTACGAATATACGTTCCTGCTTGACAGCCAACCCTAAATAAGACCTCTTGTTGGTTTTCATCAATCTCAAGAATATCAAGATAATAAACCGTCCGAAAGCGCTCCTGCCGTTTTACTGAAGATCGAATAGGCGGAAGCTGTTTGATCGACCCTGTAAACTCTTGGAAAACTCCTTTTAAGGTTTTTTCATCAGTCGGTTTGTGCACGTGCATGATGCAGATATATTCTTTCCCGGCAGGAAGCAGGGCTTCAACAACCTTGGTTCCCCTCCCCAATGCAACAGGAAGCACTCCGGTTACATGCGGATCAAGGGTTCCCGAATGTCCGCTTTTCTCAAGCTTTAAGATTTGCTGGACAAAGAATGAAACTTGGTGGCTGGTTGGTCCTCTTGGTTTATCGATGTTGACAACGCCGTATTCAATCATCGTGTCAGGAGAACGCTGATTGGGATCGCCTCCCCAAGCAGGATTGGTGCTTGCTTCTTTTTTGATGAGAAGAGTGCGTTTGATGGTTTCAAAGGGGAGAGCGTGAAGCATACTTCTTGGGAAAGCACAGCAGATATAAACATTTCGGTTTTTTGGGGGAGATTTTGATCAGAGAATTCAGCGTTTATACAGCATAAAAGAGTAACTGTCGCCTGCACCGACTTTCGATAAAAAAATAATTATTCAATCCCCAAGGCCTGCATGATCTTATCAAGTTTTTGATGAATTTTTGCAAGGTCTTCGGTAGAGTGGTCTGATCTTCCGCTTTGTGCAGAGTCTGATTTTACAAAAGAATGGTCATTTTTTCTAAAGCAATCACTGCAATAGACTGGCTTGTTCTGTGTTGGCTTGAAGGGCACGGTGCATTCTTTACCGCATTTATCACATACGGTTGTGTGCATTTCTAGTGGTTGCCTGTTTGATCGGTCTCCATCTCGCCTGAATGGTCTGCTGCCAAATCTTCCAGATGATTCGCTGGAATTTCTACTAAATCTTCCTTTTGGCCTGCCTGTTTCAAAACCGCCGCCAAATCTTCTCGCAGGTTTTCTTTCCCGTTGACTGCTTCTTTGGTAATCTCCCATATAAATCTCACCTAATAGGGATATAAGAAGAAGGGTTCCTTTATAAACTTATATGTTCAAGATAAATAGGCATCATGGATAGGTCTTGCTTCAGCAAGCAAGGAAAAATAAAAACGATGCGAATTTGCTAAGTCATGCTCTCTTCTTACTAACGTATCAAAAATGTGAATTAAAGCGGGATCGGTTAGTTTCCTCTGAGCATAGGGAAATAATTCAGAAACGTCAAAACCAAGGTCTTCGTATACCAAAGCCATCACTCCTGCGTCGAGTTTGTCCAATTGCTTGGCAACTCTTGCTCGAGGAGTAACGCCGTGATCATACTCAAGCCAAAGATCCATTACTTTATCCCCATACAGTAGAGGATTCGTGATACTCTGCATCGCTTCTGTTTCTAATCTACTTTTTTCTACGGGATCAACACCATCAGAAGGGATAATATCACCAACAATAGACTCAAGACTCAGCCCAATCGTGAATGAAAAGCATCGCAGTTGTCCGCAAATCGCCGGTGTAATGAAAACCTGCTTGAGCTGTTCGATAACAATGTCCTGCAACAGATTCGCATAAATGAGGCGGTACTCCTCTTCGTAACCAACCTTGACGCTTAAGATCTTTTAAGTGGTATAACGTTCTTAACGATCCCGCCAATCCAAGAGATTCTGTTGGTAGCATAGAAATCAAGAAACAAGAGAGATAAGAATTTATTTCCCTTTCTTCTGTTCTTTTTTTGCTTCTTGAGGAGCTTTTGTTTTGGATTCTGCTTGGGGTTCTGCTTTCTTTGCCTCGACAGCAGGTTGAGATTCAGCTTTTTTTGCTTTTACTTCAGCCTTCTGTTCAAGTCCTGCTCCAAAAAGTTCGGCGTGGACAACACCCTTGGAATCCTTAGTAACATTGATTTTAACTTTCCGAGGAGGATTCTTCATGCCGTGAACCCAAATTGCTTCATTCAAGGCCTTTCCAAGACGAATGTCTTCGGATTTCATGTGGCGTGTGAGAAAATTGCGTACTCCGATGATACTTTTCTTTGCTCGTTTGTATACCGGAACTTTCAGCCATTCTTTTGCGATAGGAATGGTATATACACGTTCAAGATCTGCCATAAGTATCAACCATGATTATGCTTTTTTGGAGTGTCTTCTCCAATTGCGTTTGACAGCAGTATGACGTCCAGGATGGACGCGCTGTCCTACACCGTATTTTTTAGGAACAGTCCAAAAAGGAGCCCAGCGGGTTTGCCGCCCTCGTTTTACAAGGCGCGCTTTTCGTGAAGGATGTTTGATCGTTGCCATTGTTGAATGCCTTTTTTAATAGTTATTTGCGGATGATTTTGATATCGCGTGTTGTTTCTTGATTGATTAATTGGAGGAGCTGTTTGAACTCTGCATCATCAACATGTTCAAGTTTACGTTCATTGATGAGCTGCCCCAACACTGTCAGCACCTGAACCGCACGTTCAGGATGTGCTGTTTTAATATTCATATACCGTTCAAAGGCTTCTTTGCTTAAACGTTGCGTAACATACGACTCCAGCATCTTGATCTGCTGGTGAAGTTCGGCTTGCTGAACTGCTTGTTCATTCTGCTGTTTTTGATAGTGGTGCTGAAGTTGTGCAAGCCGTTTTTGTTTGAGGAATGCAAGTTCATCCATGGGTGTGGTTCATCCATCAGTGTAAGCATCTCAGCGCATCTAAACAGTTGATGCAACGGGTGGAGCTGATTTTCCTGCAGGCCTTCCTGTTTTTCGGATACCGATAGCAGTCTTGTCTAACAAGGACTGGCCTCGCGAAGTGATGATGCGTCCTTTTTTGCCTTTGATATCAATTTGTTTTACTAATTGAGATTTTTCAAGTTGCTGTAAGACTTTTCGAATAACATTTCCCGAACCTTTTCGAAAGCGGTTCGGTTTGTGGCCTCGATTTTTTCTTCCGCCGTATTTGGTTCGTAATTTTGCTACACCAACCGGACCTCGGTTTGCAATGGTGCGAAGGATTGCTGCAGAACGTTGAAACCACCAGTCATTGTCAACAGGAGGCCTCATTTTGTGAGCACCGGTTTTAACATAAAACGCCCAGACAGGAGGCTTGACAAGATTCTGTTTCTTGAGTTCTTTTGCGGTTTCTGTAATCAAGGCATTTGCTGGAACATCATGGATATTCATATATTCACCTATACGGGAACAACCCCGAGATGCCAAAGGGCACCCGCTCTCATTTATAAAGCTTTTGGATTGGCTTCCTGTATCAAGACCCCATCAAGACGATGAAAACTAACTTTTTATAGTTGTTCGTATTCCCTTCCCCCCAACATAAGAGGGAAGAGGGGATAGAGATGCAAGCTTATCAGATAGTTCATCAGATGCAGGATTCTCGTAAACGGATAGAACAGAGAGTGATCGTTGCTTTGCTCCTCTTGACACTCCTTGTTTTGGTAGGCTGTCAGCGAGAGCGTGGCTTTGAAGCAATTACCGGAGACCTCGTAAATGAGGGAGGAGATGACCAACAGGGTGTGGGTCAAGAAGTCCGTCAAGGAGATATTATCCAAGTTTATTGCACAGATTCTGATTTAGGAGATGAACCCACACTTGCAGGAATAACAACCACTTCATCAGCAACCGTGCAGGATGCATGCAAACAAGGAACACTGCAAGGAACATTGGTTGAATATTACTGCGAAAGTTCACAAATCAAACAACGGGAGTATTCATGCAAATATGGATGCCAAGAAGGAAAATGTTTATTGACAGCACCTGCTCTTGTTCCTGAACCTCAGCCGGTTTTACAACAGGTGGTACAAGGACAACCTGCAGTAACTATTACACGAGGAATACCGCTTCTTCAAGTTGATCCTGTTGCGATAGCAGAAGAAATAGAAAAACAGAAAGAACAGGAAGAAGAACAAAGAGTTGAAGAGAAAAAATTAACAGAAAAAGAATTCTACAACTGCATAAATGGTTTTAAGGATCCCTTTGAAACTGATGTCGACTGCGGAGGAAGCTGCAAACCCTGCAAGTATGGCCAAATGTGCAAAGAGCAAGCAGACTGCAATGTACCGCTGAAGTGCAATCTGCGGGCGAAGAAGTGCATGAGGACAGGGTACTAGCGGATCAAAACCGATAGGTTTATAACCTCCGGACCTTCAGGATGGGGTAGAGACGTGGAAACACGAGAGTATTTTGAAATTATCGCTTATATCGATGATAGCTCATACTTCTTCTGTTTCGACCAGTGCGAGTATAAGAACTGGTTTTAGTCAAATGTGAGACATGTTAATCGTATGGTCTTTAAAACAATAAAGAAAGAAATAGTAACTGCACTCAACGAACATGAAATTCATGTACCGACAGGCATCCAAACCAAGACGATACCGCGCATCTTAGCAGGAAAAGATGTCATTGGCATCTCAAAAACAGGTTCTGGAAAAACTGCTGCATTTGTTATTCCCATGCTTGAACACCTTCGGTCTGACCGGGTGATCCAAAAATTAGTCATCTGTCCAACCCGGGAGCTTGCGGTGCAGATTGCGACAGAAATAAAAAAGTTCGGAAAATACGTACAAGCGCATGTTGCAACGGTCTACGGCGGTGCATCGATGCACACGCAAATCGAGGAGATACGAAGGGGAAACATTGTCGTCGGAACTCCGGGAAGACTGCTTGACCACCTTCAAAGACGAAATTTAAACTTGTCCAATCTCAACTGCGTCGTGCTGGACGAAGCCGACAAAATGGTGGACATGGGTTTTATCAATGATATCAGAATGATTCTGAACCAGACACCAAACAACCGGCAGATTTTGCTGTTCGGAGCAACGATTTCTGACGAGGTCCTTTGGCTCCAAAAAAAGTATATGAAAAACTCAGAAGTCGTGAAAGATGAACTGCATCTCAAAGAAGAAGTGCTCGAACAGTATTATTATGATGTTGAATATAACGAAAAATTCTCCCTCCTTGTTCACTTGCTGAACAGCCAGCCTATAGAAAAAGTGATCATTTTTTGCTCTGCACGTTCTACGGTTGAACTGGTTACAAAAAACCTGAAAAAGCAGAACATTGAAGCAGATATGATTCACGGAAAACTTCCCCAATCAAGAAGACTGAGAGTGATTGAAAATTTCAACAAAGGTCTTTTCAATATTCTTGTTGCATCAGCTGTCGCTGCGCGGGGAATTGATGTGAAAAACATCAGCCACGTGATTAATTACGATCTTTCCAAGGATCCGCAGGAATACGTCCACCGTGTAGGAAGGACTGCTCGTGCAGGAGAAAAAGGAAAGGCTATAACCTTGTTATGTTCAAGAGATCATGAAGCATTTAGAGAGGTCTTAGGAAAATATCAGATGAAGGTGGTTAATATGCCAAAGGTGCAGTTTGAAAAGCTTGCATTTTTTGCCAGAGAACGCCCTCAGCACCAGCAGTTCAGAAGAGGATTTGGACGATTCAATCGGAGACGATGAGGCACCTTACTCTTTACTTGTACTCTTTACTTATTCTTGCACAATCATCACTATCTTTAAAAACCACAACATTCTTTATAAAGTTAGGATGGTCAAAAGACTTGGTGATGGATTTGTTATAGTAACCGTACTCGTTGTACTCCTCACACTCCTTTCTTTTGGAAACTTTGATTTCTTCAAAACTAAAGGTTCTGCTGGTCCTGGCTCTGCTATTACCGGCTTTGCCGTGCTTGAGAACCTTGGCCCGCAACAACGCCAAGGAACTGAAGTTGAACAGATCCTTGATTCATCATGCTATGACTCTGACAATTATAATGGTTTAACCGATACTAAAGCACAAATCTATACGAAAGGCCATGTTTCATTCTATGGGATCAGCCATACGGATGTTTGCGGCAGGGATGTGTTCTTTAATCATGTCTATGAACAAGTCTGCGAACCTGCAAGTATGGAACTCATCAAAGTAGTAATACCCTCAGTCAAGATTCTTGAATGCACGGGGGGAACAACCTGCATCCAAGGTGAATGTGTGTGAAGCACCATAAGCAAGGGTTCTTTCTGATCCTCTTTTTTCTTGCAGTCATGCTTCTGATCCTTTTCGCAAATACTAAGCAGGGATTGCTGGGCTCAGCCATCGAAACCAAGCGTTGCCATGATGCTGACCTTACGGATCTCTCTGCAGATGATCCAAGCTATGGCATGGAGGGGCATGTTTTGGTGCTCTCAGGTACGAAACCAGTGCAGAGCTTTGTAGACAGCTGTAAAGGAAGGACCTTGACTGAGTATTATTGCAAAGGGAACACCAAACACCAGATGAAGATTGACTGCAAAAAACCGTGCACCGGCAGAGGAAGATGTTGATACGGTTGTAAAAAGGTAAAAGTTGCTTTGAAAATCTTTATATACGTTAAGGACACGCCAGCGCAAAGATTCCACTAAAATTGCGAGAGGCGAACGTGTGAAAGACCATATTGTTTTGGTGATTATTATCTTTCTGTTTATGACGACGGTTGCCATGATTCAGAGCAAGAACATACAGCAGGGAGAAGAGAGAGAACAGCCGCTCACAGCCATCACGGGGAATGCAGTAGGAGCAGGGGAGAAAATTGAACAAGACACACCACCTCCCACCAAAACAAAATCACCACCCCCCGCAAAATTATCAACCAACCTATCAAAAACCAAACCAAGAATACAGCCAGCTTGCGACACAACCTGCACACCTGCAGGCATTACCTGTGCAGAGGATGCGCTTCGGATCTGCCAAGACACCGATGGAGATGGATGTTTTGATCTCACAACAATTGCATGTATTTATGGCTGTGATGAACAACAGCAGACCTGCAAAAGTAAAGGAGAAGGAGAAATCAAGGAAAGCATAAGCAAAGAAGAAAGGACATTCGAAAGAAAACGCCTGGCCATTGCGCAATCAGACCTGCTCCGGCAGCCGATCGCCAAGCTTGAAACGCAGGAGAACTGCGGAGGAGCTTTACAGGGGATCATTGAATGGAATCCGGATCAGTCTGTCTGTAGAAAAGACAGTGTCAACACACCGATATCAGGATATACCACGCTTCTGAACTGTTGCAAACGCTTCTTTTATCAATCGTCATGCACCAAGAGTTTTGGCATGAAGCAACGAGGATTGGTGCTGAGCTCGCAGTTTTTTACGGTGGGTTGTTATGATTCTTGATCTCTTCCTGATCTGAAGAAGATCACACAAACTATTTATACCCTGCAACTGACCAGGAAGAGATGATCCTTGCACTTCCCTCAGAACAGCTCTTTCTCATCGGCTTGGCGTTCATTGCTCTCATCATTGGATCGTATACCGACTGGAAAACACGCGAAGTTCCTGATTGGCTCAGCATGGGGCTGATTGTGCTCGGCTTAGGAACGAGATTGATCTTCACGATTTCCACAGGGAGTGGCTGGTATCTTCTTGAAGGACTACTCGGATTTATCCTCTTTTTTGTGCTGGCTTGGGTGATGTTTTACTCCGGCCAGTGGGGCGGGGGAGACAGCAAACTGTTGATGGGCCTCGGTGCTGTATTTGGCCTCGATGTAGGACTACCAGGGGATCTCCAGCAAATGAGCATTGCCTTTGTGATGAATGTGCTTATTGTGGGAGCAGTGTATGGACTCTGTTGGGCAATTATTCTTGCCATCAAGAACAGAAAAGCGTTTGTACAGCAGTTGAAAGACATCAGCAAAGAACGGAAAATCCGCTTCTTACGAAAACTCGTGCAATATAGCTTCTTCATCTTTGTTTTTATTTTCATCGTAACAGCATCTTCGACGACATTTTTAGTTCCTCAACGAGAATGGAGACTGGCAGTGAGCGCACTTTTTGTTATGATGATACTTCTGTATTGGGTCTTGCTGTTGACTAAAGCTGTTGAAAAGATTGCCATGCTCAAACATATTGCACCCGAACGTTTGACACCAGGAGATTGGATTGCAGAAGATGTGATAGTCAAAGGAAAGCGCATCTGCGGACCCAAGGATCTGGGAATTGATGAACAGCAGATCAAAACCTTATTGAAACTGAAACAGAAAAAGCTGATTCATACAGTTCTTATTAAAGAAGGAATTCCCTTTGTTCCGAGTTTTCTGCTGGCATTTATCGTCACGCTTCTTGCTCAGAATTTGGTTGTGACGCTTTTGATTTAATGATGGCAGATCTTTTATGTTAAAGATATTTCTTATTCAAGAAGATCTTAAAGACGATCGGTGCAACGATCAGATAGGCAATAAGGATGCCGGCGACCGTTGTGAAGAAGGGAAGATACCCTGGCTTTAAGGTATCAATGGTGAACAGCGCAATAAGAAATCCTAATACAGGGATGGACCCTGTTCCTCCGCGGAATCGGTAATAGATCGAGAAAAGATGGCCGACTATGACATAGACGCCTGCAAGATAAACAATGGAAGCTGAAAAGCTGAACAGATAGGCAAGGAACACCGCACAAAAACCTTTTCCCGCATCAAGGATCAAACCAAAAAATCCTGCCTGCCAGCTGTAGGTTTTCCATAGATTGTAAACATCAGGACGATGATTTCCTCGGTCAAATAAGCTTGTTGCGCCCAGCCATTTGCTTAACCACTGGCAAAAGAGCATGGATCCAAGAAAGTAGGAAAGGACAAGATAGACCATGTGGGTGAAAAGGCTTGCCATGGAAAGAGAAGAGAGGTATGATATTAAAAAGTTTTCTGATCTCTGGGCTTCCAAATTGAGTTTTCAGTTCGGAAGTGCATAAAAACCTGTGAGCACGATAGTTGTCCGCATAGGGGTAGATTGGTGTGGACAAACTTTGGCGAGTTCAACTGTTGCACTATAACCCTTTTTTTCTTTTGCATACAAGGTCTGAGGATTTGTCAGATCGACAAGGGGTTTTCTACAGCCTCCAAAGGTTGCAACGAGTGCCTCATAGATTTCTTTTGGAGGGATACTCTGTTTAATAGCAGCCACAGTACCAATCAAGCGCCCCAATGGTGCATTGATAAAAGGGATGAGATGAACAGGAATCGTTTCAGGAACATGCACCTGAGCGCCTTCTCTTTTGATGGGTGCACCAAAATATTCAAGAAAGAGAGATTCATTGCGAAGATACGCACCACGGTTCGTAACAAACGTGAATGCAACAGCCTGGTGTCCGTTGATCCTTCTTTCATCAACAGCATAGTTCCTTCTAAATTTACGTACAAGAGCTTCCAAATCAGTGCGCATAAATGAGGAAAATAAGAAGGGATATTTAAGCCTTTATCCTAATCCTTTCGCCTGTCTGCGATACACCGCAAGCTTATCTTCAGGAGAATATTTAGGCGGGCGACAGCTCTCGGTCTTTGCACCGCAGGTGCATTGCACTTTCATCGTGTAGCCATGACAGCTGGGGCATTTCAGAAGATGTTTGACCATGGTAACGCCCCTGACCTTATGAAGAAGCCTTCGCTTCCTTGCGTATAAATGAAGCTTCTCCATTTTTGGATTTCATAAAGGTAAAAACAGCGCTGGTGATCTGCTCAAGAATGCCTTCTGCAGTTTTGTAATCTTCTGCCTTGATTGTAAGATGGTATTTCCCGCCGCCGAGGTAGCGCGTCTGCACGCCTTCTTTCTTGGTTAATCCCAAAGTATGGCGAATTACATCAATGCCTCTTGGATCGTATGTCGTAAGCGAAAGATCACCGGTTAACGTAACCTCCGGCAGTTTAATACGCAGGAGAATTGCTTCTTTGAGTTTTGTTAAAAGGAGCTTGTCGAGCTTGAGTGTCTCGAGCTGAAACTGACCGCTCACCACTTCTTCAAAACAGGAATACAAAAGATCATAATGCTCGAAAACGGGTGTGGTAATTTTTTTATAGAGTTCAGGAACAGGCACCTTCATTTCTTTTGCAAGCAGTTCGATAATTTTCTCAGCAAGCTGTTCGTGCTTGAGCTGGGTATTTTTTTCACGGCGCTGTTTGTCATTGACACGGCGCAGAGAAAGATCAATGTTTCCTCGGCTCACCTCAATACGGAGAACTTTGCAGATGATCTTTTTTCCCTCGGCAACGTATTCCCGAATGTTGCGGATACGGCCAGGTGCAATTTCAGAAATGTGGATGACGCCAGTTTTATTTTGATATTCATCAAGCGTTGCAAAAACAGCGTTGTAATAGACTTTCGTAACTGTACACAACACAATTTCGGATTCTTCAGGCAATCCTGACTTTGAGTATAACATGATGGAAAAATCCTCCTGCGTTTTAGTCGAGAATTTCTAAAATGCGTGCTTTGACTCTCGCTTTTCCGCCCGTGGGATCAGCAAGGCTTTTTGCACACACTAAGCATAAAACCGGAGAAGCCGCTTTTCCAAACATGATCTGTTCATTCTTGCATTTAGGACAGCGGATTTTAATGAATCTTGATGTTGTTTCACGACCAATTGCGACCATAGGAATACCTCGTTGCTTTGAAATGTGTTTAGATGAGTTCTAAACGTTTGGTTCTGATGCCTGCTTTCTGCACATGGCTTTTTTTGCAGTTCTTGCATTCAAAACGAAGATCAAGTTTCTTTGTTGCTTTTTTTCCGGTCATCTTAAATTTGGTTACTGCAGGTTTTGAGTAACGGCCAAGATTTCCGGTGCCTCGTGCACGGCCCCGCTTGCGTGCTCGGTGTTTTGAACCATAAGTAAGTGAAGATGCTGCTTTTTTCTTTGACTGAACAATCTTATGTTCATAATGTTTTTTACAAAAAGGACAATAGCGGTTGATAACTTTAGGTTTTTTCATGCAGTCACACGTTCGTCTTGTTCATTTTCCTCATGATGAGGTTCAGGATGATCTTGATCTTGTATTTCTCTTCGCTCAGCTTTTTGTTTTTCAATCAGGATGGATGCAACCACTGCAGGCAATGCTGCAGTATCACCTTCCTGATACGGACCATAAATTTCTAAACTCGGCCCCACAAACTTTTGTACAACGCTTAAAAAGCGAACCGAAACAAGCGAAGGAACCGTCGGTTTTACTTCAGGTATTGGTTCAGAGATTTTGAACGTCTCTAAAGCCACCGGAACACTTCTAGAGGGTTCAACGCCAGCACTCATATTTAAAGGTAACTTATTTGTAGCCGTGATACTATTCTCTACATTCCCCGTATTCCCTACACTGCCTGCATTCCCTGCATTCCCCCCAACAGTCCCTGCAAGAACACCTAACTGATCTCCTTTATGGGTCTCCAACAGGACGACCAGCGCATCAAAAAGACGCTTTTCATTTTCTAAAAGAAGACCAGTGTTGACAATGCTTTGCTGGGTTCTCGAACGCATGACTGCGAGCCCCACCAGTTTCTTTTCTCTTCTGCTGTACAGGTCGCGCACCATTTTTTTGAGATTTTGGATCTTTAACTGGATTTTTTCAATCTCGTCATCGGAGTTGGGCTCTTCATGCATCTGACGCAGTTCTGTATAGAGGGTATTGAGATAATCAAAAACTGAACCAAAGAAATCAGGCTCAAGCTGCTGGAGGTCTTCTCGATTCTTTTCTCTCCTTAAAATTTCAAAAAGAAGCTCATAGCTGATGTGCCATTCTTTTTCTTGTTTGCTTGGCGTTTCTGCCATGGTTATCTACCACCCTTGTTGCGAGGAGAAAACCTATAGGTTTAAATACTGTTAACCCCCGCAATAAAGAGGGTTTAACCCCTATTTAAAGTTATTGAGGCTGAAGAAGAGGATGCAAAGATGATACTCCCATCTCGTGCTCCCCACTCATGCATCACCGAATTCCTCACCAGGATTGTAAAATGACTGCGAAATTAACATTCCAAGATCTCACATTCTATGAGATGCCTGACCATGTCCGCATTGCGTTATTGAAGCATTTTTATATTGAGATTGAAAAAGAACTTCTGAAGGAGGGGATAGGAACGTATAACATTCCTGATCCGCACACGATTGAGTTTGAAGGCGTCATGCAAGAGCAGGCTGAACGGAAATTCTACCAGATACTTGGAAAACATATTGATGAACTGAAAAGTATCAAGGGAAGAAATACGGCAACGTATGTCCACAAAAACAGCGGGATTCCGCTGATGGGCTGTCTTTCTTTTGGGATTGCGGACAAGGGAACAACACTGCTTGAGATTAAACCGATCACCGGATGCAATATGGGCTGCATCTTTTGTTCGGTTGATGAAGGCATCGGAACACGCAAAACCCATGAATTTGTCGTCGAGAAAGACTATTTGGTGCAGGAAGTGAACAAACTTTTGGATTATAAAAAACACCAAGGGATGGTTATTTATATTAATTCTCACGGCGAACCGTTCTTGTATGCGGACATGGTGGGTCTTGTTGCCGATTTGAAAAAAAATAAATGGATTAGTGAGATCCACATCATTACGAATGGAACATACTTGACACCTGAACTATGCAGCCAGTTGGACAAAGCAGGGCTTACGCATTTGAATATTTCTGTCAGCGGATTTGATGCTGAGAAAGCAAAAGAAGTGATGGGTTCTACTGCTTACAATATTGAAAAAGTCAAGGAGATCATTACCTATTTGACGAAACATACGAAGATTGAAGTCATTATCACACCGGTGGTCATGTTTGGTATCAATGAGCGGGAAATGGGCAAGATTATTGTATGGGCCAAGCAGATTGGAGTAAAAAAAGTATGCATCCAGAATTTCTTGATGAATCGACGGGGAAGAAATCCTGCCAAGGAACTGGATTGGGAGAAATTTAAGGAATTCCTGCACCAGCTTGAACAAGAGCACAGCATGAAGCTATTGTTTGACTTAAAGCTTGAAAAAACAAAAGAATACCCGAAGCCATTTAAACGAGGAGAGGTAGTGCAAGCCGAGATTGGCACGCAAGGACGCTACAAGACAGAGTATATTGCGGTTGCACAACAACGCTGTATTACGCTTCCGAAAGTGGTTCAGAAAGGGGATAATCCATTGAAAAAAGGAGAGCGCATTTCAGTGATGATCACGAAATCGAATCATAATATTTTTGTTGGGGAGATTGTTCATAAACGCGGACGAAAATAAGACTAGTGAATGATTAAGAAAGTTCTTACTACTTTTACTAAGAATACCAACTTTGCTGCATCATCCTTGGCCACGCCTTGTGTGGTCTCGCCCCGCGCTCAGAGCGCGGGCCCTGTAATTACTAGTCCCG
>C687J35504_10000667_pt1 | contig 24473 bp, 17 predicted proteins | sample RifCSPhighO2_02_FD_35504 | JGI IMG/M metagenome (IMG submission 35504) | reverse complement strand
AAACCAAAAAACGGGAACAACCGTCGCGGGGTGGAGCAGCCCGGTAGCTCGTCAGGCTCATAACCTGAAGGCCGCAGGTTCAAATCCTGCCCCCGCAACCATCGTCAATTGCCTAATGCCCGTAGCTCCGCTGCGGGCTTTTGCTTTTGTACCCTCCTGATCCCCGCAAAGCGACAGGATCGCGCCCAATTCCCCATAAAGTTCAATCACATGGCCATTCGGGGCATCCGCATCAGGCCGCAAGTTGATCTTGTCGATCAGGCCGCGCAGGAGGTCAGCCGCCTCGGCCCTTGTATCCTCTTCGTTCAGCGCCGAAACCAGATCTGCAACCTTCCGGGCGTAGATGTCGGCAATGCCAGGGTGGATTGAGATAGGTTCCGCCTGGGGCAGGGCGGCCAATTTGGCCTCTAGGCTTGCCCGCTCCGCTTCCAGCCCGTCCATCTTCGCCTTCATGCTCGGGTGGAACATGCCTTGGGTGATTGCGGTCACGATGTTGTCGATCTCCTTCACCACTTTTGCAAGTTGGCGTTCGGCCTGGGTTTGTTCAGATAGCGCCGCAAGCCGTTCCTTCTTGATCTCGCGTTGGAATTCCGCGATGAATTCTTGGATCAGGTCGGGATGCAGGAGCTTGTCTTTGAGGCCTGACAGCACCCGGGTCTCGACATCCGTGCGCTTGATAGTCTTGCGATTGGTGCAGGTGCCGGAATTGCGTGCGGCGGCACAGCCGAGGCGGCTGTCGCTGATCATGATATAGCCTGACCCACAGCAGCCGCAGGCCAGAAAGCCCGATAGCAGATAGCGCGGGCGGTGGCCGCGTTCGATCCGCGGCGCGCCCGGTTCAGCGGCCCGTTCCGTCCGGATATCATCGCGGATGGCGCCCTGGCGCTGTTTGACCCGGGTCCACAGATCGTCTTCGATGATGCGCAGGCCAGGAATGTCCTCGGTAATCCACGCCTCGGGTGGATTAGGGCGCGCCTGCCGCTTGCCGCTGTCGGGATCCTTGACGAAGCGCTGCCGGTTCCAGACCAGTTTGCCCACATAGAGTTCGTTGTTGAGGATGCCCGTCCCGCGCTTCCAGTTGCCGGAAATCGTCGAAAAAGACCACGACCCCGATCCCTTCCCGCCCGAGCGTGGGGCAGGGATGCCGTCGCGGTTCAGCCCGATGGCAATCGCTCGTGCGCTTCGCCCGCGGTCATATTCCGTGAAAATCCGCCGCACGATCGCGGCCTCGGACGGATCAATCACCCGATCGCCCGTGGTATAGGTGCCATCAGGCAAGGGCTGGCGGTCGAGTGCATAGCCGTAGCTGATCCCGCCCGCCGACTTGCCAGCTTTGACCCGGCCTTCCAGACCGCGATGCGTCTTTTGAGCGAGCTGGCGCAGGAACATCGCCGACATCGTGCCGCCAAGGCCGATGTGCAGTTCAGTGATCTCGCCCTCGGCCTTGGTGAAGATCTGGATGCCGCGATAGCCCATGCGTTTGTGAAGGCCCGCAATATGTTCCTGGTCGCGCGACAGCCGGTCGAGGGATTCCGCGATCAGCACGTCAAAGCCGCCGACCATCGCGAGTTGTTGCATGCGCTGAAAATCAGGGCGCAGATGCGTCGCCCCGCTCATCGCCTCGTCCGCAAATGCCTCGACGACGTCCCAGCCCTGTTCTTCGCAGAGTCTGCGGCAGAGACGGATCTGGTCTGGGATCGAGGCCGCAGATTGCTGGTCCGACGAATACCGCGCGTAAATTGCGGCGCGCAGGGATGTCTTCTGAAGCATTCTCTCCCCTTCCTCAGTTTTGGAGGCGCCGGGCCTCCGATCTCGCCAGAAGACGAGCGATCTCGATCAGCATTGGGTGCGGGAAAGCTCCCTCGCGTCCGCCCGCCTTCTCTTGGCTGCAGGGCGTCACCGCCCCATCGTATTCTTCTTCGCCGCGTGCTGCGGCAGCTTCCTCCGCCATTCCATAATCCACCTCCGCGCCAGCCCGATATCTTCGTGGCCATCGCGAAACAGTGCGGCGGGCTTCTGCCCTTCCCCGGTCCTCGGGTGTTCACAAGCCAATCATCGCCGAAACTGAGCCACCTGTCCGGCGAAATCTTCGTCCGATCGCGTCAAGCCTGTGGACAACCGCCCGCCGGGTTACCGGATCTGACTTGCTTCGCGGGGCCCGAAAAGATCCAGTTGGCGATCATCAAACTGCTGGGCCTTCCGCCTTCGCCGGGGCGGGGCCGGAATAACGGCATGTGCTGCGATCTTCGGCTCCTCGATGCAAACGCCCGCGAAGCTATCGGGTGGGCGGCCCTCCTGGAGGCTGTTCGCGAAGCGCCGCAAGTCATCAGCACATGAATGCGGCACCCACAGCGACAGCCGGATCATGCCCGCTTGCCGTTTGCGCTCTGCCGAGGCTGCGCTGATCTTGCGATGCTTCGCTCTCTTGGTGCTGCCGCTTTGCTTCCGGGCGCCGCCACTCTTAGGAGTCTCGTCGGTATCCACGGCCATCCTGGCCTCCGCTTCGTGGAAAACAAAGCGTTCTGCTGGTCCTGGGCGCCTTCTGAGCCTGACTTGAAATTTACGCCACATGCGCAGGAAACGCTACGCCGCCGAGAGGTTCGAGGCGTCAAACCTGTGGACAGTGATCCACCACAAGGCTTGACGCCCCCGCAAATCCAGCCTGCCGTCTCGGCACTGACCGGGTTACGCAGGGCCCTCATGTTCCTGAGGTCCGGACTTGTCTCGGAAACTGTCGACTTGGGGTCCGTAATCCAGCATTTTGCTTGAATTGGCCTGGGCCATGCTGATTTGCTCGACCACGGGGCTCTCGCTGCCTTCACTGCTGTTCACGACCATAGTCACCCGGGCCGTCAACTCATCCAGCGCGGCGCCCGCGATCAGCTTGCGTTCGACCAAGGCCGCCGCCATCTCCTCCAACAAAGGTCGGTTTGCCGCCAGGATGCGCGTGGCCTGAGCTTCGGCGCGCTGAAGATGCTCGCCGACACGAATGCGCAGGGCAGCATCGCGGCGCATATGTGCTATTGCCACTTCGGGTGGTGCCAGCCAGGCCGGCGAATCCCCAAGGCCCCAGGAGAGTTCGAGTGCGGCAGCCGTCTGCGTCGCGCGGGCCAGATCGCTCGTCGAAGGCCCGCCCGCGCCTCGGCAGACTTGACCCAGCACCAGCCGCTCCGCCGCTCTCCCCGCGAGGTCAATCGCGAGCAGGGACTCGATCTCCGACCGACGGCCGATGATGGACGCATCAATCTGTGCGCAGACCCCGCCGAAGGGCAGGATCGCGATGGATTCCGGGCGCGAAAGGCCCGTGGCGGTGCCGACGATCGCATGGCCGACCTCATGCACGGCGATCGCCCAGTGGAATTCTGCCGGAAGAGGCGGGCGGATTGCGGCAACTGCGGCCGAAAGGTCTTCAACGGTAAGAGCACGGCGGTCCTTGCGCGCCAGGGCGCGCGCCGCGCGCACCATCGCCGCGACCTCGGCCCCGGACATGCCCACCGCAGCCACAGCCACCTCCGACAGATTAACGTCAGGCAGATCACCTGCGAGTTGCCATTTGATAGCTCTCGGCATCTGCTCGTGGTTGGGGTAACCCATCTCCACCACCGTATCGAACCGTCCAGGCCTGCGGATGGCGGCATCAATCTTGCCGAGATGGTTGGTCGCGCCGATCACCACCACGCCTTCATGTCCGTGAAAACCGTCCAGTAAGTCGAGCAAAGCGGTGACGATATAGTCGGTGTAGCTGGAGTTGTGGTCCGGGCTGCGCGCCCTATCTCCAAAGCTGTCGAGTTCGTCGATGAAAAGAACCGCCGGTGCTTTGACCGCAGCTTGCGAAAATGCGCCGCGCATGGCCTTGATCACCTCGGAGCCTCGCGAACCCTCGGAGCTCCACTGCGCAACCGATCCCGCGACCACCGCGACGCCAGCCTCCTTTGCGATCAGGCGCGGGATCTCGGTTTTGCCAGAGCCAGGTGGCCCCACCAGAAGCAGACCGCGCGAAACGTCCCGCCATGGAATCTCGCCAGCTTGCCAGGCGCGCAGGTCGGCCACGAGTTGTTCTACGGGGCCGCGCACTCCTGCAGGCAAAGGAAAATCCGCCAGCCCCGGCCCGTCATTCGATACCGGCTTGATACAGGCTGCGATTTTTTGCAGAGCAGTGACCGGGTCACCGGCGCGCAGTGCGAGTGTCAGCGACTCTGCATCGAGGCGGGAGATCACCGCATCCTGTGGCAGATGCGCCATGACGTCGTCATCGACAGAAACCGCCGTGTATGCATGGCTCAGCAGCACTTGCAGCATCTCACGATCCAGCGGTGCCAATTGCACGATGCGTGCTGCCAGAGCCTTGAGCGCCGGATGCAGCATAGCTTGGCTTTGGGCAACGAGGACCACCGGACTCCCTCGCTCTACGGCGGTCCGAGCGCCTTCGGTCAGCGCCCCGAAAACCTGCCCCGTGGACTCGCCGCTTCCGCGGACTGCATCGGAGGCCGCAACCAGATAGGTATCCGCTGCGGTTTTGGTCCAACCATCGGCATCCGTGATGAGGCGCCCGAGGAGTTTGGTCAGCACTTTGTCGAGTTGCGGCGCGCCAGTGCACAGGACCGCAAGGCTGGCAGGGCCGGCAACCGCCTCCGCAAAGGCGTCGAGCGTGACGAAGGTCCGTGCCAGCCGGATTACGGTCAGCAGAACCGCCGGACGCAGGCAGTAGGTGATCGTGCGCGCCTGCCAAGGATCTGGCAGGGGTGCGGAGGGTGCCTCAACTCCATCGAGCTCGCTTTCGAGGTGCGCGAGCATTGCATCGACTTCGGCCGCATCGCTGTCATCGGCAGCTTCGGCCTCATTGGAGGCTTCCGTCTCCGACGAAACCGGTTCTTCGGCTGTTGGTAGATCAGGGACTTCTTCATCGGCCTTGGGCTGAATTTGCTCAGTGAAGGCCCAGGTCGCACGGGGCGCGCGGGCCAGTTCGTGCAGCATCAGGCTGGCAAGCTCGCGCCAGTCGCCGGCCGAAGAAGTGTCGGCCGAAACCGGCACATTGGTATCCTGGACGGGCAGCTGCATGCTGGCTGTCGCCAGCGAAATTGTCGAAAAATGTGTCATAGAGGTCACCGTGTGTTGATGGCGGTCAGCCGTCCGGCGCGTCATGCGCCGGAAGCCAGGTCTTGAAACTTTGCTGAGGACCTCATGAAATCTTGGTGGGATAGCGCGCCTCGATCCCGTCCAGCAGGCCCTGGATGACCCCTTCTGCGGCGGGCCAGTAGACTTCCGACACGACATTCAGGACGTCGGCGAAGATATGGTTTGGCACGACAAAATCAGGGTGTTCTCGCATCAGGGCTGCATGAGCTGCCCGTTCGGTCCCAGACGCGTCGTGACCGGTTGGCATGGAAATAACCCGGATCACATCCACCTGCGCGGACTTTGGCAGTTTGAGTTGGTGCCGCCAGCGCTTTACGGGATGCTTGCTGTAGCCCAGCTTGACTAACCGCGGCGTTCCATCCCCGAATTCGAGGCTAATGAAATAAATGTAGGACGGCTTGGCCGTCCAACTCTTGCCGCAGCGCGCGCAATCACATTGGCCCCATTGCAGGTTGCCGCGCGCAATGCGCTGAACCTGCCCACAGGGGTGGCGGTACTCGCGGTACGAAGGGTTGCCAGATCGATCACGCCGTACGCGTTCCCAGCCTTGCTTGCGTGCTTCTTCCTGCTCCCGTTCGATCAGGCAGCGCCTGCATTTGACATCCGTCAACCCATTGGCGACCCGGTTGACGAGTTCGAATTGACGTTTGAGCACATGGCCACATTTGCCACGATAGAGCGCGTAGTGCCGGTCCCTCTGGTCGCGACGCAGTAGCACCAATCCCGCCTTGCGTGCTTGGGCGATCAGGTCTGCTTCTGCGCAACCGCCGCAGCGCGGCTGTGCCGTGCGAAGCGTGTAAACTTTGTGCGCCGTCAGCGATCCACAGATGCAACATTCCAAAGCGAGATGCAGCCGATCGCGCACGCGGCGGTGGATCCGAAAGCCCTTGTCACGGGCCATGGCCTTCCAGATCTCGGGGACAGTGCCTCTGAAATCAACCCAGACGTCGGCAGGCATCTGGCGTGACCGATGAGGCACGTGCAAACGGCGCCCACTATTGGTCACGACCTCATAGGAATTGTCGCGGCTCAAAGCACGGGGCGGGGGGCGCAGGGGTTGGCTTTTTGGCATGGATTTGGACCCTTCACATGTGTTGGGAGAGCCGGCGCGGGATGGCTCCGCGCCGAAATCGATATAAATTCTGCAAGTAGGGTCAGCTGCCGGTATCCAGATCGGAGTCGATCAGGTGGTCGATGTCGATCGAATGCCAGTCATTTGCGCGACCGAAATCTGCAAAGGTCGGTTGGCGCTGGTGCCGCAGTCTTGCCTGGATCCGGACGTCGCCCTTGCCGACGCCGCTATGGCAGTCGCGACGAAACCGTTCGTGGCGTTCATGCCTTGCACTGAGGGTATACGCTTGCGGGGCCGTACGTTGATCGCGCCCGTTGCGGCGGCTGAGGAGCAGATCGAACGGGCTGCCGCGATAGCAGACGTCGTGACGAATTCTTGGCATAGCCGTCCTCCGAGAATGAAAGGAAAAAACGAGCGCGGGTGTTCCACGCTCAGCTCGGTCATTCCATGGAGTGAATTGTCAGCTGATAGGCTCCAGTTCGGCCTCGGCGATCGAAGCATTCGGCTCATCCGGCGAAATATCCGTGCCCGAAACAACGGCCCAGTCTTCATCGGGGCCGGGGCGGCTGATGATTTTGATGTAGATCTGCAGCCGCATGAGGCTGCCCTCAAGCAGGCGATTGACCGCATTGCCGACAGCATCACGGCGCTCCGCTCGGAAGAGATGCTGCTTGGCCACGATGAAGTGGTACAGATCAGCCACCTCGGCGGGGTCGCCCGACTGCATCACGCGGATCCAGATCCGCGCCGCCATCCGAAGCAGGCTGTCGCCCTCCTGCGAAACCGGCTTCGCAATGACCTCCTTCAGCGTGCCCAGAGTCACGTCGTGTGCCCGTTCTGCATCGCGGATCCAGGCATCGACCGCCGGATCCCAGCCAAGGCCACAGAAGCCCGACAGGTCACGCTCGGCGCGGATCAGCGGCCAGGTCGTCCCGAGAAATCCGGAAAACGCCGAACCAATCGGTGAAAGTTTTGCCCCTTCAGAGCGCGGGAACTTCGTGGTATTTGAATTGTCAGCCATAGTGATCATCTCCATTGATCGTCTTGGTCAGGGCGGGGGCGAGAGCTGCAACTCTTGCTTCCGTCCGGAATATATGGCACCAAAAAACCATGGTGTCAATGGGTGCGTTTGATGAACGATGAAAAAAAGAACGTTGGGCGGCCGAAGATAGACACGGAAGCTATCAACCTCCGTCTGCCTCGAGACATGATCCAAGCGATTGATGAGTTGAGACGGGTTGAGCCAGACCTGCCGACGCGGCCGGAAATGATCCGAAGAATGCTGCAGAAAATACTGAATCTGTCTGAATGAACTTCCGGGCGTACACCGTCTCGCTCCGGGGACGTATTTGGTGATGAACCGAACGCCTACTGCCGATCTAGGTCGCGAGGCGTGAGCCGCTGGTAGGGGCGCAAAGCTGTCGATCAACTATTTCTGGGTTGTTGCAGAAAATCATCGATCGCAGCCATTCATTCCCAAGGAGGCTTGTCCCGCGCGGGCAATAGGTGGTTACGGAAATCTGAACAGCTGGGATAAGTGGATTTTCCGCACCACAGCAGCATGAGGTAGCGCCACGGCCTGACCTTCGACCGTTGCTCTCTCACCTACCCATCTTGCGACGCGGTACCCTTCGCCCTAAGGTCGAGCAATTCCATGCGCTTGCTCCGGACCCGATGGCCCTTTTCAAATTCTTCCGCCCTCGGCCAGAGGAGAAGCCGCTCTTGCAGCGCTGCCTGTCGGTGGATCTGGAGGTCGATCCGAAGACGGCAGAAATCTTCGACCTAGCGGCGGTGCGTAACGAGGGACCTGCCGTGGTGGTTCCGAAGGGCGGGCTGTCGCGGTCGCTGGACCTTTTGGAGGAGGCATTGGAGGGGGGCCATATCCTTGGCCACAACATCCTGCGCCATGACATTGAGCATCTTGTCGCCGCCCGCCCCCGCCTGCGCGACAAGATGCAGGCGCCGATCGACACCCTCTGGCTGAACCCGCTGGCCTTCCCCCGGAACCCCTATCACCACCTCGTCAAACACTATCACGACGGGCGATTGCAGGCGGGGCATGTGAACAACCCCGAGCTTGACGCAAGGCTGGTGTTTCAAGTGCTGGAGAACCAGCTTCAGGCCTTCCGGGAGCAAAGCCCGGATGCTCTGGTGGCCTGGCATTATCTCACCACCAGGATGGATCAGGGCGCGGGGTTCGATGCGGTCTTTACGGAGGTCCGCCGGGCGCAGGTGCCTGACCGATCCATCGCCTTGAAGGCCATCCGCGCACTGCTGGAAGGCCAGGCCTGCGCCGCCCAAGTCGCCCCCACGCTGGAGGCCCTCCAAGACCCTCGCCGGGCTTGGCCCCTGGCCTATGCTTTGGCCTGGATCTCGGTCTCGGGCGGGGAATCAGTCATGCCGCCCTGGGTCCGCACCGCCTTCCCCGAGGCGGCCGAGATCGTGCGGGCCCTCCGCGACACCAACTGTGGCAAGGCGTCTTGTCCTTGGTGCGCGGTGATGAACAATCCGAAGGGAGCGCTTCAGAAGTGGTTCGGCTTCCCCGCCTTCCGCCCCGAACCAAAAGACGCTCAGGGCCGCCCCATGCAAGAGGTCATCGTCGAACGCTCGATGGCCAAAGACAATGTCCTTGGCATCCTGCCCACCGGCACGGGAAAATCGGTCTGCTACCAGGTGCCCGCCCTCTCGCTCTATGACAAGACCGGCGCGCTGACCGTGGTAATCTCGCCCTTGGTCGCACTGATGGCCGACCAGGTCCAAGGGATGGAAAGGGTCGGGATCTCGTCGGCCGTGACGATCAACGGCATGCTGTCCATGCCCGAGCGGCAAGAGGCCTTGGACCGCGTCCGCCTCGGCCAGGCAGCCATCCTCCTCATCTCGCCGGAACAGTTGCGGTCGGTCTCGGTGCGCGGCGTCCTGAAGCAGCGCGAGGTCGGGCTTTGGGTGCTGGACGAGGCGCATTGTGTCAGCAAATGGGGCCACGACTTCCGGCCTGACTACCGCTACATCGGCCGATTTGTCCGCGAGTTCTCGGGCGACCGGTCCCCTGCCCCTGTCCTGTGCCTCACCGCCACCGCCAAGCCCGAGGTGGTCGCCGACATCACGGCCCATTTCCGCGAGAGGCTGGGGGTGGATCTAGCGCTCTTCGACGGCGGGGCGACGCGGACGAACCTGTCCTTCCGGGTTATTGCGACAAGCAAGACAGCCAAGCCGGGCGACATCCTGCGGGTGATCGAAGCCCACCTGCCCGACCTGCGCACCGAGGGAGGCAAATCCGGCGCCGTGGTCTATTGTGCGACCCGGAAGGGGACCGAGGAGGTCGCCGAGGCCCTCAAGGTCCAGGGCCTGAAGGCCGCCCATTTCCACGCGAAACTGTCGGCCGAGGAAAAGCGGACGGTGCAAGAAGCCTTCCGGGTGGGCGATCTGCGCGTCATCGCCGCGACCAACGCCTTCGGCATGGGGATCGACAAGCCCGACATCCGGCTGGTGCTGCATGCCGATATCCCGGGCTCGTTGGAGAACTACCTGCAAGAGGCCGGGCGTGCGGGCCGCGACCGTCAGCCGGCGGATTGCGTGCTCCTTTACCACGCCGACGACGTCGAGCGGCAGTTCACCCTCTCGGCCCGGTCACGCCTGGAACGGCACGAGATCGGCGCCATCCTCAAGGCTCTGCGGCGCATCGACGAACAGGGCCGGAACGGCGGCAAGGTGGTGGCCACAAGCGGAGAGATCCTGCGCGAGGAGAAGGACCACGACTTCCTGCGCGACGATGCGACCGAAGACACCCGCGTCAAGACCGCCGTCGCCTGGCTGGAGGAGGCCACCCTCGTCTCACGCGAGGAGAACCGGGTGCAGGTCTTCCCCTCCTCGCTCCTGGTGCGCAGCCTGGACGAGGCCGCCCTGGCGCTGGAGAAGGCGGCGATCACAGGGGCGCGGCGCAAGCAGTTCCTCGACATACTGCGCCACATGATGAACGCGCCCCCGGACGTCGGCATATCGACCGACGAGCTGACCGGGATCGCTGGCCTGACCCATCGCGGGCTGGCCAAGGCCATGGCCGACCTCGAGGCCCTGGGGCTGGCGCGCAACGACATCGCCATCACGGTGCAGGTCCATGTCGGGGTCGAAAACGCCTCTCGCGTCCGGTTCTCTGCCGCGATGGGGCTGGAAAAGACCCTCGTCGCCACGATGCGCGAGATGGCGCCTGAGGCGGGGCCCCTGGACCTGACGCTCGCCAGCCACAGGATGAAAGAGCTGGGCCACGCGGGCGCGGGGCCGCATGTCCTGGAGCGGCTTCTCCGTTCGGTCGAACGGGATGGGCGGGACGAAGAGGGCGGTCAGGGCAACATCCGGCTGCGGAAGCTCTCCGCCCGGACGCTGGAGGTCACCCTGCAAAACTCGTGGCGGGGGATCGAGCGGACCGCGGCGCTTCGCTGGGCGGCGGCCGAGCGGCTGATGGAGTTTCTGATCGCCAAGGCCCCCCCAGGCACGCGTGGCAAGGATATCCAGGTCGAAACCACGCTGGGCGCGCTTCTGGCGGTGCTGACGGCCGACGCGGTGATCGCGAGCGCCGTCCGCGACATGACCAAGCTGATGGAACGCGCGCTTCTCTGGCTGCATGAACAGCAGGTCCTGACGCTCGGCAAGGGGCTGACCGTCTTCCGCTCCGCCATGACGGTCCACCTCAACCCCTCGCGCGCGGGGTTCGTCGCCAAGGACTACCAGCCGCTTCTGGAGCATTACCGCGAGCAGACGATCCAGACCCATGTCATGGCGGCCTTCGCAGAAAAGGGGCTGGAGCGCATCGACGAGGCCCTGCGCATGGCCTCCGATTACTTCGCTTTGCCCCAGGATCAGTTCCTGCGCCGCTGGATGCCGGGGCGGTCGGTGGAGCTTCGCCGGCAAACCACCGGCCGCGCCTGGCGCCAGATCGTCGAGGACCTCGGCAATCCGGTCCAACAGGAGATCGTCGCCGACGACCGCGAGGAGACCAATGTCCTGGTCCTCGCCGGTCCCGGCTCGGGCAAGACGCGGGTTCTGGTCCACCGCATCGCTTACCTTCTGCGGGTGCGGCGCGAGGATCCCCAGCGCATCCTCGTCCTGACCTACAACCGCCACGCCGCCACCGAGATCCGGGCGCGGCTCCGCCATCTGGTGGGCGAGGACGCCGCCTTTGTCACGGTGTCCACCTGTCATGCGCTGGCGATGCGGCTGGTGGGGGCCTCCTTCACCGGCACCGAGGACCAGGACTTCGACGGCATCCTGCGCGAGGCGGTGCGCCTGATCACTGGCGAGGGGCTTGCCCGTGCAGAGGCGGAGGCGCAGCGCGAGGCCTTGATCCAAGGCTATCGCTGGATCCTGGTGGACGAATATCAGGACATCGGACCCGAAGAATACGCCCTGATCGCAGCCGTTGCGGGGCGGTCCCTGGAGGACCCCGACCAGCGGTTGTCGCTCTTTGCCGTGGGGGATGACGACCAGAACATCTATGCCTTCACCGGCGCCTCGGTCTCCTTCATCCGCCGGTTTGAAGAGGACTACCGGGCGAAACCGAAGTTCCTGACCGAGAATTACCGTTCGACCCGGTATATCATCGAGGCCGCTAACCAGGTGATCGAGCCGGCCCGCGACCGGATGAAGGCGGGCCATCCGATCACCGTGGACCATGTCCGGGTCCTGAACCCAGGCGGCGGGATGATGGCGGTACATGACCCGGTGGCCAAGGGTCGCGTCCAGTTCCTCGACGTGGCGGGCGATGAGACGGCGCAAGCCATGGCGGCGGTGGATGAGCTCGTCCGCCTCTCGCACCTTGACCCCAGCTTCGCCTGGAGCCAGACGGCGATCATCTCGCGCGATTGGCGGCGCCTGGGGCCGGTGCGCGCCTATCTGGAGAAGCTTGGCCTGCCGGTGCAGATGGCCAATGAAGAGCTGCCTTCCGTCTGGCGCCTGCGCGAAATGCGCGCGCTGGTGGCGGGCTTGCGCGCCAAGCCTGCCGCGATGCTGACGATCCAGGACATCCTCGACGTCTTGAACCGCCAGACCCCCAACCGCTGGGTCGAGTTGATCGCCGAGGGTGTCGCCGGCCTGGCGCGCGAGCTGGGGTCCAAGACCATCCCGGTGCCCGATGCCGTGGAATGGCTGGCCGAATGGGCGCGGGACGTGCGCGAGGGTCAGCGCGGTTGCCTCCTCCTGACCGCGCATCGCTCAAAAGGGCTGGAGTTCGACCATGTGGTGATCCTGAACGGCGGCTGGGCGGGGCTGTCGCAGGGCGAGGACAGCGAGGCGCCGCGCCGCCTGTTCTATGTCTCCATGACGCGGGCGAAGCGGACCCTGGCCGTGGTGACCTCGGGCGCGCATGTCTTCGTCACGGCCGACAGCGAGGCCGAGCTTCTGCGCAAGATCCCCCCGCCAAGGGCCTCGGACTTGCCCGAGCCGGATCAATACCTGCTGCCCGACATGAAGACGGTCGACCTCTCCTTCGCGGGGCGCCTACCTGCGGGCAGCCAAAGCTTGCAGGCCATCGCCGAGGCTGAGGTCGGCGACCGCGTCACTCTAGACCTTCGGGACGGCAAGTGGCAGCTCCTGGACACCCGGCGACGGGTGCTGGGCCGCATGGCGGGCAAATGGCAACCGCCGCTGGGGAGGCTGGTCAATGCCTCGGTTGGCGCCGTGGTCCTCTGGCGCAAGGCCGACAACGAAGAGGCTTGGCAGGACATGCTGAAGCGCGAGCAATGGGAAACCGTGCTGCCGGACCTCATCTTCCGACAGGGGGACCGATAAGCGCCCCGCGCGTCGTTCTCGCTTTGACCGATGCAACGGGCGGAAAGCCGTCTGAACGCACTGCAGCACCGCAGTCACAGCGATGCCCGGCATAGCGGACGCTCAGGCAAACCGCAGCGACCAACCAAGCTGAAAACCACCTGAAGGCGGAGATCAGCAAGTCACAATTTTTACAAAAACGTCAGCTTCTTGGATTCAGAAATCACAGGCTCAGCCAACTCTGAAGTTGGCCAACGAAAAGATACCTAAGCCGCCGCCTCAAACGAATGCACGCGATCGAACGTCTATTGATCCGCTACGGCTGTCTTGAAATAGGCCACGGCCAGATTTTTCAACTGAACAATGACCTTTGCCTGCTCATCCGGTTCCGCCTTGGCCGCGCGATCGAAGAGCACAATGGCGCAGTCACCGAACACCAGATGCAAGCGCTGCCAGTCCTCATAGGATCCCGCGACGTTCCATGCGGCCATGAAGGGTCGCAAGGCCGCGGCGACCTCCAGACTGCTGCGGCTGTATTCGGCATAGAGTACCGGATCGAGGATGAAGATCCCTTGCAAGGCGCGCGATGTGGGGTTGCTGGCCCAGTCATCGACGGCGGTATCAATCATTGCGGGAATCACCAGTTCCAACGGCGCATCGGGCGGTGTCTGAGCAATCAGGCGGATCAGGGATGCCGTCTGCGCTTCGATGAAGGCCACCGCCATATGGCCAAGCAAGGCGTCGCGGTTGGCGAAATACTTGTAAAACGTGGAAATGTTCACGTCCGCCCGCGCCGCAATGGCATCGGATGTCAAGCCGCCGAAACCCTGTTCCGCCAGAATGTGGCCGCCTGCCTCCACCATTTTGCGGAACTTTGCAATGGCGCGTTCTTGCTGAGGTTGGACGAGCAAAAAGTCTTCAGGCTTCATGGAACTTTCCTTTGACCGGCAATCTAGACAAGAAACAGCGCAAGGGAAACCTGTTTCCGGTCCAGCTTCCCTTTCGGCACGCGCCTGTTTTTACTTATATAAATCAAGCTACTATCTGGGGCATGGTTGTCAAACGCATGCTTCGTTTGACAGCTTCGCAACCATGACACACAAAACCCAAGAAATACTTGACTTATGCAGTGTTCCTCGCAAGACTGCCCCCACGCCGCACAAGATTGCGACAATTCCCAAGACCCCGACGACCGAGACATCCGCCGATGTCACGGCGAGCCTTCTTCGCTCGCCTTGGCAGGGCTTTGTTCAAGGCGCCCGGGCGACGGGCAAGATTCCAGAACGACGCGAACAGGGAAAAGAACATGCAACAAACAACACCGTCTCAGGTGAACAGTCTGAAGAAGAACTCGATCGGCCTGAGCCTCTTGGTCTTTATGGTGGTCTCGGCCGCGGCCCCGCTCACCGGAATCGCTGGGGCTATCCCGATCGCCATGCTCTTGGGCAATGGAGCGGGCATTCCGGGCACCTTCATCATCATGGCCGTCATCATGGCCATCTGGGCCGTGGGCTTTGTGGCACTGGCCCGCCGGGTGCGGAACGCGGGTGCGTTCTACGCCTATAGCGCACGTTCGTTGGGTGGGCGGGCCGGAGGGGCGGTCGCGCTGATCGCGGTGCTGGCCTATAACGCCATGATGTTCGGCCTATTGGGGCTTTTGGGCGGGGTTGCCGCCGGGGTGTTTGGCCAGTTCGGCCTGAATCTGCCGTGGTGGGGGTGGAGCCTGATCGCCACCGCCTTGATCGGCTTTCTGGGCTACAAGGAAGCCGAGCTTTCGGCCAAGGTGCTGATGGTGCTTGTTGGCCTTGAGGTCATCATCGGTCTGATCGTTGCCTTCTCCATCGTGGCCAAGGGCGGCGCGGGCGATCTGACCTACAACATACTCGACCCCGCACTGATCTTTGTTCCTGGCGGCACGGTCGCAGCAATCCTGTTCACCTTCGGCTCGTTCATCGGCATCGAGGCGACGGCGATTTACACCGAAGAAGTGCGCGATCCCGACGTGACGGTGCCCAAGGCGACCTTCCTCGCCATTTTCCTGATCGGGGTGTTTTACACCTTTACCACCTGGACCATGGTGGTCGGCACCGGCGTTGATGCGCTTGTGCCCGCAATCGCGGCCTTGCCGGACCCGACGCTGTATCTTTTCGGCTTGGCCGAACAGTATGCGGGCGGGACTGTGGCGATGATCCTCGGCATCCTGCTCGTCACCTCGATTTTCGCTTCGGCCCAAGCCATGCACAACTTCATCGCGCGCTATTTCTATGTCACCGGGCGCGAAGGGCTGTTGCCAGGCTTCATGGGGGTCACCCATGACAGTCACCAAAGCCCGCATGTTGGTTCCGTTGTGCAAACCGTCATGGCCGTCATTGTCGTGGCGCTGTTTGCGGTGCTGGGGCTTGATCCGGTGCTGAACCTGTTCACTTGGGTTGCGCAGGTCAGTGTCTTGGGCGTGTTGACCATGATGGCGATCACTTCCTTTGCGGTGCTGGCTTATTTCCGCAGCAATCCGGGGCAAGAGCCCGCCTGGAAAGTGGTTCTGGCGCCGGTCTTGTCAGGGCTGATGATGGCAGGCATGGCGGCATACACCCTGATCGGGTTCGGGCCGGCAACCGGCACCGTGCCGCCACTCTCCTACATCCTGCCCGGCCTTGTGCCACTGTTTGGCCTGATCGGCTATCTGGTTGCCGGTGGTCTGGCAAAAAGCAATCCCGTGCAGTTCGCCAATATGGGCGCAAACCGCGACTGATCAAACTCCGAATGGGGCCGGGTTCACCAAACCCGCGCCCCATGCCCCCCAATCCAAGAAATTCTCACTCGGAAGGCAATCACATGACTCGTGATCCCAGACATGACGTCCTTTTTGAACCCATCCAGCTTGGTCCAAAGACCCTGCGCAACCGGTTCTGGCAGGTGCCACATTGCAACGGTGCGGGATCGGACCGGCCCGGATTTCAGGCGATGCATCGAGGGATGAAGGCGCAAGGTGGCTTTGCGGCCGTCTTTACCGAAGTGTGCATGGTCGCCCCTGACAGCGACTCGATGCCTTGGGTTGGATCAAAGCTGATCGATCAGGGTGACATCCAGAACCTGCGGATGATGACCGACGAGGCCCATCGCCACGGCTGCCTTGCCGGGGTGGAGCTGACCCACGGTTCCAGCTTTTGCTTCAACGCCGAAACCCGGATGCCGAACCGCGCGCCGTCGCAAATTCCGAACGAGATGGAAGGCATGTCCAGCGCGCGCGAAATGTCCTTGAAGGACATTCACAAAATGCAGCGCGACCACGTTGATGCGGCGCTGCGGGCGCGCGAGGCGGGCTTTGACCTGTTGACGGTCTTCTGCGGTCTGGCCACGGTGCCCAACTATTTCCTCTACCCCTGGAACAACAAGCGCACCGACGACTATGGCGGCAGCTTTGAAAACCGCGCGCGCTTTACCGTCGAACTGATGCAGATGCTGCGCGACGAGATCAAGGATTGCGCCATTGGTATCCGCTTTCCGATCGACACGCTGGATGCGCCCTTTGGCTATGGCGATCTAGGCGTGCGGGCCGAGGATGAAGGCGTGAAGTTCATCGAGCTTCTCGATGATCTGGTCGATTACTGGGACATCAACATCGGCACGCTGAACTGGGGTGAGGATGCCGGGTCGTCGCGTTTCTTTGAATCTAACCATGAGGCCCCCTATACCCGCCATGCCAAGCGTGTCTCGAAAAGGCCCGTCATCAACGTCGGCCGCTTTACTGACCCCGATGTGATGGTCAAGGCGATCAATTCCGGCCAATGCGATATCATCGGCATGGCACGCCCCTCGATTGCCGATCCGTTCTTGCCCAACAAGATCAAGGATGGCCGGTATGAGGACATCCGTGAATGCATCGGCTGCAATGTCTGTGTCAGCCGCTGGGAGAAGGGCGGCCCTCCGATCTGGTGCACACAAAACACCACCGCGGGCGAAGAATACCGCCGCGGCTGGCACCCCGAGATTTTTGTGCCAACCCGCAACCCCGAACCTGCCGTCATGGTCGTGGGGGCCGGCCCTGCCGGGCTTGAATGTGCCATGGTGCTGGGCAAGCGCGGCTATGAAACCGTGCAGCTTGTTGATGCAGGGTCGGCCGTCGGCGGGCATCTGAACTGGGTGACCAAGCTGCCGGGCTTTGGCACCTGGAAACGTGTGGTAGACTGGCGCAAGACGCAGCTCAGCCTGCACACCCATGTCGGCATCGAGTTGAACACCAAGCTCAGTCTGGACGACATTCTGAACTATGGTGCGCAACATGTGATCTTCGCGACCGGTTCAAGCTGGGACACCACGGGCCTCAGCGCACCGATCCATGACCACATCGTGGGCGCGGATGCCTCCAAACCCGAAATCGTGACCCCCGACCAGTATGTCCGGGACGGCAAGAAGGTCGGCAAGCGGGTCGTCGTGATTGACCACGACGCTTATTTCATGGGGTCCGCCGTGGCGATTGATCTGGCCGAAAAGGGGCATGAGGTCACCTATCTGACCCATAACGAAAGCGTCGGCCCTTATCTGCGCTTTACCCTGGAAGAGCAGCGGGTCCATATGAAGCTGATGGAGCTGGGCGTCAAATTGCTGCCGCTGCAATTCGCGCTGTCCGTTGAAGGCGGCAAGGTGACGTCGGTCAACAAATGGACCGCCGAAGAAATCGAAACCGCCTATGACTCGGTCCTGATGGTCACCTATCGCAAGTCGGAATGCGCGATCTATGACCAGTTGCAGGCCCAGCCCGAGCGGTTGAAAGAGGCGGGCATCACCTCGATCCACCTGATCGGCGATGCCCACACGCCCGGCATGATTGCACAGGCCACCTTCTCGGGCGCGCGTCTGGCCCGCGAGTTCGACACCGAAGACCCCGACACCCACCAACCCTTTATTCGCGAACGCCGCCTGATCGGCGCAACGGAAGATGACTACCGATTGGGCGCACGCACTCTTTCGGCCAGCATCGGCAAAGGACATTGACATGAGCTATCCCGAAAATCTTATGCCTACCCCGCTTGCACCGCTGTATGGCGAGGGCGTGGTCGAATGGATGGATGTCTTTGGCTTTGCCATTCCGGTCACTTGGGGCAATCCCGAGGCCGAGTATGACGCCATCCGCAACCATGTCGCGGTGATCGAATTTTCGATGCTGCTGAAGTATGATTTGGCCGGGCCGGGGGCTGCTGACTGCGTAAACCGCATCTTCTCGCGCGATGTGACGGCGATGAAGCCGGGGCGGGTGGCCTATGGCGTGGTGGTCGATCTTGATGGCCATATGATCGACGATTGCACAGTGTTTTATCATGGTCCTGAACGCGTGATGGTCATGGGCGCAAATCCGCGTCTGGGCGAAGATTTGCAAATCCATGCCGGGCCGGGCGTTCAGGTGATCGAACGCCGGGCCGAGTTCGCCCAAATCGCTGTGCAAGGGCCGAACTCACGTGCCCTATTGCAGGGGTTGACCAAGGCTGATCTGTCGAACGTTAATCTGCCTCACTACAGCTTCCGCACCGGCGTCGAAATTGCCGGCATCCCGATGCAGATCAGCCGCTTAGGTTTCACTGGTGAACTCGGCTACGAGCTCTTGCTGCCCACCGCAAAGACCCCGAAACTTTGGCACGCGCTTACGCAAGCAGGGGCGTCCCTCGGTCTGCGGGCCGTGGGGGGCGCAGGCCTCATGATGGCCCGGATCGAGGCAGGCCTCATCATGGGCGGGCTCGACTATGACGATACTTCCACCCCGTGGGAGTGCCGGATGGGTTGGGCGGTGGACCTGAAAAAGTCGGATTTTCAGGGCAAAGCTGCGCTGGTCGCCTCAAAAGCTGCTGCCAAGGTTACGGTCGCCGCAATTGCCTTCCCTGAAGGCACCGACGGCCTTGATGGAGCCGAGGTCACCGATCAAGGCAAGGTGATCGGGGCCATCAGCATGGCAATCCCCTCACCGGTTCTTGGCGGCAAAATGCTGGCTATGGCGCGTCTCGATCCGGCGCATGCGACTTCGGGCAACGCAGTCAAAGCGGCGGGATCCGTCGGGAAAGTGGTTGATCTGCCCGTGCATGACCCGGAACGGAAAAGGGCGAAAAGCTGACCAGTAGGTCATCCGGAGCCGTTTGATCGTGCTCCGGATGCCATGGCTCGGGACATTGCTCCTCAAGTGCGTAGTGAGCTTGGACCGACAGAAAGTAGCCTACCCTCGCAGAGTAAATGAGAGGCAGCTCTTGAGCGTCTTCACCCCCATTCCCGCGTGGAGCACGAACGTCCGCTTTGGGCCGACCGACGCAAGCTGTGCCGGTCGGCGGGATGTCTACAGGTCTATCCCCTCTGACAGGGACAACGCATCCTCGATGTCGACGCCGAGGTAGCGCACCGTGCTGTCCATCTTGGTGTGGCCCAGCAGTAGCTGGACTGCACGCAGGTTGCCGGTCTTCTTGTATATCTGCGCGACTTTGGTGCGTCGCATGGAATGCGTGCCGTAGGCGCTCGGTTCGAGGCCCAGCGACATCACCCAACCTCGGACGATCCGCGCATACTGTCGCGTGGACAGGTGCGGGCTGCCATGGATCCGGCTGGGCCACAGGAAATCGAGTCCAATCATTTCAGGGTCGCGGATCCAACGATCGAGCGACAGCCGGGTAGTTTCAGTGATCTCAAAGCGGACCGGCTTGCCGGTCTTACTCTGGATCATTGAGGCACGTTCCTTGACCCGTCCAGCGGCAAACACGTCCCGGACCCGCAGCGCGACGAGGTCGCATCCGCGAAGCTTGCTGTCTACGGCCATGTTGAACAGCGCGAGGTCGCGCTGGTTGTCGGCCATTTCGAGGCGGACCCGGATGGACCAGACATGCCGCGGCAAGAGCGGGCGCTTCTGACCAATGATGCGGCCCTTGTTCCAGGCGACGCGAGCAGGACGAAGGGCGGGGAGAAGATCGTTGGGCATGAGTATACCTCCAGTCCACCGGGCCCACCCTTCTTCGGTCATGCCGACCACCTCAAGATACCACGTCTCGGACCGGGAGTGGGAGCGTCGGGCGGAAGGACTAAGCCGCTCCGCGGCATTGGCGCCTGTTGCTGGCGTTCGGCTCCCAATTCAGCGTTACTCTTTGTGTGAAGCCTTTCCGGGCTGACGATGTGGGTCTTCCCACCCGTCAGACAGGAGGTTGCGATGAAGGAGGAGAAGACTACGCCGCTGCGCCAGCGGATGATCGAGGACATGGATATCCGCGGGTTGTGCGCGAAGACCCAACAGGGTCACATTCGCTGCGTTAAGCATTTCGCGTCTTTCCTGGGGCGATCGCCAGATACAGCCACACCGGAGGATCTGCGGGCCTATCAGTTGCAGATGACGAAGGACCTGGTGTCTGCCACCACGTTCAACGTCCGGATCATCTCGCTGCGGTTCTTTTTCAGCGTCACATGCGGACGCGAAGAGATGAAGCGATACATGCAGTTCCATCGCCAGCCGCGGAAGTTGCCGGTGGTGCTGAGCGTGGAAGAGGTCGCAAAGCTTCTGGCCTCGGTGCCCGGGCCCGGATTGAAGTATCGGGCAGCCCTTGGCATCAGCTACGGAGCGGGGCTGCGGGCCTCGGAGGTCTGCAACCTCAGGGTCCGCGACATCGACAGCCAGCGCATGCTGATCCATGTCGATCAGGGCAAGGGCAGCAAGGACCGGCAGGCCATGTTGTCGCCCAGCCTGCTGGAGGTGCTGCGGCAATATTGGCGCGAGTCCCGACCCGAAGGCTGGCTGTTTCCAGGCCTGCCTAAGATCTCGCCTCTGTCACCTCGCCAACTGAACCGAGCCTTCATGGCCGCCAAGGATATGGCGGGGATCACGAAGCCCGCGACCCTGCATACCCTGCGCCACAGCTTCGCCACGCATCTGCTCGAGGCCAATACCGATGTGCGGGTGATCCAGGTGCTGCTGGGTCACGCCAAGCTCAGCACTACGGCGCGGTATGCCCATGTCGCCACCAAGACGATCCAGAGCACTGTCAGCCCCTTCGAACAGATGAAGCTTGTGCAGGACAGGGTGCTGCGATCCGACGGCCCGGATTGAAGCCGGGGCGGCGTGCCCCGCCCTTCGCTGGAACTGGCTGACATCTTCCGCACCCATGGCCCGGCGTGGCGACGGGCCAATGCGGGGCATATCAGCCTGACCCAGCTGAAGGTGATGTCGGCGATCGAAGCCTGCCGGACCGAGGCGCTCGGCGGGCATGTGGCCGGCTGCGCCAACTGCGGCCACCACCACATCGCCTACAACTCCTGCAAGAACCGGCATTGCCCCAGGTGCCAGGGACCGGCGGCGCGCGACTGGATGGCGGCCCGCGCCGAGGACCTGCTACCGGTCGAATACTTCCACGTCGTCTTCACCCTGCCGGCCGAGATCGCGCAGATCGCCTTCTGGAACAAGAAGGCAGTCTATGACCTGTTGTTCCGCGCCTCGGCCGAAACGGTCATGACCATCGCGGCCGACCCCAAACGCCTTGGCGCACGGCTCGGCATGACGGCGGTGCTGCACACCTGGGGATCGGCGCTGACCCATCATCCCCACATCCACATGATCGTTCCCGGCGGAGGCCTGTCGCCCGACGGCACCCGCTGGATTGCGTGCAAATCGGGCTTTTTCTTGCATGTTCGGGTGCTGTCGCGGTTGTTCCGGCGCCTGTTTCTCGAAGGGCTGATCGCATTGCACCGCGCCGGGGATCTCGCGTTCTTCGGCGATTTGTTAGGGCTTGCGGACCTTGCCAGGTTTGCCGTCTGGCTGGCCCCGTTCCGCAAATCCGAATGGGTGGTCTATGCCAAGCCCCCCTTCGGTGGTCCCGAGGCGGTGCTGGCCTATCTCAGCCGTTATACCCACCGCGTCGCCATCTCGAACCACCGCCTCGTCAGCGCCGAAGCCGGAACCGTGGCGTTTCGCTGGAAGGACTACCGCATCAAGCAGGGTGACAGGCAAAAGGTGATGCGCCTCGCCACCGACGAGTTCATCCGGCGCTTTCTGATCCATGTCCTGCCCGACGGGTTCCACCGCATCCGACATTACGGGCTACTCGCAAGCACCAGTCGCAAGGTCAACATCGCGAAGATCCGCACGCTGCTCGGAGCGGCTCAACCCGTCCCGGCACCCGAAACGGCGGCTGAGGCTAAACTGCTGACCCTGCGCGAACCATGCCCCTGTTGCGGTGCGCCGATGCGGATCATCGAGATCTTCCGGCGCGGCCAGACACCGCGATCACGGGCACCACCGCAGGAGCAAGCTGCATTATGAAACGCCCATCCCTTTGCCTGATCCGCCGCCGGTGCCCCTTCGGGACCTGCATGGCCTTGATTTGCCCGCAGCGCAAAAGCTCGCCAAATTCGGCGGATGGCCTCCCAGCTTCGAGGCTCAAAGCCGCGGCAACTGGCGAAAAAGGCCAGGCTTTCGCCGGGTGTCCCGAACTACGGAGCCCGCTTTTGAGCCATGTGGACTACGCACTCGGCGCTCTTTCCCCATAGGCAGCGCCACGCCCCCCGCGGCTTCATCCTTCCGAGGTTTGTCAACGTGGACCGCCACCACCCGGCGGCGACCGTCGCGATGCGATCCACGTCGAAAAACCTTCAGGAATGCGGTCATTCGCGGCGCTTGGCGCCAATGACCGGATTGCAGGACAAGGCGGACCCCACCACCAATGCCGCAGCCAGTTCAGCTGCACCTTGCCAGAACCAAGTTTGGCAACTCAATCGTCAGCTTCCGAGCCCGAGCACGGGATAGAGCGACGCCACCAGCAAAGCCGCCATGGTTATGTTGAAGACCTTGAGCCGGGTTGCGTTTGACAGCCATTGCCGGACCACGGTCCCGAGCCATGCCCAGACAGAGATCGCCGGAAAGCAGACGACCGCGAACGCACAAGCTACGATGGCGACCGACAGAAGCGTGCGGTCTGGCGCGTAGAGTGTGATGGCGGACAGGCACATGGCCCAAGCCTTGGGGTTCACCCACTGGAAAGCGGCCGCTTGCAGAAAGGTCATCGGACGACTGTCCGCGTCCCGCTCTGCCATCGGAGCAGCCGTCGCGATTTTCAATGCGAGCCAGAGCAGGTAGCAGACGGAGGCGACCTTCAGCACCAGGTTCAGCGCAGGCAATGCGTCGAATAACGCCATCAGCCCCGCTCCAACCAGCAGAGCCATCACGGACAAACCCCCAACGATGCCGAGCATGTGCGGCAAGGTCCGGCGGAAGCCGAAGTTCGCGCCAGAGGCCATCAGCATCAGGTTGTTCGGCCCCGGCGTGACGGTCGTGACGAATGCGAAGCCCAGAAGGGCGGTCAGGATAGCGAAACTCATGGGGTGTTCCTCTAGTATTGTCTGCGCGCAACAATAGTGAGAAGAGCTCGCAATATATCGTCTAATATACTATACTGAGAGATATCTGCACAATTATGGACGGCAAATGGACGCTATTGACCATAGAATATTGCGCGAGCTGCGGCGCGACGGGCGGATCAGCAATGTCGCTCTGGCCGAACGTGTCAGCCTTTCTCCCTCGGCCTGCCTGAGACGGGTTCAAGAGCTGGAGCGAACAGGAGTGATCCGAGGCTACAGGGTCGTGACCAGCCCTGAACGGATGGGCCGTGGTTTTTCCGCCTACGTCATGGTCGGCCTCTCCTCCCATACCAAGGCGGCACAGGAGGGCTTCGAGCGCGCCATGTCAGTCGCGCCAGAAGTCGTCGAATGCCACAACATAGCAGGGGCTTTCGAGTATATCCTTCGCGTCGAGAGCGCCGATCTCTCGGAATACAAGCGCTTCCATACAGAGGTCTTAGGCACCCAATCCCACGTCAATGCGATCACGTCCTATATCGTGATGGGATCACCCAAGGATGAACGAGCTACATGATCTGAACGTGCAAGTCTGCGTCGGTTGTGGATTTGTGTGCAAGCGTTGCTGAATGTCGTGCTAGGGCTAAGAAGCCGCGATTCGCTGCGCACCTTACCAACGTCCGCTCAGGGCCGACCACGTCGCCCCCCCCCGGCATGGTTCCTCCCCGGCTCCAAACGTATACGGGGGGGCGCAGCGCGGCGTTTCGCTAGCGGCACGCACTTTCACCGGGGAATCAGGCGGAAGCCACCTGCCGGGTGATCTTGGAAAAAGCGACTCATTATCAAAGGCTTGCGGAATCACGATCTTGGCGCGCTGGATTCTTTTGCGGAATCCACCTGAGCCAGCTTTCGGAAGCCACTCCGTGGAAGCCACCACGCCGGAAGCCAGCCACGCAATGGGACAATTGGCGCCGCGAAAGTGCCGCGCTCATCGAGCTCGGCAGCAAGATCGGGAAGGTCAGGCCCGACCGGAGTACTTGTCCAGCAGACCCTCCAGCAGGGCCATCCGGTCGCCGCTGAAATCACCCGCCTGCGGTGTCGGGCCCTGCATCGAACGCACGAAGAACTGACGAAAGTCCTGGCGCTCGGCGCACCAGGCCAGCAGCTTCACCCCTTGCGGCGGATGCACCAACGCCAGCGG